>SWCD01002745.1_pt1 | contig 19538 bp, 16 predicted proteins | sample 4693011 | NCBI WGS metagenome assembly SWCD01 (sample SAMN10267278, study PRJNA491770) | bioreactor metagenome | isolation source: DHS bioreactor inoculated with marine | place: Japan: Omine Ridge, Nankai Trough | reverse complement strand
CCCCCCGGTCGGGGCGCGGGATAGGTCCAGTTTCGGGAATAATATATGTCCAGTTTGTCCGCGATGCCATTGGTTTCCGCGCCTGTGCACAAGGCGATCAGGGCTTGTCCGTAGCCGCGACATGCGGCTGGCCCGCTCTGCCTTGGGTTGTGCATGGCGCTGAATTTCCCCGATAAATCGCGCATCTCGGGATCGGCGGTCGGGACCGTCCGCGCCGCCCGCTCGTGGCCGACGCCGGATTTCAGACCGGGTTTCCCGGCCAAAGGCCTGACGTTTTCCGCCGGTCGAGTGCCGCGAAAAGGACTAGGCGCAGCGCCAAGATTGTGCATGGCTTCTGGGTGGAACAAGTAAGGGACCACGGAAAACCGTGGCCGCAAATCATGTCGGCGGCAAAGACCGCCTCAACACGGGAGAGTTGAAAATGCCCAATCTCAAGACATGGCTGGCCGCCGTTGCCGCCACCGCAAGCGTCACCGCCACGATCGCCGGATCGCAGGCCGCGCTGGCCGAAGCGCATGGCGAGATCACCGTCGCCTATTTCCTCGAATGGCCGATGCCGTTCGAATACGCCAAGGCGATGGGCACCTATGACGAAGAGATGGGCGTCAAGGTCAACTGGCGCGCCTTTGACACCGGCACCGCGATGTCGGCGGCAATGGCCTCGGGCGATGTTCAGCTTTCCGTCAGTCAAGGCGTGCCGCCCTTCGTGGTCGCGGCCTCGGCTGGGCAGGACATCCAGATCGTCGACGTGGCTGTCAGCTATTCCGACAACGACAATTGCGTCGTGGCCACCAACCTCGAGATCGACAAGAACTCGGCGGACGAGCTGGCCGGCAAGAAGGTCGCCGTGCCGCTGGGCACCGCCGCGCATTACGGCTTTCTCAAGCAGATGGACCATTTCGGCGTGGACGTCTCGGGCCTCGAGGTCGTGGACATGGCCCCCGCCGAGGGCGCTGCCGCCCTTAGTCAGGGCTCGGTCGACATGGCCTGCGGCTGGGGCGGCGCACTGCGCCGGATGAAAGAACACGGCAACGTGCTGCTGACCGGCGCCGAGAAAGAGGATCTGGGCATTCTGGTCTTCGACGTCACCACCGCCCCCGCCGCCTTCGTGGCCGAGAACCCCGACATGGTCGCCAAGTTCCTGAAGGTGACCGCGGACGCCAACGCCATGTGGAACTCGGGCGAGCACAAGGACGAGATGCTGCCGGTGATCGCCAAGGATGCGGGCATGGACGAGGCAGCCGCCGAATCCACCCTGTCCACCTTCGTCTTCCCCTCGGTCGAGGATCAGCTGAGCCCCAAGTGGCTGGGCGGCGGCTCGCAGGAATTCATGGTCGGCGTCGCCAAGGTCTTCAAGGACTCGGGCAACATTGATCAGGCGCGCGACAGCTATGAAGATGCGGTGAACATCGGGCCGCTCAAGTCCATCGGCATGTAAGCGCCCGTTTGCCGGGACTTGCCAAACAGCAATGCGGCCGCACCCATCGGTGCGGCCGCAATTGCCAGATCCGCCCACGGATCGCCACCGGGACAGGAGGGGACATGTCCGGACTATCCATCGAAACCATCTCGATGCGCTTCGATCTGCCGAACGGCACCTCGGTGCAGGCGCTGCAGAACGTCTCGCTTGATATCAAACAGGGCGAGTTGCTTAGCGTGCTTGGCCCCTCGGGCTGCGGCAAGACCACGTTGCTGAACATCGTCGCGGGCTTTCTGGCGCCCACCGAAGGGCGCATCGTGCTGGGCGGCAAGCCCGTCGCCGGGCCGGGGCCCGAACGCGGCATGGTCTTTCAGCAAGGCGCGCTGTTCGAATGGATGAGCGTGCGCGAGAATGTGGCCTTCGGCCCCAACATGAAGGGCATGCCCAAGGCCGAAAGCGCCGGCATCGTCGATCATCTGCTGGACGTGGTCGGCCTGCGCGACTTCAAGGACAAGGCCGTCTACGAACTGTCGGGCGGCATGCAGCAGCGCGTGGCGCTGGCCCGCTGTCTGGCCAACGACCCCGAGGTTATCCTGATGGACGAGCCTTTGGGCGCACTGGACGCCCTGACCCGCGAGAAGATGCAGGGGCTGGTGCTGAAGCTCTGGAAGGAAACCGGCAAGACCATCATCCTGATCACCCACTCGGTCGAAGAGGCTTTGTTGCTGGGGGAACGCCTGCTGGTCATGGCCCCCCGGCCCGGACGGATTCACAAGGAATACCGCCTGCCGTTCGCCGACATGGGCGTCGATGCCGATCTGCGCGACGTCAAGAAGACCGAAGGCTACGCCGAAACCCGCGAGGAGATCCTGACCATGATCTGGAACATGGAAGAGGAAATCATGGGCCGCACGGAGGCCGCGTCATGACCATCGCCCTGATCTATGTCGCCATCTTCATCGCCGCCTTCGTCGCGGTCCGCGCCACGGGCCGGTTTGTCGAACGGCAGCGGGATTTCACCTCGCTCAAGACCGTGACGTTTGGCGATGAAAGCGCGGTGCGCCCGAACCGGATCGCCAGCGTGATCTCGGTTCTGGCGATCTTCCTGATTTGGGGCGCGTTCACCGGCTCGAAGATCACGCCGATCCATGCGCCCGGCCCGTTTCTGGGCGAGACCAGCTTTACCTACACTGCGCAGGCGCCGGACATGTCCACCGACGAAGGCGTGGTGCGCGTCAACGTCCACCGGGTGGGCGAGGATGCCGCCAAGCCCGAGGGCGCCGACGGCGGCGAGGGCTTTGCCAAGGACGATGCGGCTTCGGTCGCGGCGTGGCGCTCGGGGCTGATCCGGGTGGATCGCAACGATGTCGGCGGCGACGCCGAGGGCTACAAGGTCATCGCCGTCGACGGCCAGCCCATCGCGCCCGGCGGCGGGGTCGATCTGGCCGACGGACAGGTCACCATGACCCCCAAGGGCACGCTGAACTTCAGCCCCGATCCCGGCTGGCAGATGGAGAAGATCTGGCTTCCGGCCCCCGAGGATGTCTGGGACCGGCTGATCGAGATCGGCACCGAAGGCTATCGCGGCTTCACCTTGTGGGAACACGTCGGCTGGTCGCTGATGCGCGTGGTCGCGGGCTTCGCGCTGGGCTCGGCCATCGGCATCCCGCTGGGCTATGCGATGGGTCTGTCGAACTGGTTCCGGGGCTGGTTCGACCCTATCGTCGAGTTCATGCGCCCGGTGCCGCCGCTGGCGCTGATCCCGCTGGTCATCATCTGGTTCGGCATCGACGAGACCGGAAAGATCGTGCTGCTGTTTCTGGCCGCGCTTTGGATCATGACCATCGCCGCGCGGGCAGGGGTCTCGGGGGTGAACATTACCAAGATCCACGCGGCCTATTCGCTGGGGGCGTCGAAATGGCAGATCCTGCGCCATGTCATCATCCCCAACTCGCTGCCCGAGATCTTCACCGGCGCGCGGGTGGCGATGGGGGTCTGCTGGGGCACGGTGGTCGCCGCCGAACTGGTCGCCGCCGAAAAGGGCGCGGGGCAGATGATCGTGGCGGCCTCGAAGTTCCAACTGACGGATATCGTCATCATGGGCATCGTGCTGATCGGCATCGTGGGCTATGGCATCGACATCCTGATGCGGCTGGCGGAAAACTGGCTGGTGCCTTGGAAGGGGCGGTCCTGACAGCGGGGCGGGGGGCCTCGGCGCCCCCCTGCTAACCCCCTGCCATCGCCCTTGCCACCCCCTTTGACACAGGGCGCGGGGGCCATGCGCCGCACCCTCTGGACCAATCCCGGACCGGGGCCTATAACCCTGCGCATGAGACGTGAATTCGCGATCATTATCCGAATTATCACCCCGGCCCTCTGATCCGAGCGGCCGGTCACAGGCGCTTGGGTTCCACAGGTGCCGCCCTCAATCCCCTTTCCCTCGCCTAACGACATCCAAGGATCGCATCCCATGTGCGCCGATACGCCCGACACGCCCGACACGGTTACGCCCGAAGCCCCCGACTACAAGTCCACCCTGAACCTGCCCCGGACCGATTTCCCCATGCGCGCGGGCCTGCCCAAGCGCGAACCCGGCTGGCTGGACCGTTGGGCCCGGATCGGCGTCTACGACCGCCTGCGCGACAAGGCGAAGGCCGAGACCCGCCAGCCCTTTACCCTGCATGACGGCCCCCCGTACGCCAACGGGCATCTGCACATCGGCCACGCGCTGAACAAGATCCTGAAGGACATGGTGATCCGCAGCCAGCAGATGGGCGGCCGCGACGCGCGCTACATCCCCGGCTGGGACTGCCACGGCCTGCCGATCGAATGGAAGATCGAAGAGAAATACCGCCAGAAGGGTCTGGACAAGGACGCCGTGCCGATCGTCGATTTCCGGCAGGAATGCCGCAGCTTTGCCGAAGGCTGGGTCGACATCCAGCGCGACGAGTTCAAGCGCATCGGTATCACCGGCAACTGGGACAACCCCTACCTGACAATGGACTTCCACGCCGAGCGTGTCATCGCCGAGGAATTCCAGAAGTTCCTGATGAACGGCACGCTTTATCGCGGCTCGAAGCCGGTGATGTGGAGCCCGGTGGAAAAGACCGCCCTTGCCGAGGCCGAGGTCGAGTATCACGACCACAAAAGCCACACCATCTGGGTGCCGTTCAGCATCCGCGACGGCGCGCCCGGCGACATGACCGACGCCCGCGTGGTGATCTGGACCACAACGCCCTGGACCATCCCCTCGAACAAGGCCGTCGCCTTCAACCCCAAGGTGGCCTACGGGCTTTACCGCGTCGACGGGACCGAGGAGGAAAGCTGGACCGCCAAGGGCGATCTCTACCTGCTGGCCGACACGCTGGCCGATGAGGTTCTGTCCCGCGCCCGCGTCACCGCCAACACCCGTCTGCGCGACGTGTCCGAGGCCGAGCTTTCGGCCCTGACCCTGACCCACCCGCTGGCCGGGGCCGAAGGGGCCGACGGCTTCTGGGACTACGACGTGCCCATGATCGACGGCGATCACGTCACCGATGACGCGGGCACCGGCTTCGTGCACACCGCCCCCAGCCACGGCGCCGACGACTTCGAATGTTTCGTGCGCCGCAACTGGCTGGACCGGATGACCTACAACGTGGGCGAGGAAAGCGAATTTCTGCCCCATGTGCCCTTCTTCGCAGGGCTTCAGGTGTTCGACCGCAAGGGCAAGGAAGGCAAGGCCAACGCCGCCGTCATCGACAAGCTGGTCGCGGCGGGCGGGCTGATCGCACGCGGGCGCGTCACCCACAGCTATCCGCATTCGTGGCGCTCGAAGGCGCCGGTGATCTTCCGCAACACGCCGCAGTGGTTCGCCGCCATCGACCGCGCCGTGGGCGACGGTCAGGACGAGCATGGCACCACCATCCGCGAACGGGCGCTGACCTCGATCGACAAGCTGGTGACGTGGACGCCCAAGACCGGGCGCAATCGGCTTTATTCGATGATCGAGGCCCGGCCCGACTGGGTCCTGTCGCGCCAGCGTGCGTGGGGCGTGCCGCTGACCTGCTTCGTCAAGAAGGACGCCCAGCCCACCGACCCCGACTTCCTGTTGCGCGACGGGGCCGTCAACGCCCGCATCACCCAGGCGTTCGAGTCCGAGGGCGCCGACGCTTGGTACAAAGACGGCGCCAAGGCGCGGTTCCTGGCCGACGATCACGACCACGACGCCTATGAGCAAGTGTTCGACATCCTCGATGTGTGGTTCGATTCAGGGTCCACCCACGCCTTCGTTCTGCGCGACCGCGAGGATGGGTCCGAGGATGGTCTGGCCGATCTCTACCTTGAAGGCACCGACCAGCATCGGGGGTGGTTCCACTCGTCGATGCTGCAGGCCTGCGGCACCCGGGGCCGCGCCCCCTATCGCGGCGTGCTGACCCATGGCTTCACCCTTGATGGCAAGGGCAACAAGATGTCCAAGTCGCTGGGCAACACCATCGCCCCCGAGGCCGTGATCAAGCAATACGGCGCCGATATCCTGCGTCTGTGGGTGGCCCAGTCGGACTATACCGCCGACCTGCGCATCGGCGACGAGATCCTGAAGGGGGTGGCCGACAGCTATCGCCGTCTGCGCAACACCATGCGCTTCATGCTGGGCAGTCTGGCCGAGTTCTCGGAAGCCGACCGCACCGCCCCCGAGGATATGCCCGAGCTTGAACGCTGGGTGCTGCACCGTCTGGCGGAACTGGATCACCGGGTGCGCACGGGCTACGCCGCCTATGACTTCCAAGGCGTGTTTCAGGCGCTCTTTAACTTCGCCACGGTGGATCTGTCGTCCTTCTACTTCGACGTCCGCAAGGATGTGCTTTACTGCGACGGCGACACCGCCGAACGCCGGGCCGCGCGCACCGTGCTGGACATCCTCTATCACCGGCTGACCACATGGCTGGCCCCGATCCTTGTATTCACGATGGAAGAGGTCTGGCTGGAACGTTTCCCCGGCGACGACAGCTCGGTCCACCTGCAGGACATCCCCGCCACACCCGGCGACTGGCGCGACGAGCCGCTGGCCGCGAAATGGGCCGGCGTGCGTCGGGTGCGCCGCGTGGTGACCGCGGCTCTGGAGGAACAGCGCCGCGACAAGGTCATCGGTGCCTCGCTGGAAGCCGCCCCAGTGGTGCATGTGACCGACGCGGCGGTGCTGGCCCAGTTGCGCACGCTGCCCTTCGCCGACATCTGCATCACCTCGGCGGTGGAGCTGACCGGCGACCCCATCCCCGATGAAGCCTTCCGCCTGCCCGAGATCGACGGCGTCGGCGTGGTCTTCGAACAGGCCGAGGGCGACAAGTGTCAGCGTTGCTGGAAGATCCTGCCCGACGTCGGCCACCACAGCCACCCGCAGGTCTGCGGGCGCTGCGACGCGGCCCTGTCCGACCAAGGGGTATAGGCCACGCGCTGACGCCGGCACAGCGACCCGATGACAGGGGCGGCCCCGCGCCGCCCCTATTTACCGCCCGGAAAAGCTGACCGGAAAGGCCGTATATGACGCTGCTTGTCTTCTTCGCCGTTCTGGGGGCCGCGCTGCTGCACGCATCGTGGAACGCCATCGTCAAGACCGGCGCGTCGAAGCAAAGCGCGATGCTTGTGCTGACGGTTGGACACGGGCTGATCGGCGCCGTGATCGTCGCCTTCCACCCCTTGCCGCCCGCCCACGTCTGGCCGTGGCTGATGGCCTCGGGGATGATCCACACCACCTATCAACTGCTGCTGGCCTCGGCCTACGAGCAGGGCGATCTCAGCCGCGTCTACCCGCTGGCACGTGGCGCTGCGCCGCTGCTGGTGCTGGTGGCGGGCTCGGTGCTGCTGACTGACCATATCACCGGCCCCGAAATGGCCGGAATCACGCTGCTGGGCCTTGGCATCGTGCTGATGGCGCGGGGCATCTTCCGCCACGGCGAATCTCGCCGCATGCTGCCCTTCGCGCTGGGCTCGGCCGTGGCCACCGCCGCCTATTCGCTGGTCGACGGCACCGGCGCGCGGCTGTCGGGCAACGTGGTGTCATATGTGGGCTGGCTGATGATCGCCTCGGCGGTGTTCTTCGTGCCGGTGCTGCTGACGCTGCGGGGCCGTCAGGTGCTGCGCATCCCGCGCCGGGGGCTGGCTTGGGGCGCCTTGGCCTCGGTCATGTCCTATCTGGCCTACGCCATCGCGGTCTGGGCCATGACGCAGGCCCCCATCGCGCTGGTGACGGCCCTGCGCGAAACCTCGATCCTGTTCGCGGTGCTGATCGGCTGGATCGTCTTCGGCGAACGGATGGACCGGCAAAAGGCCATCGCCTCGGGGCTGATCCTGACCGGCGTGATCATCACCCGGCTCTAGGCTCTAGGCTTTAGGGTCGTGCAAATATCCCCGCCGGAGGCATCCGCACCCGTCAGCAACGCGCCATTACGACGCCTCGGGCGCCTCGGGGATGATTTGCTGCGCGATGCCGGCAAAGATCAGATAGACGCTGGTGATCACCAGTATCCATCCCGTCCAGCTTTCAGGATCGAAATCCACCCATGCGGCCCAACCCGCGAAGAAGGTCCAGGCCAGCGCCACCGGCAGGCTGAACCACCGCCAGCGTCTGGTGCGCACCGGGTGGATGAATTTCAGCGGCGTGAACATGGCACCCGTCAGCAGGGCGACGATGCCCAGAATGACCCAGAAATTCGGCTCGACCGCGAACAGCACCAGCACGACCATGTTCCAGCACCCCGGAAACCCGGCGAACGAGTTATCCTTGGTCTTCATCCGGTTGTCGGCGAAATACATCACGCTGGCAAAGGTGATCAGGATGATGGCCACCCAGCCGGTCCAGCCCGGCAAAAGGTCGGATTTGAACAGCGCAAAGGCCGGGATGAAGACATAGGTCAGATAGTCGATGATCAGGTCCAGCAGCACGCCGTCGAACTCGGGCGCGTTGCGCTTGACGTCGAAGCGGCGGGCCAGCGGGCCGTCGATGCCGTCCACAAAGAAGGCGACCACCAGCCACAGGAACATCAGCGACCAGTTCTCGTCGACCGCCGCCAGCATTGCCAGCATGGCAAAGACCGCGCCGGTGGCGGTGAACAGATGGACCAGAATGGCGTTCAGATGGGCTGTCATCGCTTGTTCATGCCGGAATTCCCAGCAGGGCGCAAACAGGATCGGCCCGGCGGAAGCGCCGGTCCGGGCCCCGACGCTCAGGCCTTTGGGTGCGACCGGGCATAGACGTCCATCAGCCGCGCGGTATCCACGGCGGTATAGGTCTGCGTCGTCGACAGGGACGCATGGCCCAGCAGTTCCTGAATGGTGCGCAGATCGCCGCCCGCCTCCAGCAGGTGGGTCGCGAACGAGTGGCGCAGCGCGTGCGGTGTGGCGGTGGCGGGCAGGCCAAGCTGCATGCGCGCCTGCGCCACCGCCTTTTGCACGATCCGGGGTTGCAGCGCCCCGCCGCGCACGCCGCGGAACAGGGGCGCTTCCGGCGTCAGGTCATGGGGGCAGGCGGTGACATAGGCCGCGACCGCCGCGCGGGCGACGGGCAGCACCGGCACCAGCCGTTCCTTGCCGCCCTTGCCGCGAATGCGCAGCACGTCGCCCAGCGGATGGTCGGCGCCGCGCAGCCTCAGCGCCTCGGAGATGCGCAGCCCGCAGCCGTAAAGCAGCGTCACGACAGCCACATCGCGCAAGGCGGCCCAAGGCTCTCGTGCCTGCATCTCGACGGTGGACAGCATGGCGCGGGCGGCGTCGCGGGCCAGCGGGCGGGGCAGCTTTTTCTGGAACTTGGGCGAACGGGCGGCCAGCACGGCCGTGGGCTCGAACCCCTCCCGCTCGGCCAGCCAGCGGTAGAACCCCTTGACCGCCGAAAGCCGCCGCGCCAGCGACCGCGAGGCCAGCCCGCCCGAGCGTTCATGCGCCAGCCAACTGCGCATGTCCGACTGATCCACCGACCGCAGCCGGGCGCGGCCCTGACTTTCGCCCCGGTGCAACGTCAAAAACTGAAGGAAGGAAACCACGTCGCCGCGATAGGCCGCCAGCGTATTGGCCGAGGCGTCATCCAGCGCCGACAGACCGTCCAGCCAGCCCTGCAACAGATCGCGCACATCCGGGGACAGAAGACCCGAGGCCGCGTCAGCTGCCCCGTGTCGCGCCCCGTCCATCACGACAGCCAGCGGCGCATGGCTCTTTCGAAAACGCCGGTGAAGAAGGTCAGCAGATCCGTGCCCTGATTGGGCTTGAACTGATGCGGGTCCTCGGCCCCCATCACCAGCAGGCCCGGCAGACGTCCGGCCCCCAGATCCAGCCGCAACAGCGCCTCGGAATGGACCCAACTGGCGGCCTCGCCAAAAACCTCGTCCGAGGCGTCGGCGACCTGCCGCAGCGTGACCTGCCGTTGTGGGGCCTGCGCGTTGCGCCCGGCGGCGGTATACTCGGCGACAAAGCCCTGCGGCTTGACCAGCAGCACGTCCGACAGCCGCGTCAGCCCGTCGGACCCGGTCTCGGCCTGCGGGCTCTCCAGCACCAGCTTGACCGCATCGACGCGCAGATGCTCGGCGATGTCGGTGCGCAGCGACAGCAGGAAATCCTCGAACTCGGTGGCGTCCAGCAGACGCAGGATCGCGCGGTGCACCTGATTGGTGCCCGCGAGATTCTCGTAGGCCGCCGCGATGACCGAGCGGTGGGTATCCTCCAGCCGGTCCAGCCGGGCCTCCAGTCGCTCCATCGCGATGCCGCGCAGATCGACGATATTGTTGCCAAGCTGCTTTTCGTTGGCGGCGATCAACGCCTTCATCAGGTCGCGGTCGTCAAGGATCATCTCGGGGTCCGAGAGGATCTTTTCACGCAGGTCTTCGGTTTCAAGGGCGGTGTCGCTCATGCTGCCTCTGCCGTGGGGAATGCCGGTTAACGATCATGTTTTCCGGCGACTATACATCAATCAGAGGATTTTCTGACCAGTTTTTTCCCAATCCTTCAGGAAGGTTTCCAAACCCTTGTCGGTCAGCACGTGGTTTGCCATCGCCTTGATCACGGCGGGGGGCGCTGTGGCCACGTCGGCGCCGATCTTGGCGGCATCGCTCATGTGGTTGGCGTTGCGGATCGAGGCCGCAAGGATCTGGGTTTCAAACCCGTAGTTGTCGTAGATCTCGCGGATGTCCGAGATCAGCTCCATCCCGTCGAGGTTCAGGTCATCCAGACGCCCGATGAAGGGGCTGATGAACGTCGCACCGGCCTTGGCCGCCAGCAGCGCCTGATTGGCCGAGAAGCACAGGGTCACGTTGACCATCCGGCCCTCGTCGGTCAGGGTCTTGCAGGCCTGAAGCCCGGCCCATGTCAGCGGCACCTTGATGGCGATGTTGTCGGCGATCTTGGCCAGCTCGCGGCCCTCGGCGATCATGCCCTCGGCGTCCAGCGCCACGGTCTCGGCGCTGACGGGGCCGTCGACCAGATCGCAGATCTCTTTGGTGACTTCCTTGATGTCGCGACCCGACTTCATGATCAGCGAGGGGTTGGTGGTCACACCATCCACCATGCCAAGGTCGTTGAGTTCGCGGATGGCGTCGATTTCGGCAGTGTCTACGAAGAATTTCATGGATCAGGTCCCGGGCTTGAGGCAGTTGGGCGGGTTCATATCCTATGGCCGTGCTGCCCGGAACCCCCTAAGAAGATCGCAATGAATGAGCTTAGCCAAAACCTGCCCGGACATTACCCCGAAGGGGCCACCGTCGGCGTCCTGACCACCCAGCCTCTGGACCGGATACTGGACTACCGCGCCCCTGAAGGCGGCTGCCTTGCGGGTGCCTTTGTCGAGGTGCCGCTGGGGCCGCGCAAGGTATCGGGCGTGGTCTGGGGGCCGGGGCAGGGCGAATGGGACCCGGCCAAGCTGCGCCACGTTTCCCGCGTGCTGGACGTGCCGCCGATGCGCGACGAGATGCGCGAGTTTCTGACCCGCGCCGCGCAATACACCATGACCCCGCTTAGTGCGATGCTGCGGCTGGCGACCCGGGCGCCGGGTCTGGGCGATGCGCCGTCGATGCGCAAGATCTACCGTCCGGGGCCGGGCATGCCCGACCGCATGACGCCCGCACGCCAAAAGGTGCTGGCGGTGTTAGAGGAATTCGGCGGCCTCAGCTTCACCTTGGGCGAGCTGGCCGAGATGGCGGGCGTGGGCTCTTCGGTGGTCAAGGGGTTGCTGCCGTCGGGCGCGGTTCTGGAACAGGACACGCCCCGCGATCTGCCCTATCCGCCGCTGGACCCGGCCCTGCCGGGCAAGCCGCTGACCAAGGATCAGGCGGCGGCCTCGGCGGCCATCGTGGCGGGCCTTGCGCAAGGACGCTATGGCACGACGCTGCTGAAGGGGGTCACGGGGTCGGGCAAGACCGAGGTCTACCTTGAGGCCGTCGCCGAATGTCTGCGCCAAGGGCGTCAGGCGCTGGTGCTGCTGCCCGAGATTGCCCTGACGGCCGAGTTCCTGACCCGCGTTCAGGCCCGTTTCGGCGCGGCCCCCGCCGAATGGCATTCCGGCGTCACCTCGACCGAGCGGCGGCGCTGTTGGAAGATGGTGGCGCAGGGCGGTGCGCAGCTTGTGGTGGGGGCACGCTCGGCGCTGTTCCTGCCCTACCGCGATCTGGGGCTTGTGGTGGTGGATGAGGAACACGACACCTCGTACAAGCAAGAGGACGGGGTGCTTTACAACGCCCGCGACATGGCGGTGCTGCGGGCCTCGTTGAACGAGGCGCAGGTGGTGCTGGCCTCGGCCACGCCCTCGCTGGAAAGCTGGGCCAACGCGCAGGCGGGCAAATACCGGCGACTGGAGCTGACGGCGCGGTTCGGCACGGCCGAGTTGCCGGACATGCGCGCGATCGACATGCGCGACCAGTCGCTGCCCGCGCAACGCTGGATCTCGGACACGCTGCAATCCGAGATGGCGGCGCGGATCGATGCGGGCGAGCAGTCGCTGTTGTTCATCAACCGGCGCGGCTATGCCCCCGTCACCATTTGCCGCGCCTGCGGCCATCAGGTCGGCTGCGACAACTGCGATGCCCGCATGGTCGAGCACCGGTTCCAGAAGCGTCTGGTCTGCCACCAATGCGGCGACACCCGCCCGGTGCCCGAGGTCTGCCCCTCGTGCGAGGTCGAGGGGCGTTTGGCCGCCGTCGGCCCCGGTGTCGAGCGGCTGGCCGAAGAGGCCGCCGCCCTGTTCCCCGACGCCCGTGTCGCGACCCTGTCCAGCGACCTCTACGGCTCGGCCCGGGCGCTGAAGGCCCGGATCGAGGCGATTGCCGCCGGGGACGCCGACATCGTCATCGGCACCCAGATGGTCGCCAAGGGCCACAACTTTCCGCTGCTGACGCTGGTGGGGGTGATCGATGCGGATCTGGGGCTGCAAGGCTCGGACCTGCGGGCGGCCGAGCGGACCTTTCAACTGGTGCGACAGGTGGCCGGGCGGGCCGGACGGGCGCAGAAACGCGGGGTCGCCTATCTGCAGACCTATCAGCCCGAACACGCGGTGATCCGCGCCATCCTCGCCGGTGACGACGAAGGCTTCTGGGCCGCCGAGGCCGACCAGCGCCGCGCCGCCGGTGTGCCCCCGTTCGGGCGAATGGCGGGCATCGTGCTGTCGTCGACCGACGCGCAGGCGGTGCATGATCTGGGTCGGCAGATGGCCCGGAACGACGGCCCGCTGCGCGGTGTGGGGGCGGAGGTCTACGGACCCGCACCCGCCCCCATCGCCCGGATCAAGGCGCGGCATCGCGTCCGACTTCTTGTCAAAGCCGAGAAGGGCGCGGCGTTACAACCTGCGCTAGAAGGCTGGCTGGCCCAATTCCGCATTCCCGCCACAATTCGGGTACAGGTGGACATCGATCCCCAATCGTTCTACTAGGCCGCCCGCCCCGGGCAAAACACCCGGTTGACCAACAAGTAAAGGCGTCTGTCGGGGTCAGCATAACCCTGCGCCATCAAACCGCCGCGCCCTGCCGCGGCGGCGCAAGTTTTTTGCCGTAATCGAAGAAATTGCCATCAGGTTGCCCAGATTACCTGTTCTTTGCGCCGCAAGATGCCATTTTCGCTGCCCACAAACTGCTGAACACGTCTGCCACGCCACCTCTGCCACGCAATGTCTGCCACATTTGCCAACCGTCCGATCCGCCGCGCCCCGTCACCGGGCCGGCCTTGCCCGCCCTCTGCGACCTACCCATTCGGGTAGGCGGAACTATCCGTCTGCGCTGATTGTTGTGTTTTACAATTGGTGGTTGAACGATCAAAAATTTATTGTCAGGACACGACCCTTGTTGAATTGGGACGATTTCAAATATGTGATGGCTCTGGCCCGCTTCGGATCAATGACCGAAGCGGCGCGTTTTTTGCAGACCAACACATCGACGGTCTCCCGCCGGGTGCAGCGTGTGTCCGACATGACCGGATTGCTGATCTTCAAACGGGCGCGCGGCGGCTGGAAGATCACCGAAGAAGGCCGCAAGCTCGTCGATCTGGCCAACAGCTTCGACGCGGGGCTTGGCACCATCGGTCAAGAGAACAGCGGCGTCCCCGAGGGCGAGCGGCGGTCGATCAAACTGTCCTCGATCGAATTTCTGCTGGCCGATTTTCTGGCCCCCCGGGTCGACATCTTCGCGCAGGCGCATCCCAATTACTCGCTGTCTCTCTGCGCCACCGACGTGTCGGTCAGCCTTGCCTACGGCGAGGCCGACGTCTCGTTGCGGCTGGCCCGTCCGAAGGAAGGCCGCCTGATCGGACGCCGCATCGCGACGCTGGGCATCGCGATCTATCAAAACCGGGAATCCACGGCAGACGACTGGGTCGGGCTGGGGTCCGAGTTTGACTGGCTGCCGGAAATGGATCTGGCCTTCCGATACTTTGGCAAGCCACCGGCAATCCGGGTCTCCAGCTACGAGACGGCGCTGCGCGCGGCGGCCTCGACCGGCATGGCGACCATCGCGCCCACCTATCGCATGCTGGGTCTGACCCAGATGAGCCGCGTCGACACCGAGGTTGTCCAGCGCGAGGTTTGGGTCGTCTATCACGAGACCCGCAAGAACGATCAGGCCGTCCAGCGGGTGATCGAGTGGATGGACGACAGTTTCCGCAACCACAAGTCCATCCGTTATCTGGACCGTGTGCCGCCCAAGATGCTGCCGGGCGAGTAACGAACGCCAGCCTGCCGTCCCGCGTCGCGGCTTGCGCCGGGCCGCAATCTTTCGCTCGTCAATCCGGTGCCAAAGGCGTATCGGAAATCATGGCTCGCCCGATGGTTCCCCTTTCGCAGACCGCGCAACTGCCGCCATGGCGGCGGCCGTTTGCCCTGCTGCTGCTGATGGCCGTGGCGATGCCCATGTCCTTTGCGGTCTGGGTGGCCGTCCTGCAGAATTTCGTCATCGAGGTCGCCGCCTTCGACGGCAGCGACTGGGGCTGGTTGCAGACCGTGCGCGAAATTCCGGGCTTTCTGGCCATCGGGGTGATCGTGCTGATCCTGTTCATCCGCGAACAGGTGCTTGCGCTGATCTCGCTGTTGCTGCTGGGCGCGGCGGTCGCCGTCACCGCCCAGTTCCCGACCTTTCAGGGCCTGTTGCTGACAACGATCATAAGCTCTGTCGGCTTTCATTATTTCGAGACAGTAAACCAGTCGCTTCAGTTGCAGTGGCTGCCCCGGGCCCGCGCACCGCAAATGCTGGGCTGGATCGTCGCGGCGGGGTCTGGCGCCTCGCTTCTGGCCTACGGCGTGCTGGTCGTCGGCTGGAAGACCTTCGACTGGAGCTATGACGCCGTGCTGATGACCGCAGGCGCGCTGACGGTGACGATCACCCTTGTCGCCTTCGTGGTCTTCCCGCAGTTCGAGTCCCCCAACCCGCAGGTCAAGCGCATGGTCCTGCGACGGCGCTACTGGCTATATTACGCGCTGCAATTCATGTCGGGCGCCCGCCGCCAGATCTTTGTGGTCTTCGCCGCCTTCATGATGGTCGAACACTTCGGCTTCGAGGTGCACGAGGTCACCGCCCTGTTCATGATCAACTTCATCGCCAACATGATCTTCGCCCCCCTGATCGGACGTCTGATCGGACGGTTCGGCGAGCGTCAGGCGCTGTGCTTCGAATATATCGGCCTGATCGGCGTGTTTCTGGCCTATGGCGGCATCTACTTCTTTGGCTGGGGCGTCCTGCTGGCGGCGGTGCTTTACGTGGTGGATCACCTGTTTTTCTCGCTGGCCATCGCCCTCAAGACCTATTTCCAGAAGATCGCCGATCCGGGCGACATCGCCCCCACGGCGGCGGTGGCCTTCACCATCAACCATATCGCGGCGGTGTTTCTGCCCGCCGCATTGGGCTATCTGTGGATCACATCGCCTCTGGCCGTGTTCCTGCTGGCGGCGGCGATGGGGGGAGTGTCGCTGATCCTTGCGCTGCTGATCCCGCGCCACCCCTCGCCGGGGCACGAGACGGTGTTTTGCCTGCCGGGTCCGGTTCCGGCGGAATAGCCCGATCCGGGGCCGCGCCTTGTCGGATCGGGCCTGCGCGCTTATCTTTCTACTCCCGGCCAATCCAGCGCCAGAAAGGTGTCCGCATGTTCTTCCAGAAGAAAAAGACCCAGTCCGTTCAGGCCGATGCCGCGCTTGCGGGCCGTCCCGATCCGATCCCCACCGCCGAGACGCATTTCGTCAATGGCCGCCCCCTCAAGGCCCCGGTGCCCGACGGGTTTCAGGTGGCGATCTTCGGCATGGGATGTTTCTGGGGGGTCGAGCGTATGTTCTGGCAACTCGACGGTGTCTGGAACACCGCCGTGGGCTACGCCGCCGGTCATACGCCCAACGCCACCTATGGCGAGGTCTGCTCGGGGAACACCGGCCATAACGAGGTGGTGCGCGTCGTCTTCGACCCCGAGGTGATCAGCTACGAGACGCTGCTGCGCACCTTCTGGGAAGGGCACGACCCGACGCAGGGCATGCGTCAGGGCAACGACATGGGCACGCAGTATCGCTCGGGCATCTACTACGCCGATGAGGATCAGAAAAAGGCCGCCGAGGACAGCCGCGATCTGTTCTCGACCCGTCTGGCGGATCAGGGCTTCGGCGCCATCACCACCGAGATCCTGCCCGCGCCCGAGTTCTATTTTGCCGAGGATTACCACCAGCAGTATCTGGCCCGGAATCCCACCGGCTATTGCGGCGTCGGCGGCACGGGCGTCACCTGTCCCATCGGCACGGGCGTTGGCGCTGGGGTGACCACGGGCGTCGCCGGATAACACGGCTTGACCGGCCCGAAGGCCCGCTCCGGCGGCCGGTCTATTGCGCTGGGGGCGGGCAGGGCGCTATAGCCGGCTTACCCTTACGTCCCCGACACCCCACGGCCCCCTCGACATCGACCGGGCCGGCGCAGGAAGCCTTCATGCCCACATATAACGCCGCGACTGTCATCTCTGGTAAGGACCGGGCCAATGCCCTTGGCGAGGCGATGGAGCTGATGCACCCCGAACCCACGGGCGTCGGCACATTCGAGGTCGAGGACGGCTCGGACCAGTGGGAGGTGACGGGATATTTTCTGGACACCCCCGATCCCGCCGGGCTGGCCCTGATCGCGGCCATGCACGACGCCCCCGCCTTCACCGTGGTCGAGGTTCCCGACACCGACTGGGTCGCCAAGGTCCGCCGCGATCTGCCCCCGGTCGAGGCGGGGCGCTTTTTCGTCTACGGCAGTCACGACGCCGACAAGCTGCCCGAAGACCGCATCCCCCTGCTGATCGAAGCTGCGCTGGCCTTCGGCACCGGCCATCACGGCACCACGCTGGGCTGCCTGCGGGCGCTGGACCGGCTGTTGGAGCAGGGCTTCACCGGGCGCAACGTGGTCGACATCGGCTGCGGCACGGCCGTGCTGGCGATGGCGGCGGCGCGGGTTTGGCCCGACCGGGTTCTGGCCTCGGACATCGACGCCGTGGCGGTTGAGGTGGCCGAGACCAACCTTCAGGCGAACGATCTGCAGGGCCGCGTCACCTGTCTGGTCGCCACCGGCTTCGATCACCCGGATCTGGACGCCGCGGCGCCCTTCGATCTGATCTTCGCAAATATCCTCAAGGGTCCGCTGCTGGATCTTGCCGCCGACATGGGCACCCGCGCGGCGCCGGGCGGGCGGGTGATCCTGTCGGGCCTGCTGAACGAGCAAGCGCCCGAGATCATCGCGGCCTATGGCGCCCGGGGTCTGACGCTGGACCATCACGAAGAGATTGGCGAGTGGTCGACCCTGACCCTGCGCCGCGCGGAATAGATCAGGCGGCATAGACCAGTCAGAAACGGCAACGGCCGCGGGCGGGATGCGCGCGGCCGTTTGCGATTGATTGTCGGCTGGGGGCGCGGTCTTGCGCCCGGTCAGCCAGATTACATGCGCGCGACGTCTTCGCGTCAGCTTACATGCGCGCGACGTCTTCGCGCGACAGGCCGATGTCCGTCAGGGCGCGGTCGGTCAGTTTCGACAGCGCGGCACGGGTGGCGCGGCTTTCGTTCCATGCGATCAGACGCTCGCAAGCATCCGACACAAGGCGCAGGGCACGGGCCGAGACAGAGAATTCGGGGCGGGCGACATTGGTTTGGTAAACAGTCATTGGACGGTCCTTCGGATCATACGGGCGGCCGGATCATACGGGCGGCGGATAGGTTTTGCTGAATTCGATAACCGGCACTTAGGCGGCGGATCGCACCTGCACAATCCACTTTTATCGCATGCCCCTTATGCAATGCGCGCATAGGACAGTATTTCTGACCTATAGCCCGGACTTAGACTTGGCCCGGACGTTGCGCAGGGTGCGATTTCTCTGACCGCAGGGTGGGAAAAACACACTCGGCAGGGGATCGAAGCTAGGCAATGTTCGCCTTTCGTGCTACGGCTCGGCTCAGCGTGCAACGGAAAACGGGCCTCGAGCGGCTCGCACCCGTCAAAACGAAAACGACACGCAGAGGCATCACCGGGCCGGGGCACCCCGGAACCCGGCTCAGGGACGGGACGGAACTATGGGCAGCAGACGCGTGCTGGGGATCGACCCCGGCTTGGGCAATCTGGGATGGGGTCTGATCGACGTGGACGGGCCGCGCATCACCCATGTCGCCAACGGCACCTGCAAATCCACCGGCACCGATCTGGCGTTACGGCTGCTGACCCTGTTCGATCAGCTCAGCGCCGTCGTGCAAGCCCATGCGCCCGACGTCGCGGCGGTCGAACAGACTTTCGTCAACAAGGACGGCGCAGGTTCGTTGAAGCTGGGGCAGGCCAGAGGGGTGGCGATGCTGGTGCCCGCCCGCGCCGGCCTGTCGGTCAGCGAATATGCCCCCAACACCGTGAAAAAGACCGTCGTCGGCGTCGGCCACGCGGACAAGCGCCAGATCCAGCATATGGTGCGCCTGCAACTGCCGGGGGTCGAGATTCACGGCCCCGACGCCGCCGACGCGCTGGCCATCGCGATCTGTCATGCGCACCACGGCGGCGCCCGGCCCGCAGGCAGCGACGCGCTGGCGCTGGCCGTGGCCAAGGCCGATACCCAAGCGGCGCGGCCTGTTGGCGGGTCTCGGGGTGCCGCTCGTGGTGCAATCCGGGGCGCAATCCGGGGGGCGGGCGCATGATCGGCAAGATCACCGGCACGCTCGATTGCCGCGGCCCCGACCATGTGCTGATCGACGTGGGCGGGGTGGGCTACATCGTGTATTGCTCGGACCGCACGCTGATGGCTCTGCCGGGGCGGGGCGAACCTGTGGCGCTTTTCACCGAACTGCTGGTGCGAGAGGATCTGTTGCAGCTTTTCGGTTTCACCACCCTGATGGAAAAGGAATGGCACCGCCTGTTGCTGTCGGTGCAGGGCATCGGCGCCAAGGCGGCGATGGCGATCCTTGGCACGTTGGGGCCCGACGGCGTGGGCCGTGCCATCGCGCTGCAGGACTGGGCGGCGGTCAAGGCCGCGCCGGGCGTCGGCCCCAAGATCGCGCAGCGGGTGGTGAATGAGTTGAAGGACAAGGCGCCCTCGATCATGGCGATGGGGGCCGACGCGGGCGCTCTGGACGAGGTGCTGGAAGGCAGTCCCGCCCAAGCGACTACGGCTCAGGCCGGCACCAGGACCGCTCCCGCCCCCC
>SWCD01012766.1_pt2 | contig 19554 bp, 20 predicted proteins | sample 4693011 | NCBI WGS metagenome assembly SWCD01 (sample SAMN10267278, study PRJNA491770) | bioreactor metagenome | isolation source: DHS bioreactor inoculated with marine | place: Japan: Omine Ridge, Nankai Trough | reverse complement strand
CCCCCCTTCGCCGGGACCTTCAGGGCCACGAGGAGGGCGGAGTCCGACACCTGACGCGCAAAGAGGTCGAGGATCTGGGAGTGGGCGAAGTACGGAGTCGTCCGGCCCGCGGCGAGATCCCGGACGAAGAGCCCGCCGTCGGTCACCACCGCGATCCGCCCGCGTCCCGCCGGCACCACCTCAAGCACGCGAATACTCTCGCCGAGGGGCATGATCCGGCCCCACGGCTGCTCACCGGTCAGGGCCAGCCGAAGCAGCTCCGGGTCCCCTGAGTCCGAGAGCCCCACCGAGTAGACCGCCCCGTCGCACGGCATCACGCTGAACATCTGCGATCCCAGGATCCGCTCGACGCCGACGGTGTCGAGACAGGTCAGCTCGCCGTCGTCAAGGCGGTAATACGTTCCCCCGTGGACAGCGGAGAACGTGCCCTTCGGCGTGTGGTAGTTGGCGGCGGTTCCGGGACGCACGTTCACCGTTTCCGAGAAACGCCAGATGGCGGAGTTCACTTGACCCTGGGCGGCGTCGGGATGATCGGCCCACCACTTCATGACCTTGAGCCGGACCGGGGGCAGAGGGTCCGGAGCGACCACGAATTCGTGGTCCATCGGCGCCGGTCGGCCGGCATCCAGGCAGACCGTGTTGAGCCGAAGCTCGCGGGTCTCGCGCGGAGCGAGTTTGACCACGATCGTGCCCTTCCCCGAACGCAGCGTGGCGTTGGGGGTGATGGCCGGACCGAGTCCCAGGCGCTGGCAGGAGCCCTTCTTCTTCGGTCGCAGGAAGGAGCCGACGAGATCCACCGACAGCTCCTCGTCGGTGCGGTTCTCGATCCGGAGCGTCACCTGCCGATAGGAGCCCGGCTGCACACCCAGCACGCCGACGTCCCCTGTCACCGCCGCTTCCCGGAGCGGCACGACCTTGAGCTCTGCGGGGTCGGGCTTCGCGACACCCGGAGCGACCGGCGCGTCGGCCGCGAAGGCGACGGAGGCGAGAACCAGAACAGTGAGAATGGGGACGAAAATCGTTCGCATGGCTGATCTCCTGGTCACCATTCTAGAACGTCCCGGAGTCCTCGCCTGTTACATCGTCTGAAATCAGGGGTAGGATTCCGGCAAGGAAGTGCCAAGGAGGGTCGGACATGAACTTCAGATCAGCACTCTGCCTGCTGTCACTCGCGCTCGCGTTGCCGGGCTGCGTCATCGCCGTGGGAAACACGACCACCTCGAGCGAGATCGCCCTCGAGGGCAGCGCGGATCGCCGCCTGACCCAGGTTCTGGAGATCGCTCCGGGAGAGACCCTCTTCCTCGACACCTCCTTCGGCGATGTGCGGGTTCGTGCGGCCGAGGAGGAACCGACGGTCGTGGCCGACCTCAGGGTCTTTGCCGCCACGGACGCCGAGGCGAAGCGTGCCCTGGCCGGCTACACCCTGAGTCTCTTCCGGACTTCGCGCGGGATCGAGGCCCGGGTGACGGGTGAGACCAAGGGGCCCGGCGCGCCCTCGGTCTCCTTCACCGCGGTCGTGCCCCGGGACATTCTCGTGGTGCTCGGAACCAGCTCCGGGGAGATCGAGATCACCGGACCCATCGCCGGATGCCAGGCCGTCACCAGCTTCGGGGACATCGACATCGAGAACGTGCGGGGCCGGGTGAAGGCCGTGACGAGCTCCGGCGACATCGAGGTGACCGGCGTGGAGCGCGGTGACCTCCATCTCGAGACCAGCTTCGGCGACATCGTCGCCGACGGCTCACTCCTCGCCCTCTCGGCCACCACCTCGTCCGGGAGCATCACCCTGACCGCCCGCCGCGGCAGTCGGGTCGACGACACCTGGCGCGTGGAGACGAGCTTCGGGGACGTGACGCTGGCGCTGGCGGCGGCGATCTCCGGGAACCTGACCGCGGAGACGTCCTTCGGCACGGTCTCTTCGACCTATCCCGACGGCGAGCGCCCGAAGTCGCTCGGGGCCACGAGGATGGACCTCAATCTCGGCGGCACCGGAGGGTTGATCCGCCTGAAGACCTCGAGTGGCGACGTCACGGTCCGGCAACTCTGATCAGGAGAGGTACTCGAGCAGCCCTGTCACCTGGTCGCCCCTGGACGCAAGCACCGCGGCCAGTTCCTCCTCCGTGAAGGGGCGCGCGTCGGCATCGTCATCGCCGGCGGGAGCCCAGCCGAACATCATGCGCTCCAGGCTCCCCTTCTCGAGGGTCATCGTGAGGACGAGGTCGCGGTCGGCATCGAGCGAAATCGCGACATCGATCTCGTCGAAGTCCTCCACCGGGTCGGGGATGTAGCGGCCGCGGACCTCGAGCGTTTCCAGGTAGTCCTCGTCCCGCAGGCGCTCGGAGTGAATCTGTCGGTGCAAGTACGGCTTGAACTGCTGCATATCGAAATCCTATCGCAATCCGTAGGCCGAAAGGAGGGCGGCCATCGAGGGAACGGGGAACCCTTCCGCCATGCTCGACAAAGCATAGCCCGGATCGGGTCCATCGGTCAGAATGAGCCTATGCGCTCCTATGACCTTCTCATCATCGGGTCGGGTCCCGCGGGCATTCAGGCCGGATTGCGGGCACGTCGGGCCGGTCGCCGCGCCGCCGTCATCGAGCGGCGCATGCTGCTCGGCGGAACGTGCATCCACAAGGGGACCATTCCCAGCAAGACCCTGCGCCAGGCGGTGATGGACCTCTCCGGGTTCAGGCAGTGGGGCCTTTACCGAGGCGGGCCGACGGTGCGTCCCCGGATCCCGATGGCCGAGTTGCGCGACCGCTGCGACGCGGTGATCGGCGCCGAGGCGAGCTTCCAGGAGCGGCTCCTGCGCTCTCGAGGCATCGACGTCATCCAGGGCGAGGCCCGTTTCCTCGACGAACATACACTGCGGGTCGATGGTGAGAACGGGGTGTCCGAGGTCCGCGGCGACGCCATCCTGATCGCGGTGGGATCGGTGCCCTATCATCCGGAGAACGTGCCCTTCGACGGCGTCCGGGTGCTCGACAGCGACCAGATTCTCGATGTAGCCGAACTGCCGCGCTCCCTGACCGTGGTCGGCGGCGGCGTCATCGGCAGCGAGTACGCATCGATCTTCTCGCTCCTCGACATCGACGTGACGCTGATCAACCGCGGCGCGCACCTTCTGCCCTTCATCGACGCCACATTGATCGCCGACCTGGAGCAGATCCTCGCCGGGCGCGCGGTGGACCTGCGTCTCGGAGCGGACGTGAAGACCATCGAGATCCACGGCGACCGCGTCCGGACCACGCTGGCCGACGAGAGCAGCGTCGAGACGGAAGCGCTGCTCTACTGCGCCGGGCGCAACGGCGGCGCGGCCTCCCTCTCCCCGGAGATGGCGGCCATCGAGCTCGACGATCGCGGCCAGATCCCGGTGGACGACGAGTTCCGGACCTCGACCCGAAACATCTACGCCGCCGGGGACGTCATCGGCTTCCCCTCCCTCGCCAGCGTAAGTCGCGAGCAGGGCCGGGTGGCCGCCTGCCGCGCCCTGGGCGTTCCGTGTCGACCGGTGGAGCCGCTCTTGCCCTACGGCATCTACACCGTGCCCGAGATCGCCACCGTCGGGCTGAACGAGCACGAGGCCCGCGCCGAGGGGATCGACGTGGAGACGGGAATCGGCCGCTACGAGGACACCGCGCGCGGCCAGATCATCGGCGACCATCAGGGCCTCCTGAAGCTCGTCGTGGACAAGCAGAGCAACCGGATCATCGGCGCCCACCTGCTCGGCACCGGAGCCACGGAACTGGTGCACTTCGCCCAGCTCGCCATGAACTTCGGCGCCCGCTGGCAGCACTTCGTCCGCCAGGTGATGAACTACCCGACCCTCTCCCGGGTCTTCAAGGTCGCCGCCTGGGATCTGTTCGAGAAGTTGGGGGATTAACTGAGCTGTTCAAAGCCCGTCCACCAACCTTCACGCCTCCCCCTCGGGATTGCGGGTCCGAACGCCCCCCGACCCGAGCCGTTCCACCCCCGTCCACCAACCTTCCCGCCTCCTCCTTGGGATTGCGGGTCCTGACGCCCCCCTCCATCCCCTCTTCTACCGCAGCCCAAGCCGCCGGATCACCTCCCGAGCCAGCGCCTCACCGGCCAGGCGTGCCCCCAGCGGTGTCACATGGCAGTTGTCGGCGAACACCCGACCGGGGGGCGGGTCTCCGAAGAGATCCTCTGCCGTCAGACTGTCGGCGGGCAGTCCCACGAGGATCTCATCGAAGGCCTTCTTGCGCGAAAGGAGCAACTCGTAGTCGGCGCGCACGTCCGCCAACTCCCGCAGCGTGTCCGCCCGATCCGGCTGGAAGAGGATGGCCGGGCGATCCCGGTAGGTGGCTCTCTGCCCGATGAGGTCCGAGCCCACGGGATCCGGAGAGATCCAGTCGAGGAGAGACTGGGGCGCGTAGATCAGCTCCGCCCCTTCCTGTTCGGCCCGTCGAACCACGGACCCGAGTTCGTGAAGAGTCACGTCGATGCACTCCGGCTCCCGGACGAAGATGACCTGAGGGCCGCCCCCGCGCTCGAGGTCCTGCATCCGCTCGACATTCCGTCGGAACTCGGCGCGGCTGACGCGGGTCCCTTCCGCCCCGGCGACCTTCGCACAGGTAACGAGCCGCTGCACGAGTTGGAACGACCTCAGGTTCCAGAGAACCGCGAGCCGCCCGGACAGCCCCTCCGTGGCCACCCGGGTCTGGGTGTCCGGCAACGTCCGCATCGGCTTGGCGTCGTTGATGCCGAACCAGAAGATCACCACGTCCGGCTCGAAGTCCGAGAGCTCGTCGAGGATCCTCAAGCCCTGCACCGAGCTGTATCCGGGAACCGCTCCGTTGAGCACCCGAACCGTGCGGCCGGCCAGTTCCGGCGCCGATTGCAGCCGCTTTGCCATCCATTCCGGCCAGGTCTTGCCGTCCGGGAGCCCGAGGCCGAAGCTGACCGAGTCGCCGAGACAGAGCACCCGGACCTCACCGGGCAGACGCGGGCCAGGCAGTTCGGTGCCCCGGAGCCCGCGGGAGTTCGTCCGGACCTGCTGAAAGGCGGGGGGCTGATGGAGCACCGTCGAGGGCTTGAGCGTCCAGATGAGTTCGGGATCGGCGACGTAGAGGGCGGGCCGCTCGAGTTCTCCGTGCGTCTCGCCCTCGACCGTCTTCCCGGGGTCGTACTCGAATCCTCCGATGCGAAGCCCGGCCTCCAGGAGACTGAAGAACACCAGCGGTCCGAGCAGCAGCAGGGCCACGCGACCGCGCCAGGTCAGGGGCCTCTTCGCCCTCTCGGGCCGGGGCGTGACGGGGAAGCGTTCAGAATCGTCGGAATTCGACACTTCAGAATCCCGCGTAAATGAACGTCAGGACGGCGGTTGGGCCGAGGACGAAGGCGAAGAGGGCCAGCAGCACCAGGCAGATCAGGAGGGGGGCGATGACGTAGAGCTTGTGGTGGCGGATCAGGTGAAGCATCTCCGTGAAGATGAACCAGAGCCGCTTCACGACCGCACCGTCATCGAACCCACGCCCGTTTCAGCTCGACCGCGAACATGGAAATCGTCATTGGTGATGCCTCGCCTGGTCACTTCACCCTCGATCCGCCCCCGCGCCGCAGCATTCTCTGCGAGAGGGCGTGGTTTATCGCCTTGGCGATGAGCTGTGAGCCCGCAATCGATGCATGAACGGAATCGAGGTACAACTCCGCCGGTGGCAGACCGGATCGCCGGAAGGCCTCTGCCACCTCCACGATGATGTACCCCTTCTTGGCCAGGCTGCGGACCACCTCCTGGTAGGCGGCATATCGCTCCAGCGGGAAGCAGTCTTCGAAGTCGGGATCGAGCTGGCACCGCAGGGGCCAGACCAGGAGGACGGCGACCGGGGCCCGGGAGGCCAGGTACTCGAGGTTCTCCCGGTACTCTTCTATCGGTACTCGCGGTCCGGCCTCGATGGGAACGACGTCCCGGAGATCCTCCGGCGCCGGCAGGGTCAGCGACTGCAGCCAGTCGATGGCGCGGCTCCGGCTCTTGTCGAACACGAAGCTCATGTGTCGGGCGCGCTCCCGGTCGGTCAGGCCAATCTCCTCGCCGTCCTTCCGCGACGTCCAGGTCACGACGTCACTGGGGCCGTACTCGAGAACGTGAACATCGGCGTCGAGGTCCAGACACCGGTCCTCATAGAGCAATCGGCCCTGGTAGCAGGAGTATCCGGGGACCCCGGCGTTGAGCACTTCGTACCCTGAGAGCCGGGCGAGGCAGGAGGTCCAGGTGGCGTCGACCGAGAGGCCCATGCCGTAGGTACAGGACGCCCCGAGACAGAGCACTCTGAGCTTCGGCTTTCCGGGCAACGGATCCTTGCGGTTCCTGAAGCCTCGTGAGTTCGTCCGGTCTCCGAGGAAGGAGAACGGCTCGTTCACGTTCGGGAGGAGTTCCCAGAAGAGCCGGGGGTGCTTGCGGAAGAACTGCGGCCACTCCAGGTTCGCCGCGCCGGCGTACGGGTCCGCAACCAGGACCGCCGGAGTCCCGCGGTAGAAGATGCGAGCGACCAGCTCCGCAGCCCCGAGGAAGACCAGGGTCATGACGAGTATCGTCATGACCTTCGCCAGCCGGGAGACCCGACGCGCCGGGAGTGGCTGGTGGCCTCCCCCCGTTTCGGTGTGGTTGGACGGGTCTTCTTCCATCGCCCGGACTCTCCCTGCCTCCCCTCGCTCTCGGCGGATCATGTGAATATAGTCGCCGGGATCCGTTCAGATCAAGCGGAAGAGTGGAGCGACAATCGGGGGCGCGTCACCCGCAGGAGGCAAATTGTGAAGGCGTGAGCCAGAGCACTGCTTCAACCGGGCGGCCCCTGATCGTGGCAGGCGTCATCACCGTCCTGCCGACCGCGGGAGCCGTGGCCCTCCTGTTCGGAACGATCGAGGTCTACGCACCCATGGTCGCCGTGATCGCGGCGTACCTGCTCGTGGGTGTACGCTGGCTGAACGGGAGGGGAAGAGGCTCTGGCCCCCTCTCGTCCTCGGCCCGACGCTACGCCCTCCTTGATCCGGAGCATGTCAGCGGAGTGCTGAACCAGTATCTCCTGGTGGCCTCAGCCGGCCTGATCCTGCTCGTCGTCGGCCGCCGCCGATGGGGGGAAGCGGTCTTCGACTTCGTCGCCGTGGCCGCGCTCTTCCTCGTCCCCTTCGTGCTCTCAAATCATCTCCTGCCGAGACATCGCCACCTCTATGCAGCCTCGCTCGCCGAGACGATGGGGCACTCCCTGCCGATGACCGTCGCCAAGGAGATGGACGCGCTTCAGCAGCCGATCATGCCGGTCTTCGGCGGGCTCGGGACGCGCAGGCCGCCGCGAGGCGCGGTCGGGGGCAACGCGTCACCTCAAACCGAGCCGCCGGAGGGCTTCCTCCGCCAGCGCGGCCCCCGCCAATCGAGCGCCCAGGTCGGTGACGTGGCAATTGTCGCCGAACACCCGACCGGGAGGCCGGACGCCGAAGAGATCGTCCGCCGTCAGGCTGTCTTTCGGAAGCTCCGAGAGGAACTCGTCGAACACCCGCTTCCGCTCCCGCAGCATCTCGTAGTCGCGGCGAACGTCGACGAGATACGCCGACGTATCCGCCCGGTCCGGCTGAAAGACTATGGCCGGCCGGCCGCCACAAGTGGTTCTCCGCCCGATCAGATCGGCGCCCACCGGGTCCGGAGAGATCCAGCTGAGAAGGGACCGGGGCCCCAGGATGATCTCCGCTCCCTCCTGCTCCGCCCGCTCGACCACCGCCTGAAGCTCGCCCAGAGTCACCCCGATGCACTCCGGTTCCCGGACGAAGATGACTCGCGGCCGACCCTTCTGATCGAGTTCGAGCAGGCGCTCCACGCCCTGTCGGAATTCGCTGCGACTCACGCGAGTTCCCTCGGCGCAGATCCCCCGCACTCCGGTGACGGCCCATTGCACGAGTTGGAAGGTCCTGACCTTCCACAGGATCGCCAGCTTCCTCGACCAGCCCTCCGTGGGGAGTGAAACGGCGCTGTCCGGCAACCCCCGCATGGGGTGCGCGTCGGCGAGACCGAACCAGAACACCACCACGTCCGGATCGAAGTCCCGAAGCCGATCGAAGAGTCTGAGCCCCTGCACCGAACTGTATCCCGGAACTCCCCCGTTGAGGACGCAGACGGTCCGCCCGGCGAGCTCCGGCGCCGCTCGCAGCGCTTCTTCCATCCGCTCCGGCCAGGTTTTCCCGTCCGGCAGCCCGAGGCAGAAGCTGACCGAATCCCCGAGGACCAACACGCGCAACTCCCCTGGGCGCCTCGGCCCCGGGAGCTCCCGACTCCGCAGTCCGAGGGAATTCGTCTTCACCCCGGGGAAGCCCGGGGGCAGATCGAGGACGGTCGAGGGTCTCAAGGTCCAGATCAGTGTGGGATCGGGCGCATAGATCCGGGTCTGGGAGAGCTCGTTGTGAGTCCGCCCCTCGAGAAGCGCCTTCCACGGCTCGTACCTGAAGCCGCCCACGCGCAATCCCGTCTCCAGAAGTCCGAAGACCATGACGGGGCTCAACACCAGCAGCAGCAGCTTGCCGCGCCAGGTCAAGGGCCTTCTTTCGGGCGTTCCAGGCGTCGTCATGGGTCCGACGGAGTTCACGGGCGCTCCTTCGAGACGAGGAAAGGCCCCATGGCCAGGTCGTCGATTTCGGTCCCGAGGAAACAGGCGCAGGCGTCTTCGGGACTGCAGACGACGGGTTCACCGTGATCATTGAAGGAGGTGTTGATGACCAGCGGCACACCCGTCCGGACCCGGAACTCCTCGATCACCCGGTAGGTCAGGCCGTCCTCCTTTGGCGTCACCGTCTGGAGCCGCGAGGTTCCGTCCACGTGGAGGGCGGAGGGGATGCGCTCCGCCAGCTCGGGCCGCGCCCGACCGACGAGCAGCATGAACGGGCTCGATCCCTCGAACTCGAAGTACTCCGAGACCCGGTCACTCTGCACGCACACCCCGTAGGGCCGGAAGGACTCACGGTGCTTCACCCGCGCATTCAGAAGGTCCTTCATGTCCGGGTTTCGTGGATCGGCGAGGATGCTGCGCCCCCCGAGCGCCCGCGGGCCGAACTCCATTCGCCCCTGGAACCAGCCCACGATGCGCTGATCCGCGATCAACCGGGCGACCTCCGCCGCCAACTCCTGTTCGGACATCTCCCGGAACGCGAGGCCGGCGTTTACCAGGCATCGACGCATCTCGGCCGTTGCGTACTCGGGACCGAGACGGGCTCCGGTCATGCCTTCGCCGCGGGGCTCCCGGTGGACCGTGTGGGAGAGACAGGCCGCGGCCCCGAGCGCGCCGCCGGCATCTCCCGCGGCGGGCTGAATGAAGAGTTCCTCGAAGGGCGTCTCATCAAGAATGCGCGAGTTGCTGACGCAGTTCAGGAAGACTCCTCCCGCCGCGCAGAGTCGCTTCATCCCCGTCCGCTCGTGAGCGTGACACGCAATCTTCAGCAGGGTCTCCTCGAGATGCTGCTGCAGGCTGGACGCCACGTCGCGGTGCCGATCCTCGATCGGACCGCCCACCTCGCGCCGGGGCCCGAAGGCGCGCTCGAACTTGCGACTGAACATGAACCGGCCCCTCTGAAATCCGAAGTACCGGTCGTCGACCTTGAAACTCCCGTCGTCCCTCACCTCGACGATCTCCCGGAAGCGCTCCAGGTGCCTGGGCTCACCGAAGTCGGAGAGCGCCATGACGCGCCCCTCGTCGCTGTTCGCCGCGAAGCCGAGATAAGAGGTCACGGCGGAATAGACGAGGCCGAGGGAATCCGGGTAGTGAAGCTCCTCGAGCATCTCGATGTCGTTGCCGCGACCGATGGCCAGGCTGGTGGTGGCCCATTCTCCGAGACCATCGGCGGTGAGGATGGCCGCCTCCGTGAACGGAGAGGGGAGAAACGCGCTCGCGGCGTGCGCCAGGTGATGCTTGATGAACGACACCTCACCGTCGTAGGAGAGCGCCGTGGCGATATCCAGGGGCATGGTCAGACGCCTGCTGAGCCACTCCGGCATACTGCGGTTGTAGCTCGAAAAGGAGAACGGCCAGTCGCGGATATGAGTGAGAATCGCGCGGGAGAACTTCAGGTAGGGCTTCTCGTAGAACGCCACGCCGTCGAGGTCGAGGGAGGTCAGCCCCTCCTGCTGCAGGCAGGAGTTGATGGCCAGAATGGGGAAGTCGGCGGCGGCCTTGCGACGGCAGAAACGCTCCTCCTGCGCGGCCGCCACCAGCCGACCGTCGCGGTAGAGGCAGGCGGCCGCATCGTGGTAGTGGCAGGAGAGCCCGAGAACGATCACGGAAGGCCCAACTCGTTCCGGACCTCCCGAAGGACATCCCCGTCGAAATCCGGTTCCAGACGCTCGAGGGCTTCCTCCCGGGTGAGCAGCCCGGCGCGGATCAACTCACTCATCTCCACGTGGTAGTGCGTGAAGCCGTAATCCTGAAGGGATCGGGCGGAAGCGAGGAAGTTCAGGGTGCAGTTCGTGGAGCCCCGCGGGTAGCTTCGCCGGGGCGGCCGCCACCCGAGCTCACTCGAGAGGATCGGCAGGAGGTCCTCCGGCGCTCCCGGCAGGTACCAGTGTGGAGAGGTGACGACGGACTTGTGCCGCTTCCAGGCCCGACGCACGACCTCGTCCATGCTGGTCGGGAACCCCGCGTACTTCGGATCGTCGGCAAGCGACTTGATGAACTCCGAGGTCGCCGCGGCCATCTCCGCGTACTCCGGCATGTCCTTCCCGTAGCGTCCCCGGTCTCCGTGCTCTTTCCGGGCGGACTGACCCTTCGTCCAGCCGGCGACGATCAGGGGGATGCCGTAGTTGCGGGCGGTCTCGAAACTGAGCTGCATGTACCAGATCGCGCACACATGACAGATCACGACCTTCGAACCGGTCTCGACGATCCGACGAAACAGATCGGTCATGAACAGGCTCCGGTGACTCACCAGGTCGACACCGAGTGCGTCCACCGCGTGCTTGACATTGTCGAGGGCGTCCTCCGATTCGAAGCCGTGATCGAAGGTGAACGCCAGCGGCGACATGCGATAGCGCCGTTTCATGAGGTAGAGCGCCGCGGTGCTGTCCTTTCCTCCGCTCGCCATCACCAGGCAGTCGTAGCGCCTCTTCCCGCGGTGCTTTGCCAGCAGCTTCAGGAAGTCGGTCTCGAGAAGCGGGGGGGGACGCCGGCCCCGGTCATGCTCCAGACAGACGTTGCAGATCCCCTCCTGGTCCAACCGCAGATGCGGCGGGGCCTCGGGGAGCACACATCGGGCACACCTGCGAACGGTCATGGGCGCCTACATCCCGGCGTAGATGAAAGTGAGCACGGCGGTGGGCCCTAGGACGAAGGCGAACAGGACCAGGACGGCCAGAAGGAGCAGGACCGGGGAGATGACGTACAGCTTGTGGGTTCGGATGAGATGGAGCATTTCCTTGAAGATGAACCAGAATCTCTTCATTCAGGACTGCCGCCTCAGACGGCCCTCATCAAGCTCGTAGCCCTCGGCCGGGCGCCAGCGGGAACCTCCCGCGGGACGGACCCCTGGCCGATGAAAGAGAAGTCCGCGGGCGAAGATGCCGAGAATCAACCGGCAGACGCCGAAGCCGAAAAAGTAGAGCAGGAAGAGGCCCGGATAGAGAATGCCGACCTGCACCCCGCGAATAACGGGGCGCTGGATACGCTTCAGGCGCTCGACAACGCTCCGAATCACCACGAACAGGCTCCTCAGGACAATCGCCGAACCGATTGTATCCACAGGCTGCGGCCGACACAACGGGGTGGCATTCCGCACTTTGCGTCTTCGTGGAACATTTCTCGGAGATTCGGCGCCGCCTGGTGCCCCGGCGCTGACTCGAGGCCACCCGCGCCCGCGCACGACCGACCCTCCCGGGGAATTTGTCGGGCTCGTGTAGACTCGGGGAATGCGATTTGGAGCCGTGATCTTCGACCTCGACGGCACTCTCCTCGACACCATCGAGGACCTGGCCGACACGATGAACGCCGTTCTCGCCCGCTTCGGCCACCCCGAGCACCCGGTGGACGCCTACCGCACCTTCGTCGGCGACGGGGTGGGAGTGCTCGTGCAGCGTGCTTTTCCTCCGCACGCGCGGGATGAGGCGACCGTCCGGGCCGGAGGCCTGGTCATGCGCGAGGAATACGCGAAACGGTTCGACGTGAAGACTCGCCCCTACCCCGGCATTCCGGAGACTCTCGACGCCCTCTTCAAGCGGAAGCTCCCGGTGGCCATCCTTTCCAACAAGCCGGACGACTTCGCCCAGGTGACGGTCGAGCGCCTGCTCCCGGGATACCCCTTCACCTTCGTGGTCGGGAGCAAACCGGACGTGCCGAAGAAGCCGGATCCCACCGCCGCACTCAAGCTCGCCGCCGACCTCGGCATCCCTCCCGCGGAGATCCTCTACGTAGGCGACACGAACACCGACATGCTGACCGCGAAGAGTGCGGGGATGTTCGCGGCCGGTGCGAGCTGGGGCTTTCGCGACGCAGTGGAATTGAGGGCCAACGGCGCCGACGTGATCCTCGAAGAGCCTACTGAGATCCTGAAGCTCTGCGACTCCTGAACACCAGCCTGATGGGGATTTCGGGGAAGGGGAAGGCCTTGCGCATCCGGCCCTCCATGTACCGCCGGTAGGACGGGTTGAAGAGCGTGGGATCGTTGACGAAGATCACGATCGTGGGCGGCTCGGTGGAGACCTGGGAGGCATAGAGGATCTTCGGTACGCGCGACTTCTTCACCCGCGGCGAACGGGTCTCCATCGCATCTCGAAGAAGCCGGTTGAGTTCCCCGGTTCCGACCCGCACGCGGGACTGGGCGGCGAGCTCCTCTGCGATAGTGAGGCTGGACAGGACCTGCAGCCCGTCCTTGGCCGAGGCGTAGACGATCGGCGCGTAGTGCAGGCCGGGCAGCCTCTCCACCAGGTACTCGGTGAACTCCCCGGGCGAGGCCTTGTCCTTGACGAGATCCCACTTGTTCGCCACCACCACGGTCGGCTTGGAGTGCTTGACCAGGGCGTAGTCGGCCAGCCTCTTGTCGAGTTCTCCCACGTCCACGGTCAGGTCGAGGAGCAGCAGGACGACGTCCGCCCGGCGGATCGAGCGCTCGGTGCGATGCTGGCTCAGGTACTCGATCGTGCCGGAGATCTTGCCCTTGCGCTGGGTGCCGGCGGTGTCGATCAGGGTGTAGATCCGGTCCCCCACCTTGAGCCGGACATCCACCGAATCCCGCGTGGTGCCGGGATGCTCGGAGACGATGACCCGCTCGGTCCCCGCCACGTGATTCAGGAAGGTGGACTTGCCGGCGTTGCGCCGGCCGACGAGTGCGACTTTCAGTCCTCCCTCGCTCTCGGAGTGTTCATCCGAGGGCGCCGGGAGGACCTCGACGATGCGATCGAGGAGTTCGCGGGTGTTCACCCGGTTCTGTCCGGAGGTGGGCAGGGGCTCGCCCAGGCCGAGAGCGTGAAACTCACCGGCCACGGACTCGAGCAACGCGGTCTCCGCCTTGTTGGCGCAGATGATCACCGGCCGCTCGATGCGGCGAAGTTCGTCCGCCACCTTGCGGTCGAGGACGGTGACGCCGTCGCGGACATCCACGAGGAACACGATCACGTCGGCCTCGACCAGGGCGATGTCGATCTGTTCACGGACGTGGCCCGCGATGTCGGCGACATCCACCATGCCGATGCCGCCGGTGTCCATCAGTTCGAAGGTCCGCTCCTCCCATTCGATCTGGGTGCTGACGCGGTCACGGGTGACGCCGGCGATCTCCTCGACAATGGAGATCATTCGACCGGCGATCGTGTTGAACAGGGTGGACTTGCCCACATTGGGGCGTCCGACGATGGCGACGACCGGGAGCATCAGCTTTCCTCTTCGCGAAGTTTCCGGACCAGTTCGACGCCCAGGTCCTCCAGGGATTTCGCCTTCTCCGGGTCGTCCTCGGCGGACTCGATCGGGACACCGTCGAAGTCCCGCCGGTGCTTCAGATAGAGCCCGGTCCGCGCCCCGCAACAGAGGGAGATCGGCCACGCCAGAAGCCAGGCAATGAGGACCAGGGACAGGGGCAGCAGACAGAGTACCGCCAGGTCGGACGGACTCTGCCAGTCGATGAAGAGGCCCGGGAGGACGATGGCCGCTCCGAGCACGAGGATCCGATAAACCGAGTGAAGAAGGACGAGAAGCAGTGCGAGGAGGTGCTCGAGCACCATGCGGACCGGTGTCCGGCGCGCGTAGGCCAGGGCGCGGAAGGCGCTGCCGAAGAGCCCCCCGTTCCCCGCGGCGATCGTCGGTGCGATCAGGTGCCCCCCCACCAGATACCGGACCGAAAGGCCGATGACGGCGAAGGAGACCAGGAGGACGACCGGGGAAAGCAGGAGCAGGAGCGGCCAGCCCACCGCCGGAATCCGCGTGACATCGACCAGGATCGAGATGATTGCCGCGCCGCCGAGCATGGTGAAAACGATCAGGAGCGGGGCGAAGAAGAAGGAGGACCACTCCGAGAGCGCAAAGGAGAGCGTTTCACCGACGGTCGCGGGCTGACCCCGGATCTCGAGCACCACACCGCGACCGACCGCGCCGTTCACCGCGGACCAGATCGCCCAGACCAGGACGGAACCGGCCACGAGAAAGAGGTTGAGGAGTGCGGGGTTGTCGGATGCAAGGAGATCTCTGACGAGATCCCCGGGCCGAAGCGAAGCGGTGGACGTACCCGGGAAGAGAATCAGGAGAAGCCACAACACGAGCCCGGTGAAGAGCACCGCGCCGGCCACCAGCAGCCGCGAGCCGCGGTTACCCGCCGCCCGGATTCCGGCGGTCACGACCTCGAAACCGCTCATCCCTCTGCGTCCCGCTCGGCGGGCATTTCACCGTAGACGGGATCCCCCGGAACGCTGTACTCCCCCGTGAACCAACGATCGAGATCGGCCATGCGACACCGGGAATTGCAGAACGGGAAGTCGGGAGCATCCCTCGAGGATGCCGCCGCAACCACCTTCCCACATCCCGGACACTTCGTCTGCATCGGAGTTCAATCCCCGGCTTTCTTCGTCTCGGTACTCGTGTTCTCCGGCTTCGCGGACTCCTTCGCGGAGGAGTCGGAGGAGTCGGAGGATCCGGCGGACACGGTGCTCTTCGCCGGCTTGCCGTTCCCGGAGGATTTGCGCTTGTAGTCGGTCTCGTAAAAACCGCTGCCCTTGAAGATGATGCCGGCACCGATCCCCATGAGGCGCTTGAGCTTCAGGCGCCCGCACTCCGGGCACTTGCGCAACATGCCATCCGACATCTTCTGGAAGCGCTCGAACTTGGCTCCACATTCCTGACACACGTAGTCGTAGGTCGGCATTCTACTCTTCCTCCGGCCCCTCATCGGGGTCCGTCTTCTTCTCCTCGGCCACCGCGATCATTCCTCGCGTGGGCCGGATCGTCCGTTCGCCCATCCGGTAGCCCTTGAGGATTTCCGCAACCAGGGTCCCGGGCGCCTCGCTCTCCGCCGCGGGACGGCTGAGGAAGGCCTCGTGCAGATTCGGGTCGAACGCTTCTCCGACCGCGTCGATCGGGGTCACGCCGTGGTTCTTGAGGGCTCCGGAGAGCTGCCGCATGACGAGGTCCATGCCCTCGAGCAGGGCCTTCGGGTCGGCGGATTCCCCGGCCGTGGAAATCGCCCGATCGAAGGAGTCGAGCACCGGCAGAAGATCGAGCACCAGGCCCTCCTTCGCTCGCGCGCTCCACTCCGATTTTTCACGGGCCATCCGCTTGCGGTAGTTCTCGTACTCCGCCTGAAGACGCATGAGCCGGTCCAGCAGTTCGTCCCGCTCCGACCCCGTGTCCTCGACGAAATCATCGACCTCCGGCATGTCCTCGATTTCCTCGGGATGCCGGTTGTTCCGGTTTCCGGGCTTATCCTTCGACTTACTCATCTTCCTGCCCAAACAGATCCTTCACTTTCTCGAAGAACGACTTCCGTCGGGGGCTCACGGCGACCTCTTCGGTCTCGGCGAACTCCCGAAGGAGGTCTTCCTGCTTCTTCGTCAGGCGCTTCGGCGTCTCCACCATGACCCGGACCAGGAGATCCCCCACCCCGCGGTTGTGCACATCCGGAAGTCCCCGGCCCTTGAGCCGGAACAGCGCGCCCGACTGGGTGCCTCGATGGACTTCCATTTCCTCCTGCGCGAAGATCCCGGGCACCATGATCTCGGCCCCCAGCGCAGCCTGACTGAAGGTGATCGGCACCTCGCAGAGGAGGTCCATGCCTTCACGCTCGAAGAGCGGGTGCTCCGCGACATAGACCTCGCAGAAAAGGTCTCCCGGGGTGCCGTTGTGGTCCCCGGCCTCTCCTTCGCCGGAGAGCCTGATGCGGGTCCCGGTCTCGATGCCGGCCGGGATGCGCACCGCGATCTCGCGAACGCGCTGCACCCGCCCGCGGCCACTGCAGTCGCCACACGGGTCCTCGATGGTCTTCCCCTCCCCACGACAGCGGGGACAGGTCGTGCGGATCGCGAAGAAACCCTGGCTCTGCTGGATCTCGCCGCGGCCGCCGCAGTAGGCGCAGGCGCGCGGTGACGTGCCCGGCTTCGCGCCGGTGCCCCGGCAGGTGTCGCAGGCCTCGGCCCGCTTCAGCCGGATGGTCTTCTCGCAACCCCGGGCCATCTCGTCGAAGTTGATCCGCACCTCGCAGCGCAGGGAGGCGCCCCGTCGCGGACCGCCCCGGGAACCCGACGAGAACCCGAACAGGTCCTCGAAGACCGAGCCTCCCCCCCCGCCGAAAATGTCGCCGAACGCGGAGAAGATGTCGTCCACGCTCGAGAATCCGCGGGAGTTGCCGGAGTTGCGCAGCCCCTCGTGACCGAACCGGTCATAGCGCTGGCGCTTCCCCTGGTCTGAAAGGACCTCATAGGCCTCGGCGGCTTCCTTGAACAGGTGCTCCGCCTCCTTGTCGCCGGGGTTGCGATCGGGATGGTGCTTCAGCGCCTCCCGGCGATAGGCCGTCTTGATATCCTCCTGGGTGGCGTCGCGGCCGACCCCCAGACACTCGTAGTAGTCCCGTTTCACCTGTACTCCCGTTATGCGGCGAAAGACTGCCCCCCCGAGGAGGCAGTCCTTTCACCGACTTCGGATCGATCGCCCGGGCTCAGTGGTTCAGGCGACGGCTCCGTCGACCGGGTCTGTCTCGTCTTCCAGATCGGTCACCAGCGTCTTGGTGGTCAGCATCAATCCGGAGATGGATACGGCGTTCCTGAGGGCCGTCACGGTCACCTTCGTGGGGTCGACGATCCCAGCCTTGAACATGTTGACGAATTTGCCCGTGCTCGCGTCGAACCCGGTCTCGTCGTCGTCCATGGCCACTACGTCCTCGACCACGACCGAACCGTCGGTCCCGGCGTTCTCGGCGATCGTAAAGAGCGGCACCGTCATGGTGCGCTTCAGGATGTCCACGCCGATCTTCTCGTCGCCCCGGCACCTGCCGCGGACCTCGTCGAGCACCGGAATGGCCCGGACCAGCGGCACGCCGCCACCGGGAATGACCCCCTCCTCAACCGCCGCACGCGTGGCGTGCAGAGCGTCCTCGACGCGGGCCTTCTTCTCCTTGGACTCGGCCTCGGTGAAGGCGCCGACGGAGATCACCGCCACACCGCCCACGAGCTTCGCCAGGCGCTCCTGGAGCTTCTCGCGGTCGTAGTCCGAGGTGGACTTCTCGATCTGGTTCCGGATCTGGCCGATCCGGGCCTCGATGTCCTTGCGCTTCCCGGAACCCTCGATGATGGTGGTGGTGTCCTTGGTGATCTCCAGGCGCTTCGCCGTGCCCAGATCCTCGAGCTCGATGTTCTCGAGCTTCATCCCGAGGTCCTCGGAGATGACCTTGCCACCGGTCACCACGGCGAGGTCCTCGAGCATGGCCTTCCGGCGGTCGCCGAAGCCCGGCGCCTTGACGGCGCAGACCTTCAGGACGCCCCGGAGACGGTTGACCACGAGCGCCGCGAGGGCCTCGCCGTCAACGTCCTCGGCCACGATGACGAGCGGACGGCTGGAACCGGCCACCTTCTCGAGCACCGGGAGCATGTCCCGCAGGTTCGAGATCTTCTTCTCGTGGATCAGGACGAGCGCATCCTCGAACTCCACGCGCATGTTCTCGGCGTTGGTGATGAAGTAGGGCGAAAGGTATCCCTTGTCGAACTGCAGGCCCTCGACGAAGTCGAGCTTCGTCTCGGTCCCCTTCGCCTCTTCCACGGTGATCACGCCGTCCTTGCCGACTTTGGTCACCGCATCGGCGAGGAGGTTGCCGATCTCCTTGTCCTGGTTCGCGGAGATGGTCCCGACCTGGGCGACCTTCTTCCTGTCGGTGCCGACCTCCTGGCTGAAGCTGCGGAGGCGCTCTTCCACCGCGGCCGCGGCCTGGTCGAGCCCGCGCTTCAACGCCATCGGGTTGGCCCCGGCGACCACCATCTTGAAGCCTTCACGGAAGATGCCTTCCGCGAGGATCGTGGCGGTGGTCGTGCCGTCGCCGGCGATGTCGGAGGTCTTGCTGGCGACCTCGTTGACGAGCTTCGCGCCCATGTTCTCGAACGGGTCGGGAAGCTCGATCTCCTTGGAAACGCTCACGCCGTCCTTCGTGACGGTCGGCGAGCCGAAACTCTTCTGCATGATGACGTGCTTGCCGGTGGGCCCGAGTGTGACCTTCACGGCGCGGGCGAGCTGCTCCACGCCGGAGAGAATCTTCCTCAGGGCCTCCTGGTCGAACATCAGTTGCTTGGCCATTTGATTTCGCTCCTAGGAAGGTCCGTTACTGGAGGATCCCCAGAATGTCGGTCTCTCGCATGATCTTCAGCTCTTCCCCCGCCACCTTCACCTCGGTGCCGGCGTACTTGCCGAAGAATACCTTGTCCCCGAGCTTCACACTGAGCCCGCCGCGGTCGCCGCTGTCGAGCATGCGGCCCGGACCGACGGCGATGATCTCGCCCTTCTGCGGCTTCTCTTTCGCCGTATCCGGAAGGACGATGCCACCAGCGCTGACTACTTCGGCCTCGAGCGGACGGACCACAACGCGGTCGTCGAGAGGACGGATGTTGAACTTACCCTTCTTAGCCATGGCAATCTCCTAGAAGCCTCCCATACCGCCCATACCGCCCATACCGCCCATACCGCCCATACCGCCCATGCCACCCATTCCGCCCATTCCGCCCATGCCTTCGGCACCGGGCATCTCGGGCTTCTTCTCCGGAATGTCACAGATCATGCAATCGGCGGTCAGGAGCAGGCCGGACACGCTGGCGGCGTTCTGCAGTGCCGAACGAACCACCTTCGTGGGGTCGATGATGCCCATCTCGAGCATGTCACCGTACCGGTCACGTTCGGCGTCGTAGCCGTGGTCGAACGCCGCTTCGGCGAGAACGCGACGCGAAACGACGGCGCCATCGACACCGGCGTTCGCCGCGATCGCCCGGATCGGAACCGCAATGGCCCGCCGGATGATCTCGGCGCCCTGCTTCTCGTCACCGCGAAGCCTCAAACCCTCGAGAGCGGAGACGGCCCGGAGCAGCGCAACGCCGCCGCCGGGCAGGATCCCCTCCTC
>SWCD01003430.1_pt1 | contig 19563 bp, 24 predicted proteins | sample 4693011 | NCBI WGS metagenome assembly SWCD01 (sample SAMN10267278, study PRJNA491770) | bioreactor metagenome | isolation source: DHS bioreactor inoculated with marine | place: Japan: Omine Ridge, Nankai Trough | reverse complement strand
CATGGCCAGAAGGCCCAGCATCAGGAGGTTGGCCGCGGTCGGGTGCGCGGCGAAGAAGCGGATCATTCTCCTTCGCCCTCATCGATGGGCCGGGGGAGGAGCAACATGCCGGGGATGACCGGCGTCAGGTCGGAGAGGACGACTCGCTCGCCATCCTCGAGGCCGCTCCTGATCAAGACTTCGTCGAACTGGACAAAGGCCACCTCCACCTCCCGGACTTCGAGGCGGTTCTCGGCATCCACGACATGGACCCTGCTGCCGTCATGGAGAGCTTCCCGCGGCACGATGACGTGACCCTGGATCTCCGGACCGCGGATCTCCACCTCCACGAACATCCCCCGCAGGAGGGGGGGGCGCACGCCGGGGCGAACCCCCTCGTACGGCTTCGCGACTTCGACCATGATGCCGAGGGTCCGCGTTCGAAGGTCCATGAACTCACTCACCCGGACGAATCGGGCTTCCCATTCCGCCTGCATGGGATCAGCTCGGAGCCGCACCGTCGATTCGATCCCCATCCGTTCCCAGAGCGTTCCATCGGAAATCGCGGCGGCGAAGTCGATCGACGCCGATCGATGAAGAATGGGGGCCATGCGCCCGGGGGGAAACCGGACCGTCACCTCCGCGGCATCGATTCCGTCCATCCCCACCATGGTCTGACCCAGATGGACGTACTGCATGAGTTCGACATCCACCTTCGTGATCCGGCAGGCGAACGGCGTGGTGATGACACAGCGCTCGAGTTCACGCCGGGCCATCGCGAGCTTCGCATTGCTCGCATCGAGCTCCGCCTCCAGGACCGTTCGCTCCGAGGGAAGCAGGCGCAATGCGTTCTCGATAGCCTGCACACCGGCTCGGTGAGCGAGAACCTGGCGCTGCTGCGTGTCCACCTCGGACTGCGTGACCGATTGCTCCTCGTGGAGATCCACCAGTCGGCGGTGCTCGCCCTCGGCCAGTATCGTGGAGCGACGCTCGATCTCGAGTGAAGCCCGGTAGTTCGCCTCGCTCGCATTGAGCTTCTTCCGCTGGGCCTCGATGGAGCGGACCTCGGCCTCGGCGCGCGCGATCTCGAGACGGTAGTCCGCGTCGTCGATGCGGAGCAACTCTGTGTCGGGCGGCAGGAGCGCGCCTTCGTCGAGATCGTCGTGCATCGCCGTCACGCGTCCCGAGACTTCCGCGACCGCCCGCCAGCTGCGGGCAGGTTCGACCGTACCGTAGCCCACCGCCCGCGGCACGACGGCACGGCCGGTGGCCAATGCCACGCGAACGGGCCGGGCGTCTTCGGGGCGCTCGACGCGCTTCGGTTTCTCCCGCCCCCGGACGAGGAGCACGAACACGAGCACACCGAAGATCAGCGGCGGCAGGAAGAGGAGCTTCTGTCTTGTTTTCACGGTTCGAATTATATGCAAACCGTGGGGGTTTCATCATTTGACCCGGTTGCATCTCAACCGGACCGGCTTCTCGTTCGCGTGGACGCGACCGGAACGAAGTGGAACAGATTGTTCCACGCCCGCTCGTCAGTGGGCTATGATCGTCTCGTCTGACCAGAACCGATCGAGGAGCCGCATGAGCGAGTGCCCGGAAGAACTGTCCCCGCTGATTTTCGACAGCGTGAACGAGGGTGTCTTCACCGTGGACGAGGATTTCAGGAGCAGGTTGATCTCGGCCACGAACCGTGATCTCGCAGGGATGGTGGAGGACGGCCGCTTCCGCGACGACCTCTACCACCGGATATAGGTCGTCCCCATCGAACTGCCGCCCTTGAAGGACCGGCGGGAGGACATCCCCCTCCTCGTCGACCACTTCATCGAACTCCTCGCCACGCGTGCCGGCCGGCCCGCACCGGAGCCCGGCCCCGAAACCCTCCGTCGCCTCTATGACTACGACTACCCCGGCAACGTGAGGGAGTTGAAGAACATCCTGGAGCGCGCGATCGTGCTCTGCTCCTCCGGCTCGATCGATCCGCGCTGCCTGCCCCCGGAAGTGCAGGGAACCCCCAGGCGCCGCAAGGCCGATGCTCCCGAGGTCCGTGACCTGAAGGATGCCCTCTCGGCCCACGGTTGGAACCGGTCAAGGACCGCGAGGGCGCTCGGCATCGGGCGCACGACGCTCTGGCGCCGCATGAAGGACGCCGGGCTGGCCTGATCGAAACAGAACGTTCGGCACCCCGAACGTTTTGTTTCAGATCGCGAGTTTCGCGCAGCCACTCTATCTGACGCATCCAACTTCCAATAAACATCTTAAGACCATCGGTGCCTTTGGCACTCCCCTTGCTCTCTTCGCAGCCAGGAGGAGCGATGAAAGTCGCCGTACCACTCTTCGGCAGTGTCGTGGCACCTCGGTTCGGGTTCGCAACCGAGTTCCTCGTCGCCGAGATCCTCGATGGCGAGGTCTCCCGGACCGAGCGAGTCGCGATCCACACCCTGGAGTGGCACGGCCGCCTGGCCGAGTTGCAGGGCCGGGGCATCACCGTTCTCCTCTGCGGCGGCTTCAACCGGTGGTTCGATCCCCTGGCCGAGAGCCTCGGGATCGAAGTGATCGCCGGTCTGACGGGCGAAGCGGACGCCATCGTGGCGGCCTACGCCCGTGGAGAGGAGATGCCGGTCACATCCCGCTGTCGTTTCCGGCGGCGGGACGAATTCGGTCGCGGACGCGGCGGTGCTCAAGGCCGCGGCCGGGGACGATGCAGGCGTGACGAGAGGACTTGAAACCAAAGGAGGCTTCAATGCCTGGACTCGACAGGAAGGGACCCGAAGGCGAAGGGCCCCGCACGGGACGCGGCCGCGGATTGTGCGGTGGCGCCGGTAAAGGGAAGAAAGTGGTGAAAGAGGAGGAAGAGAAGAAGGACGACAAGATCGACCGCGACGAGGGTCGTGGTGAAGAGCCCCGTGGTGGCGGGCGTGGTGGCGGTGGCCGTGGCGGTGGCCGTGGCGGCGGGCGTGGCGGCGGGCGTGGCGGCGGCGGTGGCCGTGGCCGTGGCGGCGGTGGCGGCGGTGGTGGCGGTCAGGGCCGGGGACGCTGAGGACAATGGAAAGGAAACGAGCCGGATGAACTCTGAAATCAGGAAGACGATTGCGATTGCAGCTGAGGACGACAGGGGTCTCGACGGGGAAGTGAGTCATCACTTCGGCCGGTGTCTGTCCTACGTCATAGCCGTGGTGGAGGGTGGGCAGGTCGTCTCCACCAGAGTGCAGATGAACCCCCACTACGCGAATCACCAGCCGGGACAGATGCCCGTCTATATCCGGAGCCTCGGAGCAGACGTGATCCTCGCCGGCGGGATGGGGCCCAAGGCCGTCACCATGTTCCAGCAGTTCGGCATGGAAGTGGCGACCGGAGCCGTCGGCAACGTCGGCAGGGTGCTCGACGCCTACCTGGCGGGTGAGGTGAAGGGCACCGTCCCCTGCTCTCACGATCACCCGGACAGCTGTGGAAATCACGGCGACGACGAACCGGGCGTGGACTGATGGGTTCTCGTGTCGCGGTGACCGTGAAAGACACGGGCGGAACCGGTGCGGAGGTCGATCCGCGTTTCGGCCGGGCCCATGCGTTTCTCATTGTCGAACGGGACTCCGGCGCGGTCGTCAAGGAGATCGTCAATGATGCTGCCAACGCCGCTCACGGTGCCGGAACCGGTGCCGCGGCAATCATGTCGGAGAACGGCGTTGACGCGGTGATTTCCGGGAGATTCGGCCCGAAGGCCTGTCAGGCACTCGGGGCACTCCATGTCGAGATGTGGATGGCGCCGGAGGGTGTTTCCGCATCCAGAGCCCTCGCGCTGCTCGCCGACGGCGAGCTGGAGAAGATGGAGATCAAGAGGTACTGATGAGAATCTCCGTGGCCAGTGGAAAGGGCGGAACCGGCAAGACCCTCATCTCGGTGAGTCTGGCGCGACTCTGGGGCGACCAGGGTCGCGCGGTCTCCTACATCGATGCAGACGCGGAGGAGCCGAACGGGCACCTGTTCCTCTCTCCGCGAATAGACGACGAGCGACCGTTCACCGTAAAGGTGCCCACCCTGAATGGTGAGACCTGCGCGGGGCACGGGAAGTGCCAGGAGATCTGTGCGTTTCACGCGATCCTGGCAACGAAGGGGCGTGTTCTCGTCTTCAACGAACTCTGCCACGGGTGCGGCGCCTGCCTGCTGGCCTGCCCGGATGGGGCCTTGTCGGAGGTGGACCGCAAGATCGGCACCATCAGCGTTGGAGAGGCCGACGGAGTGGTCTTTCACGGGGGCCGTCTCGACGTGGGTGAGGCGCGGGTCACGCCGCTGATCGGCGGCGTCGTCGAGGACGCCCTCGCATTCCGAGAGGAGCCGGACCGCATCTTCATCATCGATTCTCCACCGGGGGCCTCCTGCTCGGCGATTGCCGCGATCGAGAAGGCCGACCTCCTGCTCCTGGTTGCCGAACCCACGCCGTTCGGAATGCACGATCTCGAACTCGCTCTTCAGCTCGGGGAGGCGCTGAAGAAGAGCATGGCCGTCGTCATCAACCGCTCCGATCTGGGAGACGGAGGAATCGACGAGTTGATCGCGAGATGGCAGGTCCCGGTCCTCGGCTCGATTCCGTTCGATCGATCGGTGGCCGCTTCCTACGCCTCCGGAGGTATGCCCGTTCTTGATTGCCCGGGCTTCAGAGAACAGATGATCGCTCTCGCCGCGGCCATTGAGGACGGCGCCGGGGAGGCCGCCCGATGAAGGAAATCGTCGTTGTCAGCGGAAAGGGCGGAACCGGTAAGACCTCTCTGCTCGCCGCCTTCGCTCATCTTGCCGGTCACCCGGTGGCACTCGGTGACTGTGATGTCGATGCTGCGAACCTGGCCCTGCTCCTGCCGGGAGAGGACACCAAAACCGAACCGTTCTTCGCCGGTCAGCGGGCAATCGTGACCGCCGACCTTTGCACGGGATGCGGTGAGTGTGAACTGGTCTGCCGCTACGATGCGATCCCCGTATCGGGAGAGCTGGCTCGAGTGGATGACCTCCTGTGTGAGGGCTGTCGGGCCTGCCAGGTCGTGTGCCCGGAGGGGGCGATCGAGTTTGTCGACAATCAGGCCGGAAGCATCCTCTGGCGGGAAACCGCGGTCGGACCACTCGTCCACGGCGCCCTGGGAATCGCGCAGGACAACTCCGGCAAGCTGGTGGCGAAAGTCCGCGAGGAAACGCGGAAGGTGGCCGGGGAACGAGGCCTCGACCTCTTGCTGCTCGACGGCCCCCCGGGGATCAGTTGTCCCGCCCACGCGGCGATCGGCAATGTGGATCTTGTGGTCGCCGTCACGGAGCCTTCGCCGTCCGGCGCACACGACCTGGAGCGACTGCTCCAGTTGACCCGCCACTTCAAGCTCGAGACGGTGGTGGTCGTGAACAAATTCGACTTGAACCCCGCCCTCACCTCGGAGATCGAGGACACCTCCCGGCACTACGGCGCCGAACCGGTGGGCCGGGTCCCTTTCAATGAAGACGTGCCGCGGGCGCTCAAGAGGCATGAGACCCCACTTGTCATCCCGGCCCTGGCCGAGGTGCTGGCCGGCGTGTGGGAAGCGATCAAGTCCAGTTGACGCCTTTCAGGGCTCGTCTGGGAGTAAGTGCGTCCGTTGCACCGAGAGCGCTGCTGCGCCCGTCCAGCAAGGCGCGGGAAGCGGAGGCAGAACTCTTTCACCAGTCGCTGTTTCTCTGAACCCGAACAGTCTCAACGGTCATTGGTGAAAGAGTTCTGCCTCCGTATGGCCGTATGACCCTTCAAGAAAACTCGGCCGGCGGGCGCAACGGGAGTGAGATGGGATCGAGGGTGGTGCCGCGTCCGAAGCTCGAGGAGAACGATGATGCCACTCCCCCACCTCGTCTCGAAGAAGATCGTCGATATCCCCAAGTCGGCCATTCACGAAATGACCCGTCTCTCGAAGGAGGTGGAGGACGTCGCCTTCCTCTCCTGGGCGAAGCCCACCACAGGAACCCCGAAACACATCGATGACGCGGCCATCGAAGCCATCCGAACCGGGCGGACCGGGGGCTACTCGGAGACGGCCGGCCTGCTGGAACTCCGGGAGTCCATCGCCAGGAAGCTCCGGCGGGTCAACGGCATCGATGCGAACAGTTCGGAGATCCTCGTCACCGTGGGGGCGATCGAGGGCCTTTCCGCCGCCGTCATGGCCGTGGTGGATCCCGGGGATGAGGTCCTGATCCCCGTGCCCGGGTACTCCACCCACGTCCGGCAGGTGGTGCTCGCCTCGGGGAAACCGGTGCTGGTGCCCACCCGGGCCGAAGACGGTTTTGGGCTCGATCTCAGAGCTCTTGAGGAGCGCATCACCCCCCGCACGAAGGCCGTGCTGTTCAGCTCGCCCAACAACCCCACGGGGGCGGTCTACACGGAAGCCGAACTCCGGGAGCTCGGCCGGATCGCCGAGCGGCACGACCTCGTGGTCATCACGGACGAAGCCTACGAGTACTTCGTCTTCGATGGCGGGCGGCACTTCAGCATGGCATCCATCGAAGGGCTCGGGGATCGGGTCATCAGCACGTTCACGTTCACGAAGACCTATGCCATGACCGGCTGGCGAATCGGGTATCTCCACGCGAAACCGGAGTGGATCGCCGAAATCATGAAGGCCCACATTCCGTTCTGCATCTGCAGTCCGGTCGTCTCCCAGTTCGCCGCCCTGGCCGCACTCGAAGGACCGCAGGACTGCATCGACGAATACCGCAGTCACTACGAGGCCGCCCGAAACAGGATGTGCGATCGGCTGGACCGCCTGCCCGACGTCTTCAGCTACCAGCGTCCGGCCGGTTCCTACCTGATGTTCCCGAAGGTGCTGCGGGAGGACGGGAGGGATTCCATGTCGTTCGCCGTGAAGCTCCTCAACGAAGCTCACGTCTCAACGACGCCGGGAGTGGCGTTCAAGGGTGAAGGCCACGTGAGGATGTCCTTCTGCGTCCCCCTCGAGACCATCGATCTGGCCTTCGACCGCATGGAGGAGTACTTCCGTTAGGTGGGTTGTCCGGAGGCGAAACTCCTTCACCCCCGGGCCGGCCCGGGGACGAGTTCGCCGGCCGTCGCGGCAATCCCGGGCGGGGGGAGAGAGGAGGAGGAGGGGACAACCCAAACCATCCTCTGCCGCTCGCGGAGGGAGGCGAGTGCGGTACCATGGGCGGTGCAGGGCGCACACGCAACGTCGAGCCGACGTCCGAATCAGGGGAGCATCGACCATGAACGACTACGGCGGGTGGATCCAGGCGGCGAGGAAGCGGCTCGAATCCGACGGGTTTTCCATTCAGGAGGACCTGGAGGCCGACGGCTGGAAGTTCAAGATGGTCGCGCACCGCTCGAAGTTCGAATGGAGCAAGTTCGGCAACTCGGAGGTCTTCTTCGTCTTCGCGGAGGTCGAGCCGGCCACGACCGGGGAACTGCGGGCGTTCTCCGCCGCCGCCTTCGACCACGCCGTGGTGACCAAGAAGTCCAGCCGACCGTGTGGTCTCTTCGAGTGCGTGTGGTGCTATGCCGTCGCCCTGACGGCCGGCCTCGAGGAGGAGACGGTCCGCGATATCGAGGAACAGACCCCGACCAAGCACTGGGCGGCGGCGGAGATCCCGGTGGTCTTCGACACCGAGAAGAACGCCCTCGTCTTCTTCGAGAAGACCCCGCTCTGGGGCGCGGCCTACTACGCGGGGTTCCGAAGGACGATCCTTCAGTATCTGCAGGGGGTTTGAGGCCTCACCCACTCCCTTGCTCTCGGGAGCAGAAGGAAGGACTCACCACCCGCGGCGTCGGAGAATGTCGGCGATCTCCTCGCCGGTGCGCTTCTCCACGAGGATCATCTTCTTCGCCGCGGCGTCCTGGAGTTTCTCCATCAGGTCGTCCAGATTCGCCGGCTTCTGCAGAAAGTCCGTCGCACCGGACTTCACCGCATCGACCCCGGCCTTGACGGTGCCGTGGGCGGTGAGGAGGATCACCTGCAGGTCGGGGTCGATCTTGAGGATTCGCTTCAGCGTCTCGAGACCGCTCAGGCCCGGCATGACCATGTCCAGAATGACCGCATCGAAGGAACTCCCCTTGACCTTCTCGATGGCGGCTGTTCCGTCGTAGACCGCGACGACATGAAAGCCCCGTGTCGAAAGCCGCCCGGCCAGGGTGTCACTGAAATCCTTCTCGTCATCGACGAGCAATATGTTCTTCCCCACCATCACCGATCACCTCGCTCACTTGGATCCACGGACGCCAGGGGGAGAACCAGCTCGAACCCTTCGATCGGGCCCTCCGGCGTCCCGAACTCGACGTGGCCGCCACCGGCCTCCGCCAGTTCACGCAGAGCATCCCGGTCCGGCGAACCACCGGGCCCGGGTTGAAGTGAGAAGCCGACCCGCACGCAGTCGGCCTCCCAGGTGTTGTGTGATACGACCGTCGACCCTTCCAATGCCTGATCCGTCGCAAAGCGGATGCAGTTGAAGAGCAGCAGATGAAGCTCGAAGGCCGATCCCCTGGCGGAGGCGGACACCTCCTCCGGTGTGACCTCGATCTCCACCGCCCGCTGCCGCGAGAAATAGCGGGCACTGGCCGCCGCCTTCTCGATCACCTCGCTGAAAGGCGGGAGTCCCGTGCCGGCATCGATACTGTGTGCAATCCAGCTGAGCAGTCGCAGGAAGTCGAAACCCCGGGTGACACTCCGATCGATCCGACCGAGGACGGGCTTCAGGTCCTCCGCCTCGATCAGTTCTCCCTTGGTGGCGGCGACCGCATAGTCATCGAGCAGCCCGGCGGCCTCCTGGACCGTCGCCAGGACGTTTCCCAATTCGTGGGAAAGGGACGCCGTGACGGTTCCGAAGTGCTTCGTCTGCCGATCCACATCACCGAAGGTCGTCATCCCCTGGCCCCTTCTTCGTCCTCTGCCGCGTGCCTGAGGGCTTCGATCAAGGCCGGCAGCTTGACCGGCTTCATCAGGTAGGAATGGGCGCCGTGGCGCAGGCCCTCCTCCGCGAGTTGAGCCGATCCGTGGCCGGTGAGCATGACGACCCGCTGAGCGGGGAACCGGGCCCGGATCAACTCGATCAGTTCCAGGCCGCTCATTCCCGGCATCTTCACGTCGATGAGTACGACATCGAATTCCTCCTCGGTCAGTCGGCGGAGCGCTTCATGGCCGTCCGTGATGCCCACGGATTCGACATTCCGGCGCCTGAGCCTCTCCACGAGAGTCTCGACCAGTTCGACTTCATCATCGACGATGAGCACCTTCACGACTGCTCTCCTTGCTCCGAAGACACCGCACGCTTCACCGGCAGGATCACGCTGAAAGTCGATCCCTTGCCAAGCTCGCTCTCCACAGTGATCCCACCGCCAAGCTTCTCGACAATCCCGTGCGTAATGGAAAGTCCGAGTCCCGTTCCAGCCCCCCCCTTGGTGGAGAAGAACGGCTCGAAAACCTGGGGGAGGTTCTCCTGCGCGATGCCCGTTCCGTTGTCCTCGATGCTGACCATCACGTGCTCCGGATCGAGGGATCGAATCCTCACATCGATCCGCCCTCCGTCACTTACGGCGGCGATGCCGTTGTTCAGGAGGTTGAGGAAGACCTGCTGCAGCTGGCCCTCATCGCTGTGGATCTGGGGAAGGTCATCCTCCGGGTGGAACTCCACCTGGATGTTGCGGTAGCTCGATTCACGCTCCAGGAATCCATACACCTCCCGCAGGAGGTGCGTCAGATCGATGGCCTCACACCCCACATCCATGTGCTTGGCGAAGCCGAGGAGTCGGTGAGTGATGCCCGCACACCGATCCACCGATCTCAGGATCGATTGAATCTGCCGGAGCAACTCCTCCCGTGGCGCCTCGGTGTCCGGGGAGGGAGGAAAGTCCTCCCGCAACACGTCATCCATCAGGCCGGCCTTCTCGCTGATGATCGCAAGCGGATTGTTCACTTCGTGCGCCACACCCGAGGCCAACCTCCCGATCGCCGCCATCTTGTTGGTGTACTCCACCTGGTGGAGGAGGGCTCCCCGTCGGTCGTCGGACTCCCGGATCCTCCGAACCGTCCCCGACACTCCCCAGATCACCACCGTGAAGATGACCAGCACGCTCACGCCGAGGAACAGGGCCAGGTTCCGCCGAAGAGCATTCCAGCTCTGCTCCACGTCCACACGTCGACTCACCATCACGAGAATGAACGGGGATTGCTCGATGTGGGCGTAGCCGACGTAGAGACGCTCCTCGCCCGGCCCGGGAAGTTCCATCGTCCGGACCTGCGCGCTGTAGTAAGGGACCTCCCAGGGAACCCGGCCCAGGATGCCCCCGTAGCGCCTCGACGGGGTCTGCAGAATGCCGTCCTTGTCGATGATGAACGCATCGTCCCCGGGCTCCATCACTCCCGGGACCTGCTCATTCAACTTCGCCGTATCGATGGTCGCCCGGAGGACGAAGCTCTCCCCCTCTTCGTCCCGGCCGCTGATGGCGATGACGAAGTGCGGCAGATTGCGGTGCCCCATGAAGATCCGGCTCGTGTAGACACCGTGAAGGAGGACCTCTCGATACCAATCCTGATCGCCGTAGGATTGCCCCTGCAGGGAGTAGGGCCCCGAGTAGACGGCCTGCATTCCGTTGTGGTCGATGATCTCCAGGTCCACGAAACCGCCGAAGGCCACCTTCAAGCTGCTCAACACCCGATCGATTTCATTGTCGCGGAGCAGGACCTCGAGCGGGACCTGCTGAATAACGAACTGGAGGGCGGATTGACGTTCGGACAGGAAGAACTTGAGGGAGTGCGTGGTGTTGTGGGTCAGTTGCACGATCGGGCGGATCCGCTCTTCCTGAATCGCCTTCTGGGACTGCCGATAGTTGATTACGGTCATGATCAACAGCGGGGCCGTGCTCACCAGGCAGATCGACACGACGAGGATCAGCCAGAGCCGGCGGTAGTCCCGTTGCATGTCCAGGGTCCCCGGAGTGTCGGGCTTCAGCGCGGTGGGTGTCTTGTCCACGGCCTTGGTCATGATCCCTCGGCTTCCTCCGATCCGTCCGCTCCCGCGGCATCGTCCTCGCTCACCTCGAGGGCGGCCGGATCCGCCGGGTCTTCCTTCGCCGCGGCGTAGGCGTCCTTCATCAGTTGGACGAGTTGATCGATGTTCGCGGGCTTGCGCAGATACGCGAAGGCGCCCTCTTCCCTGGCACGCCTGGCCCCCTCGTCCGAGCCGTGGGCGGTGAGGATGATCACCTGCACCTTCGGGTGCTTCTTTTTGAGTTCGGAGAGGACCTCCATGCCGTCCATACCAGGCATCTTGATGTCGAGCACGATCACATCCGGAGCGTCACTTTCCGCGATCGCCAGGGCCTGCGGACCGTCATAAGCCACCGCGGACTCCAACTCACGGCTCAAGAGCCGCTCGGAGAGGGTCTGGACGAATTCCACCTCGTCGTCCACGAGCAGGATCTTCTGGGGCACGTCGTCCAGGCCGGGGTAGATGTTCGGGCGCTGGAAGCGGGGACCGATACGGGTCTGCACTTCCCGGACACCCTCGACGGAGCCGGCGATCTTCCGGATCTCCCTCTCGAAGCGATCGAGCCACATGACATAGCGGTTGATCGTGACCACGACCTGCCCCGCCGCGGCGCTCACTTGAAGCCCTTGCCCCTTTCCCGCCTCCGCCAGGGCGCAGTGGACATCGGCCGCGACGAGGAACTCTCCCGCCGCTTCCCGGGTGGCGTCCGAGGAGGCCAGGGCCGGCGCCGCGGCGCCGGAGCAGATCATGTCGACGGCATCGGTGACGGTGACGCCGTCCATCGGCAGGAAGATGTCGTAGAGGTCCTTTGTCCAGACCGGGGCACCGATGAGCTCCTGTGTCCACCGGGCCTGCTTCTCGTCATCCGCGCGCAGGCGTTCCTCGGCCGCGGAGTCGGAGATCTCCTCGGCGCCGGTCAGCTGCGCCACGCGGTACTCCATCGGCGCCGCCAGCCCCACCCGGAGCACCTGGGTCAGACTCGAGGGCAGCAGGTGGGTGGCGAAGCTCTCGATGACGAGATCGTCCGTATTGACCATGGTCGCCAGAGTCCGGCGGAGCGTCGCTTCGCAGCGCTCCTTCTCACGAGTCAGGCGATGAAACACCGAGCGCGATCCCAGGAGCGCCCGGCCGAATCTCTCCACCGGGATTCCGGATGCGGCCGCCGCCTTGGCGAGAAGCTGATCCGAGGACACGAGATCACAGGCCAGACGATCGGCGACCCCCCTGGCGACCTCGGGAGCGGAGCAGGATGAAGCACTGCAGATGGCGACTATGCACACAGCGCACCTCCACCGGGAAACAGGCTTGTCTCCGAACGAAACAACATCTTCTCACAACTCGGCGAGAGTCCCTGCGGCATCAGTGGGCCTCACCTTCCGGTTTTTGAATGGGATCGTGGGGCCCGGCGGGCTCCCCCGACTGGATGGGGGTGCAGAGGGGACAGGAGTGCGCCCCCTCGGCGTCCTGGGCCTCGCGGCACAGGGCCCGACTCGCGTGAGCCATGGACGGGTAGATATTCTCTTCACCGATCTTCTCGAGCAGACGCGTCCGGGTGAGGACATCCCGGACCGGGTCCCGCAGCCCGGAGAAGGCGACTCCCAGGCCACGCCGGCGCAACTCGTCGACAATCTGATCGAGGATCTCCTCTCCGGAGGCGTCGATATCGCTCATGCCGTTCCCGACAATCACCACGTGCCGAAGTTCGGGATTCTCCTGGACCAACTCCAGGATCCGCTTCTCCAGGGCCGAGGTGTTGGCGAAGAACAGCTTTCCGAAAAAGCGAACGGGGAGGATGTGGCGGCACTTGGCCAGGTGCCAGCGATCGGCATCCCGGTAGGCGCCGTCCGGGTGCAGGGAGAGAACGGTGAGCCGGGTCTTCATGTATTCGTAGAGGAACAGCGCGATCGAGAGCCCCACGCCGACCAGGATGCCCTTGTCCAGGTGAGGGGCGAAGTAGAGCGTCAGGACGAAGCTGATCAACGAGATGATCGCGTCCGCCCGCTTGGCGCGATAGGCGTGGACGAAGCCGGAGACGTTCAACAGACCCAGCACCGCCATCATGATGACCGAGGCCAATACGGACTGCGGCAGGTGGTAGAGCAGGGGAGTGAAGAAGAGCAACACGATCACCACCACGACACTGGTGAACGCGCTGGACAGGCCGGTCACGGCGCCGGCCTGGAGGTTCACGGCGGAGCGGGAGAACGATCCGGACACGGGGTAACCCTGGCTGAAGGCTCCGACGATGTTCGCCAGTCCCTGCCCCACCAGTTCCTGGTTGGGGTTCAGACGCTGTCCGGTCTTCACGGACATGGCCTTGGCGATGGAGATGGCTTCCATGAACCCGAGCAGGGAGATGATCACGGCCGCGCTGAACAGGCGGGAGGCCAGCGAGAAGTCGATCACGGGCATCGAGATCGTCGGCAGGCCGCTCGGGATGGCCCCCACCACGTCTCCCCCGCCGCTCATGGAAACGGCCTGATCGTCGATCGCGTGACAGCCGACCTCGATGCGCCACTTCTCTCCGTCCAGGGCAGGCCCCGGGGGCGCCTCGCCGACCGGGAAGTAGACCCGCCCTCCATCCTCCCCCGCGGTGGCGCAGAAGTGCACGGAACGGAGGATGTCCCTAATTCCACTCGCCTCCTTCTGGGCGTTCTCCAACTGCAGGCTCTGCACCTCCAGGTCGGAGTGGACACGCACCCAGGCCGTTGATCTCGTTCCGCTCTGCTCCTCGATTTCCTTCAGGGCCGTCGAGAGGTTCCCGCGCTCCTCGCTCATCACGTCGATCTCGGTCAGATGCCCGTTGAACTCACGAACCAGCCTGTGAACCTTCTCCGACCGGATGCTCTCAAGAGGTGCGGATTCCCGGTGTTCGAACCCCGAGAAGAAGGAGATGACCGTCGTCACCACCACCGCGGCAAGCACGTAGGGGATCTTCCGGCTCACCTTCTTCAGGCCGATCATGATCGCGAAGGACAGCACCGCGAGGAGCAGCGTCGGCAGATGGGTGTAATGGATCGCGCTCGAAACGACACGAACCACGGTTTCGTAGTGGTGCTCCGCCTTCTCCACGTGGACGCCGAACAGCTTGGACAGCTGGGAGGTCGCGATGATGAGCGCGGCCGCGTTGGTGAAGCCGTTCACCACCGGGTGGGAGAGGAAGTTGACGACGATCCCGAGCCTCAGGACGCCGAGAGCGAGTTGAAACAGTCCGACGAGGAGGGAGAGCAGGATCGCGTAGGCGATGTAGCCCTCGCACCCGGCCGTCGCCAGGGTCTCCAGGGTCGCCGCGGTCATCAGCGAGACCACGGCCACCGGCCCGGTAGCCAGCTGCCGGCTCGACCCGAACAGCGCGGCCACCAGCGGCGGGAGGAACGAGGCATAGAGGCCGTAGTGCGGTGGAAGCCCCGCGAGTTGGGCATAGGCCATGGACTGGGGAATCAACACCAGCGCCACGGTGACTCCGGAGACGACATCCGCACGGAATCCGGACAGGCTGTAGCCCCGGAACCAGTCCAGAAACGGCAGCAAACGCTTGAGCATCGATTTCTCCGCGGTTAGAGACTTCGCGTACGCCTGCGCTTCTCCTGATTCCGGAGCCGAACGGGTTCCCTCTTCCGACCGATGGCAAACCGCCCACTCTTGTTTCGCGAGTCGAGGCCGCCGAGGGTGTGCCCGTGATATCGGGCGGGAAACGCCGCCTCGATGACAGGGTGGTCTTCCGGCAGGGGTATGAAATCCAGCAGGTTCGGATGGGCGATCCGGACCCCGCATGTGTGGGCCGCATCGCGCTCCGGGAAAACGACGTGCGTCGCTCCCATGGAGACATGGAGCTTCCTGCTCATCATCCGATCAACACCCTTCCCGCCGGGTAGTTCAACGGTGAACCCCGTTCCTGGTTCCCCAGGCCGCAGGGTGAGCGGGCCGAGCCGACCCACGAACAGCGTCAGCATGATCCAGAGCTTTCCCATGGAGGTCAAGCTAGGCCTGAGCCCACCGGGAAGACTGCACTTCAGAATGCAGAAAACCGCTTGACGGGAGCCTCTCGCGGAACGATCGATCGTCCGAGAGCCCCGGTCCGGGCTGCCGAACGGCAGCGGATCCGGCTGTGCGCGGGAGTACGATGGAGCCGACGATGGCCTCTCGCCGGGATGACTCGGCCTGAAGTCCGAATTCGGTGGATGGCATGGACAAACTGCTGCGAATCCTGGGCTCCCCGCTGTTTCTGTTCATCGCGGGCGGCGCCTGGTTCGTCACGCTCTTCCTGCCGGTGTTCCCGATCTACAAGGGCGGTTCCGAACCCGAAATGCACTGGGCGCTCGGCTGGGCATACTTCGGCGTGCTCACCCAGCCGGACTGGATTGAAGGCTGGGCCTTCATGGCGGGCCACCTGCTGCTCTGCGCGCTCGTCGGCCTTCTGTGTCTGTACGGAATGCTCTTTGTGGCGGATGTTGTCGAGCGGGGGAAACCGTGAAGATCCGGGTCGTCTACCACGCCTCCCGGGGCGTGGACCTGACAAAGGCCGCCGAGGTGCTGAAGGCGGCCGGATGCAACCCCGTCACTCCCGATGATCCGAATCCGCCGGCCGGCCCGGGCTACGATTCCGGGGGTTCCCTGAAGATCCGCGTCGCGGTGCCGGAGGAGGAAGAGCAGGCCGCCCGGACGGCGCTCGAGGAGTGGATCCGTGAGAGGGGTGGCGAAGAGGAGCGGCAGGCTCGGGGTCGGCGGACGCAGACGATCGTGGTGCTGCTCGTCCTGGGGTTGGGGATGGTGGTGGTCTGGGTGATCGGGGTGTTTTGAGAGGGGGGCGGGAACCGGGTCGCATTGCGCGCGTTTCGAACACCGATCCCCAACGTGCACTGCATGGCCTGCCCCGGTTAAGATCACAACATGCGCAAGACTCTGGGCGTTCTGTCGCTTCTCACAGCGCTGGCCGCCGCGAACATCGTGGCTGTCGAATGGTCACGGCCGAAGGCCGATCCACCGGGAACCGGCTGGCTCCGGGAGTTCAATGATCCGGCCGAGCGTCCCGTCCTTCTTCCCAGGGAGGACCCCGGAATCCGGATCCCGACCGACTTCGAGGATGCTCTCGAGGAGCTCGAACGGATCCTGGACCCCGCGGTGCGGGATGAGATCAGGTTTCTCGATGTCGACGATGCCGGCCGCCTCCACCTGGGTCTCGGAATGTGGCTCAGGCACAACTGGAAGCTCTGGGACTGGGGAGATGGTGAGGAGTCTCAACTGCGCAACTGGTTCACTGAGCGAGACGTGAACAACGCGGACCTCATGTCCGCACTCCTCCTCCACAACCTCGTGCTGAAGCTCCAGGGCCGCCCCCTGGTGATCGAGGAGCAGCTCGCCACCATCCGAAAAGCCAACCGCGAGCCGGAAGTGGCGCTCCCGAGAACAGGCACCATCGGTCCGACCGTCAGGAAGCTGGGCCGGCGCCTCGATGAGAGGGTTCTGAGGTTCACGGCAACCGCCGAGGGGGCTCTGACGGAGCGGCGACGGGAGCTCCCGGGCCGTGAGCTGCTCGAGTACGTCTTCGTCATGTCGGAGACCGCACAGAACCTGGAGCACCCGGAGCAGCCGAGCGAGATCTTCATCCTGATCCGGGCCCATCGAGCCGCTTCCTGGTCCGTGATCCGCAGGCTCCTGGAGGCCTGCGCCGACCCGGCCGTCCGCGTCTACAAGGTCATCTTCGCCGTCGAGTCCGAGACGGATGGCGAACCCGGGACCCTGGCGGCTTTCCAGCCGATTGCCTTCGCGCCACCAGACGACCACCGCTACCAATCCCGTGAACTGCCCGGGCAGATGCGGTTGTGCCTGTCCCGCCTGAATGGGAAGCCCCCCTCCCTCGACGGTCTCTTCGCCGCCTTGAGGGAGTCGGATCCTGCCTGGAAGTCGGTCCCGGCCGTGATCCGCCCCGGAGACGAGGTCGCGACGGAGACGGTCCTTCGCGCCTTCGACCTCTTGCTGCGGGCCGGCGCGCGCTGGGTGTTCTTCGGTCCGGCGCCGGAGGAGGGGAGCCGTCAGGGGGTTTCGTTGAACGGGGTGAGAGTGGCTGCATCCACCACTCCCGATGAGCTTTCTCCGGTGTCACGATCCACAGAGATGGCGGGCGTCTGTGAGCCCCCGCCGCTTGATTCTGTCGAGCGAGACGAGTAGCGACCAGGTCGTGATGGAGACAACCGGCCGGGCTGCTTCTACCAGGGTCGAAGAGGGGGCACTGTCCCCTTCGCCCGGGGCACTCGCCTGTCCCGGGCGCCCTTGTTCCGCGTCGTGAGTGCCGGGATCGCTGTCCTCGGTCGCGAGGAAGGGGGCCCCAGGGCCACCTCACGCTCAATTCCGGGCTGCACGATTCGCGGCCGACCTGTATCCACCGATCCGGGTCTATGCGAAACTACGCACAGTCGGATCAGCTCCATTCTCCGGGCTGTAGGAGTGAGCGGGAAAGACCATTGGATGGACTCCCCCACTCGCCCTTGCACGGGGACGGATACACCCTCCGACATCCGGGTGGCCCATGATGAAGGGTGGGATCAAGACTTGCACCTGTGAGACGTGCGGGCTCATCTTTCGGACTCAGGTCAAGAGCGAGGATTCCTCCGTACTTTGCCCGGAGTGCAGGAAGAGGCGTCGGCTCCTCCTTCTGACACGGCGGATTCTGGCCATCCTGATCTTCGCCTTGGCCGTTGCGGGCGCCTGCCTCGCTGTAGCCTACGACGACATACTGCACTGGACCTGGGGATGAGGTCCGTAGGCCGGACGGTATGAGTTCGCTGAAGTGCCGGACAGACTTTGCCGCCGCGCCTTCCACGCCCCCCGACCGTCAGGCGTCCGTGGCGAGGCCGATCAACAAGAGGGCCGTGAGGCCCACTGCCGTCACAACGCTCATCACCAGGCCCAGAACCGCAAAGACCTTCTTCCGATCGCGCTGGAGGAGCCCGCCGACACCCAGGCCCGCCGACACGAGTTCGGCGAGGAACCCGCCGATGAGCAGCAGGCCGAGTACAACCGTGATCGGCGCCTCCTCGTCGATGCCGCCGGGCGATTGCGACTCCATCACTCCGAGGATGATGAGGATAACGAAGAGAAAGAACCCGGTGCCCAGAGAGATGACGAAGGATGCGATCCCGAACCCCGAGTGCTTCGGCTCCATGGCGTTCTCCTGAGACTCTGGCTCCCGACCTGTTCCTCGCCGTCCTTCGCGCCCTCAGATCACAGCAGTTCGGTGTCGAGAACGCAATTGTCGGCGCACGGACCGGGCGTTCGCACGTGCTCGGCAGGCGGCATTGTCCGGATTTCGCGAATGTCGGACCTGGCCCCGACTCAGCCATTCCGTTGACTGCTACACTGACTCGATGAAGCGACGCATCCTGCTCATCACCATCTTCGTAGGATTCGTCGGCGTCGTTCTCGTCCAGGCCCCGTTCACTGCCCGGGAGATCTCCGGCGAGGGTTGGCGCTACTCGTACACGGGCGCCGCGCCGGTGTGAAGCGATGGGCCCGAAGTTCCTCCCGAGTGGTATGTCGCCGGACCGGTGCGATGGAGGGCGGAGCACGCTTTCCGGGTCGACCGGGTGCGACTGGCTCTGCCCATCGCCACCGGAGCGCTCGCACTGCTGGTCTTTCTGGTGCCCGGTAGACGTGGATTCGGACCGCTCGCAGCCGAGCTCGTGCGGATTGCTCCGGGAATTGGGGCAAGGAAGCAAGCGATTCGGTTATAGAGACTGCGTTGCAGTTGCACCGCGAGCATGCCAATGAGGGCATCAGCTCCATGGAAGGAAGAGGGATATGAGGATCATATCTGCGGCCTTGCTGGCCGTGTTGTTGTTGGTTGTGGCGTCCGGCGCTCAGGCGGGGACGATCGGTGTAACCTTCACGGGAAACGGCAATAACCCGTTCTATTCTTCCGGGACCTTCGGCTACAGCTTCACCGTTGGTGCTTCCGAGATCACGGCGACCCATCTGGGAATCTATGACACGGGCCAGGACGGGCTCCTCACCTCCCATGATGTAGGACTCTGGGATAATGGCGGAACCCTCCTCGCATCGACAACGATCGCCAGCGGAACCAGCGCTGTTCTTGACGACCTGTTTCGTTTCAACGCGCTCAGCACCGGCGTGGCTCTGAGCGCGGGCTCGACCTACTACGTCGGCGCTGAGCATTTTGTCACCCAACCGGATACATCGGTGGGAACCTGAAGTTCGCAGCCGGATCCACCGTCCCCCTCCCCTCCGCCGCCTGGGCGGGACTCGGCCTGCTGGGTCTGCTCGGAGCGGTCAGGCGCTACCGCAGACGCAGGACCGCATAGCAGAACCTCCCCATCTGACCGCCCGGCGTGGCTTCGGCTGCTCCGGGCGGTTTCGATTCCGACGCCGCGTCTCCTTCGGGCGGAACTCGGAGGGCATTCCTCTGGATCGGAGCGCCCACGTACTGGACCCTTCGCCTCGGCCGAGCAGGCCCTGAACAGCCTTGCGGACTCCATGGCGGTCTGAGAAGCTGCCGAGATGAAACGGATCGCCCTGATCGCCCTCCTCCTTGCCGGGATACTCGGCGTCGCCTGGATCGTCACGGGTCTCCCCCCC
>SWCD01000250.1_pt1 | contig 19566 bp, 14 predicted proteins | sample 4693011 | NCBI WGS metagenome assembly SWCD01 (sample SAMN10267278, study PRJNA491770) | bioreactor metagenome | isolation source: DHS bioreactor inoculated with marine | place: Japan: Omine Ridge, Nankai Trough | reverse complement strand
CCTTCGGAACTCTCAGTGTCCGGGACATGACACCGCAGACATTCACCGAACTATCGATGGGGGTCGTCGAAGTCCCCATCGGCGGTGAGCACCCGCCCTTCGCAGAGCAACGGAAAGAGAAGATCTACGTCGGGCTGCGCGGCGAGGTCCTGTTCACCTGTCAGGGTGAGACCGCTCTGGTCGGCCCCGGTGACGTGCTCGTTTTCAGCGGTGGCGAGCAGTATTCCTATCACAACGGCGGGTACGAGCCGGGCCGGTTGCTGGTCCTGCAGCGCCCTACCCGAGAGCGCAGCTAGGCGCTGAGAACGTAGCGGTAGGTCGCCGTCCAGTGGACTGCGGATGCGGCCACCACGAACACGTGAAAGAGCTCATGGGCTGAGAAGACGCGCGGCCACAGGCGCGGCCACCGCGTCACCTTGAACACCATACCGACGGTGTAGAGAAGGCCGCCGATCGCCATCATCACAACGGCCGCGGTACCGGCTCTGCTGGCCAGCGGGAACATGATCGGAACCGACAGCCACCCCAGGATCACCATCAGCGTGAACGAAAAGACGTGTTTCTCCATCGATGAGAAGAGCCTGTTGAAGATGCCGACGAGGGCTATGCCCCAGGCCATTGCCAGCGCCAGCCAGCGCCAAGGACCGCTGAGGATGATGATGGCGATGGGGGTATAGGTGGCCGCGATGAGCACAAAGATCATCGAGTGGTCGAGGCGCTGCATTCGCAGCTTCCAGGCTTCTCGCCAGGGGACAGAGTGGTAGAGCGAACTTGTCGTGAAGAGGGCGATGAGGCCCAGGCCAAAAACCAGGGATCCGATGCGTGCCGGCCAACCGTTGGCGCGTGAAATCAGGAAGACCATTCCCACCAGGGACACAACGGCGGCGGTGCCGTGGAGAAAGCCCCGTACGGGATTCTGCATCCGTCCCAGAGTCCACCGTCTGAGGTTCTCGTTGAGGTTCATTTTCTGAAGACTAACTTGCGTCGCAGTCAACAGGTAGCCGCCATAATCATGGCCATGAATCCGCCGGCTTTCTCTTCCGACCTCGCTGTGGCTTCGATGCCCGCGGCGGCCGCCGACGCGGCTGAGCTTTCTCGATTGTTCAACACGATTGCCGAATTCGAAGCCACGCCGGAGCGGCTCAGCCCCGAGTCGATGGAACATGAGCTGAGCGCCTACTTCAGTCCGCATGACGAGAGAACGCTTGTGGTTCGGGATGCCACCAACGCCATCGTTGCCTACGCCACGGCGTACGTCAGACCATCGGAAGCGGAAGAGATCCGGGCATACGTGAATGTCTATGTGGCTCCGTTCTGGCGGGGGCGGGGCCTCGATGACCCGATGACCGATTGGGCGGTAGCCGCAGCCTCCAAGCTCCTCAACGAGACCACCTCCGTAGAGCGCTACGTCTGTGCGTGGCTGTTCAAGAAGCAACAGGAGGCGTCGGCCCGGTTTGCCGCGAGGGGCTTTGTCGCGGCCCGGCATTGGTGGGATATGCAGCGGCCGCTTGCCGCAGGAATTGATCCCAGGCCGGAAGAGGGTTTCACCGTTGTGCCTTGGGTAGAGGAACACGACGAAGCATCCCGTCTCGTCTACAACTCGGCGTTCGCCGACCATTGGGGGTCCACGCCCATGGACGCTGAGCAGTGGCGCAAGATGATCATCGACAGCCCCAACTTCCGCAGGGGACTCTCGTTTGTGGCCATCGGTAACGGCGATGTCATCGGGTATGCATCGTGTGACGAGTACCCGGAGGATTGGGAGGCAGCCGGGCAACGCGAGGGCTGGATCGGTGGTCTTGGTGTTGTTCGCAACTGGCGTAAACGTGGAGTTGCAACTGCGCTGTTGGCCCGGGCGATGATGGCGATGCAAGCGGCCGGAGTCGAGGTTGCGATGATCGGCGTGGATTCCGACAGCCCGAGCGGAGCACAGCACCTGTACGGGAGTCTGGGCTTTGAAATCAAGTTGACCGGAACTACGTGGCAACTGAAGCTCGGCTGATGCCGGTGCCCCGCAACTGGAGATGAGGGATAGACTCTCGATGGTCGTGAACACCAACAAGATCAAGAGACTCGTCAAGAAGCCGCTCTACAGCGTCTATGAGTCGCGCATCCTCAAGTTCCTCGACCGCGACAAGCTCCCCAAGCACATTGGTGTCATCCATGATGGGCACCGCCGCTATGCGCGGGCGGAAGGTCTACCCGACTACGCCGCCAGTTATCGCGAGGGGATGAGGAAGTTCGTCGAGTTCCTGGGCTGGGCCGACGAACTCGAGATCCATGCAGTGACCTGCTGGCTGTTGTCCACGGAGAACCTCTCGAGACCAGCAGAGGAGCTAGAGCCCTATTACGACGTGTTGGTTGATCTGTTCGATTCCATCCCGGAGAAGATCGAAAGCCACGATGTTGCCGTCCGTTTTGTCGGGAGCCTCGACCTTCTGCCCCAGCGCCTCAGCGATGCTGCGAAGCGGTTGGCGGCGACATGCAACGAAGGCAGTCGGCACGTGACCATCGCCTTGGCCTATGGGGGCCGGCAAGAGATAGTCGATGCGGCACGGGAGCTGGTGAGCGGGCTGGCCGCCGATGGCGTACCGGCCCACGAGATGGCAGACCACATCAATGCGGCAGCGCTCGGTTCGTTCATGTACACGGCAGACCTTCCCGATCCCGATCTCGTCATACGAACCAGCGGTGAGACCCGGCTTTCGGGCTTTTTGCTGTGGCAAGCCGCTTATGCAGAGTTCTCTTTTGTCGACGTGTACTGGCCGGAGTTCCGCCGCGTGGACTTTCTCCGGGCGGTCCGCGATTTCACTCACAGCACCCGGCGTTACGGCAAATGACGGAGGATCAAGAATGACATCACGTCGTTCGGCACGCGAAGAGACACGCACCGCTCTGTTTGATGCGGCACTGGCGGCGTTTGCGCATCACGGGTTCCGGAACACGACACATGCCGACATCGCCGCCGATGTGGGAATCGGACGCACCACCTTCTACGAGTACTTCGAGAGCACAGAGGACCTCTTGGTCCAATTGGTCGAAGAGCGCCTGCCACTGGTGGTCGCCGAGATAGTCGAGAGTATTCCGAGTGATGCCGACCCGGTGACGCGCCTGCGCGAGTTGGGGATGCGGTCGGTGGAGTTTGTCGGTCTCGACCATCTAGGTCTGATCCTGCACACCGAAGCGATGAAGCTCTCCGACGACTCACAACAAAGAGTGTCCGCGGCTCACTCAGGTCTCGTCGGTGCCTTCGCTGAAGTCTTTGCGGCAGGTGTCGCGGAAGGAGTCTTCCGCGAAGTCCCCGGTCGTGTCGCCGGGATGCTCATGTTCCAGGTGATCATGGGTGCGGGTCGCTCGATCATGGATTCACCCGATCCCAAGGGCCATGTCCACGAGATCGCCGATATTGCCGTCGACTTTCTCATCGCCGGGCTTTCAAAGTAATCAACGCCGAATTCCCAATAATGACGGGCGATTGTGCGATGTCCAGGTGTTTAGTCACCCGTCCGCCTGCCGACAGGCAGAAGGTGATCGGAGTAGTCAGAATCTCCGATTGACCCTCGAGGTGAACTTTGAGCGTTGCGCACGTGTCGTCGCGCCGGGTTCGCTTAGTAAGAGCGAGCCTTGCCTTTCTGGTTGTGATGAGCACCGTGGTGTTCATTCCCAGCGCGCCCACGGCCGATGCAGCAGGAGACGATCTGGCGATCACCAGCAGTGTCGACAGCACAGCAATCTTTCACGGAGCGGTCAGTTCGTGGTCGCTCGAAGTGAGCACTTCGGAGGATGCGACACTCGCCGACAGCATCGTCGTCACGAATACCCTTCCAGATGGCCTTTGTCCGTTTGGTGCCGGCGACGGTGACTGTGCAGGAGGAGTGGCTCCCAATCCTGCCTACACCTCGGCGACTGAGAACACCGACGGGTCCTGGACGCTCGTGTGGAATCTCCCGGATATGGGGCCATCCAGCACGACCTCGATCACCTACTCAACGCTCGCTAGAACCAATTACCAGGAGGGTTTCGCCGACGCGGCACCCATTCTGGCCCGGGACACATGGATCAACTCCGCTCGCGTCGACGGGAACGTGGATTCCACACCGACGAGCGACATCGTCACGGTGAGCCAGAGTGCAACCGGCGTTGCCCTGGCCAAGGATGTAGCCACACGGCCGGCGGTACTGTCGCAACCAGCGGTGTGTGGTGACGGGACCGGATTGTCGTGGAACCCCGTTAGCGCCAACGACTACCGCGTTGGTGACCAGATCTGCTGGCGTCTCGCCGTTGACTACCCGACAGACTTGTACACGCTCAACTCGCTCATCAGCGACGCCGTGCCCGCTGGACAGGCTTTCACCGCAGACGACACGTGGTCTCCAGGGGTCGGCAACACGGTTCCGCTGGGCGAGGTCGATGGTTCAGGCAACGTTGCCGGGGCGACCACGCTGGTCTGGCAGGTTGGAGACACATCCGGCTACGTGGGCTCCGGGCTCCGTTTCGAGGTCGTCTACTCGACCACGGTTGTCAATCCCTCCAGCACAACCTCGGGTCAGGTAGTCGCCAATGTCATGAATCACTCGCACGTGACGACATCGGGCGGGTCAATTGCGGCGTCTGACACCGCCAGTGTGGAGATAACGGAGCCCGAGATCAGCGTGGTCAAGGGCGTTGCGGCAGTCAATGGGATAAGCACCGGAGGGGCGAACGTCGACGGGGTCGAGGTGTCCGAGGCGGATGTCATTACGTACCAGGTCTCGGTCACCAACAACGGCGATGTTGCAGCCGAGGCTCTGGAGCTTTGGGACCTTCTTCCGCCCCTGTTCTCGGCATGCAGCTCGCACGTCTCTGCGATTGGCGGCGGTGGGGCATGTGTTGATCCGTCCAATCGGGTGGAATGGGTTGGGGGAGCGGCGCTGACCGTCCCCCCCGGGTCGACCACGGTTGTTACCTACGACGCAACGATCCCTTCGGGCATTTCGCCAAATGTCACTCTCAACAACACAGCCGGTGTTGTCTCGTTCACCTCTAGCACCAACAACGGCACCGGTTCGTTCCTCTACGTGCCTTCCAGCAACATTGATGGTGCGGCCACCGGTCAGAACACCACTTCTGCACGGGATACTTCGAGCACTGTCACGTCTGCGGCGGCGATTTCCAACACTCGCTCCACCGGTGTAGATGAGTCCGGCAATCATGTCGACACCCAGGCCACCATCGGCGAATTGGTGACGTACACGGTCACAGTTGTCATCCCGGAGGGCACGACGGTCTACGACGCCAGCCTCGTAGATGACTTGCCCGCCAATCTGGATCTTGTCTCGTCGAGCCACACCTACGACGGTGAGCAAGCGGTGACCCTTACCGAAGATGCCGGATCGGACATCGTGACCGTGGAGTTCCCGGATCCGTCGTACAACAACGCTCCGGGCACGGGCGACGACACGCTGGCGGTGACCATCGTCGCCAGAGTCCTCGACATCCCGGCCAACAGCCGCGGTGCGTCGATTAGTAGTACGGCAACGTTCAGTTGGCTGGACCAGGATTCCTCTCCGCACAGCATTGCGTCGTCGGCGGCCACGACGGTGGTCGAGCCGCTGCTCGGCATCTCAAAGTCCAGTGTGGACTCCATAGGGAACAACGGTGTAGTGGTTGGCGATGAGACTGTCGACTACACGGTCGTAATAAGCAACTCAGGGTCCGCAAACGTCTCGACTGCTCACGACCTGGTCGTTGTCGACACGATCCCCGAGGGAATGACGCTGACGCTCCCGGTTCCGAACAGCGGCGTCTGGGTGCCCGACGGTACGCCCGGTGACGGTATTGCAGGAACTATCACCTGGACGTTCGCTTCGATCGGGGCAGGATCGTCGGTCAGCCGTACCTATCAGGTGACTATCGACGACCCGGTGGTAGTCAACAGCACTTTTGTCAATAACGTCGAGGTCGATGGTTCCTCTATGGCGGGTACACCGGCAGTGGAACGCACTGCAGGGTCGGGGTATCACAATGAGGACGGTCATGTCCTGAACACGCCGCTCGCTTCGATAAGTAGATCTGTGTTTCCGACGGGGCCGACCATCGGTGACGTTCTGACCTACACCGTGTCAATCACCATGCCTCCGGGAACAATCATGTACGACGCCACGGTGATCGAGACATTGCCGGCTGGTTTGGTTTTCGACGGGTTGGTGTCATCCACCTGTGAGATGGGAGGTGCGGCCTGCGATCCGGTGATCGCTGCAACCGAAATCGGTGTAGCTGGTTCGACGACCGCTGCGTTCTTCCTCGGCGACATTGATGTATCGAGCGCAACGGGGGAGGAACGGGTCGTCGCGATTGTCTACGAGGTTCACGTGGCCGATGTGGGATCGGCCGGTGACACGCGCACGAGTTCAGCCAGTGTCTATGGGAATCAGTCCGACCTGATAGCCGGGACCCCACCCGCACCACCCGATCCCGGCGGGTTTGATGTCGCGGTCGGGCCCTCGACAGCGACGGTGACCATCAAGGAGCCGTCGCTCTCAATTGACAAGGACGTGGTCGGGCAGTCTATGGACAGCGATGTTCGGCGCGCCGTTCCCGGCGAAACCCTCAGCTACGTTGTGGAGGTCACCAACTCGGCTGCAGCGAACACGTCGGACGTTTACGACCTCGTTGTCGTCGACACAGTGCCGGAGGGGGTGGCGGTGACCCTTCCTCTCGCCGATGGCGGTGTCTGGGCAGCGGACGGGATACCGGGGAACGGCGTTGGGGGGACGATCACGTGGACGAGTGGCGGTCCGGTTGCTCCCGGTGGCTCGCTCAATCGCACCTACCAGGTGGTCGTCGACCCATTGCTCGACTCTGGTGACGAGAGTGTGGCAACAGCCGAGTTGGTGAATACCGCGGACGTGACTTCGTACTACGGAGTCGGTTCGGTTGACCGTGCCGCCAACCCGACCTTCGCCTTTCGGGAGTACAACAACGTGACCTCCGACCAGGTGTCCGTGGAGCTCGATCTTGCTTCTGTAGGCGGTGTTGTCTGGTTCGACATCGACGGCGATGGCGTTCAGGACAGTGGCGAGCCTCCGTTCGCCTCAGTAGATGTTGCGGTTACCTATCTCGGGCTCGACGGAGTGGCCAGCGGCGACGATGAGGCGCATGTGGTGACGACCGCGGCAGATGGGTCCTTCCTGCTCGAGCATCTCCCCGGGGGGTCATACACCGTTGTTGTAGACGCTTCCGATCTGCCGGCTGGGTTCGTCCCGAGTTACGACCTCGATGACGGGACGCTGACTCCAGACGGTAGCTATGGCCCCGGCTCGTTGGCCGAAAACGAGGACAAGCTCAGTTTGGATTTCGGCTACACGGGCACCGGAAGTATCGGCGATACCGTATGGTTCGACAGCGACGACGACGGTTCCATCGGTGGAACCGAGTACGGGTTGGAGGGCATCGGTGTTGTCGTCACCTGGCTGGGCATCGACGGTGTTACCAGCGGTGACGATGTTGTCTACAACACGGCGACCGATGCGTCGGGCTCGTATGCGGTGTCGCGACTTCCGGCGGGTCTCTTCACAGTGCTGGTCGATTCGGCGACGCTGCCCTCCGGGATGCAGCCAAGGTACGACGCCAACGGGATCGACACGCCTCACCTCACAGTTGTGGCGCTCGGCTCTGGGGAGGACAACGGGAGTCAGGACTTCGGCTATGCCGGAACCGGGGCGCTCGGAGACTGGGTGTGGCTGGATCGCGACGGTGATGGGGCGCCCGATCCGGGTGAGCCGGGACTCAGTGGGGTGCCCATCGAGGTCACCTGGCCCGGCGAGGACGGCGTGCTCGGCGGTGGCGATGATGAACTGTTTCTCACCACGACCGGATTCGGTGGTCTCTATTTCATTCCCAATCTGCCCCCAGGCGAATACCTGATCGAAGTACTCGGGGGACTCTCGTCGGCCGCAACCAATACGTTTGATGAGGATGGCGGGGGTGATGCGATCGCACAGGTTGACCTTGTCAACGGCGAGACGCATCTGTCGGCCGACTTCGGGTTCCACGGCACGGCTTCGATCGGAGACATCGTGTGGTGGGACCAGAACGGCGACGGGGCCCACGACGCCGGGGAACCCGGCATCTCGGGGGTTACGATCGATCTCACCTATGCCGGTGTCGACGGGACGCTCGGCAACTCCGACGACCTGTCCTTCTCGTCGACAACAGATTCCGGAGGCGGTTTCCTCTTTGCGGACCTTCCCTCAGGCAACTACGAAGTCGCGGTCTCCGGCGGTCTGCCGGCGGGCATGGTCGCGACGTACGACGAAGACGGAGGCCTCGATGAACAATCGATTGTCACCGGGCTGCTCATAGACAGCTTTCACCTGACGGCCGACTTCGGCTACATCGGCACCGGCGAGATCGGGGATCTTGTGTGGCTCGACCTGAACGCGGATGGAGTGCAGGATCCGGTCGAACCGGGTATTCCCAATGTCGCTCTCGAACTCGTCTGGTACGGCGGTGATGGAGTGCTGGGTACAGCAGACGACGTAGTGGTCGACGGCGCAACAGACGTTGACGGCAACTACTCCTTTGTGGATCTCCCGGCCGGCCAATACGACATCTCGGTTGTCCCCGGATCTCTTCCTGCGGGAGTAGCCCAAACTCATGACCCGGATGGTCTGGCGAGCGCTCATCTCGCCTCACTCACACTCGGTGGTGGAAGCATCGATGGCGGCCAAGACTTCGGCTACAACGGTGTTGGCACCATAGGTGATCGTGTTTGGTTCGATCGCAACGGCGATGGTGTTTTCGACACTGCCGAGTACGGCATCGGCGCCGTGAACGTCGATGTGATCTGGGCAGGGCCCGATGGGATTCACGCCACCGCCGACGACGAAACCTTTCCATCCGTCACGGACGCAACAGGTGCCTATGGAGAGACCAACCTGCCGCCGGGTGAGTATGCGGTGGTGCTGGACCCGGCGTCGCTTCCCGCGGGAATGACCCCGACTCATGACGAGGATGGAGCCCTCGACAATCAGACGCTGTTTGCTCTGGGACATGGCGAAGACCACACCCAGGCCGACTTCGGCTACCGAGGTAGCGGCGAGATCGGCGATCTGATCTGGTTCGACGCCAACGCGGATGGAGTGCGCGACGCTGATGAGCCGGGCATTCCAAGCCAGGCAGTTGTGCTGAGCGCCGGTGGGAATGATGGGACGCTCGGAACCGGAGACGACGAAACGTACCTGGGTGTCGGCGACGGTACGGGTCGATATACGTTCTCCGGCCTGCCTCCCGGAGACTACGGGATTGAGGTGGTGGGCCCGATAGTGGCGAGTGCCGCAAACTCGCACGACGAGGATGGTGACGGCGATTCGCAAGCGACCGTCACGCTTGGGGACGGAGAGACCCATGCAACCGCTGATTTCGGCTACGTGGGCAGTGCCGAGCTCGGAGACCTGGTTTGGCTCGATCTCGACGCCGACGGAGTGCGCGACATCGCCGAACCAGGATTCCCCGGCGTCGAAGTCAGCGTCACGTGGCACGGCGGCGATGGTGCCGCCGGAGGTGGCGATGATCTGGCGGTGGCTGTGCTCACCACCGATGGGGTCGGAGCGTATCTCGCCTCCGGCTTGCCAGACGGCAACTATGAGGTGGTGGTGACGGGGGGAATCCCCGCCGGGTTCGTCGGCACCGCCGATAGCGATGGTGGAGCTGATGGACGCGGCCTGATCACTGGAGTGGTGGCGGGGGCAACGTACGACGGTGTCGACTTCGGCTACACCGGCGCCGGGACTCTCGGCGGCACCTTGTGGTGGGATCTCGATGGCGACGGGGCACGCGAGGTGAGAGAGAACGGCTTCGACGCAATCGGCGTCAGCAGGGTCTGGGCGGGATTCGACGATGTGCTCGGCACCTCCGACGACATCGAACTCGCCACGGCGTCGGATTTCTCCGGCCAGTACCTGTTCACCAATCTCCCCCCCGGCTCATACTCGGTGGCTATAGACCTGGACGATCTTCCTCCCGGCGTTGTGCAGTCGTTCGATCCCGACGGCGTGCTCGACGGCGCGACCGTGACGGGCATCGCGCCCTACGCTGCCGAGCTTGATCAGAGCTTCGGCTTCAGGGGAGAGAGCTCCATCTCGGGTGCGATCTGGTACGACGTAAATAGTGATGGCCTCCACGCACTCGAGGAGCCCGGACTGTTTGCGGCACCCATCGAAGTCACCTACTTCGGGCCGGACGACAACCCGGGAGGAGGCGACGACGTCACCTTCACGACACTCACCTTGGCCCAGGGTGATTTCCTCGTACCTGGTGTACCTTCAGGATTCTTCGAGGTGAGCGTCGATCCCGCCACTCTCCCCACCGGATTGTCGTTCTCCAAGGACATTGACGCAGGCGACCCGACGAAGACGTCGGTGACGGTTGGTGCGGCGGCGACGGTGGAGGGCATCAACTACCTGGTTGTCGGCGATAGCGTGCTCACCGGGACGGTTTGGAACGACCGTGATGGGAACACCGTTATGGATCCGGCCGAGGTCGGTGTCGCCGGGGTGGCGCTCACAGTCTTGTGGGAGCACCCGTCCGGACCTGTGGCCCTCGAGGCCGAAACCGATGCGCTTGGACGCTGGGAAGTGACAGATCTGCCGCAAGGTGTCTTTACGGCGGAAATCGACACGGCATCGCTGCCCAGCGGTATGAGCCCAACGACGGGGTCGATCTACCCGGCTGTGCTCCACGGCGGTGACGAGGCCGAGCTTGGCTTTGGCATAGCGCTCATGCTCGATGTCGGTTCACTCGTTTGGATTGATAGCAACGGCAACGGCGTGTTCGATGCAACAGAGGAGGGCGTTTCCGGAGTCACCCTGAATCTCTACGACGAACTCGGCGGCCTTCTCGGTTTCGTTGAGAGCTCACCAGACGGTGACTATGGATTCTTCGGGCTCTATCCGGGCACATACTCTGTGCAGGTGGATGCGCATTCGGTACCGTCGGGTCTCGGCCCCAGCTGGGATAGAGATGGTGGCACCGATTTGCTCACCGTTGTCGACCTGACGGATGGGGTGCACATCCTCGATGCCAACTTCGGGTTCCAGGTCAGCGACGACCTTCCCAATACCGGGATAGAGGTCGAAGCATTCTTCGCTCTCGGCGTGCTGCTCAACCTGTTGGGCGTCGTCCTGGTCATGACGTCGCGAGCCCACAGGCAGCAGCGATGGCTCGTCGAGCAGTAGGGGAGGCGGAGCCGGATGGCTCCGCCGTGTTCCCCATCACTCTTAGCGATCGATCCGCACTGCCTTGACCAGCAGGTCGTGGAACTCGTCGGCGTCGTCATCTAGCTCTCGCCACGGCAACTCGTCGACCTCTTCGAGTAGGTCGGCGAGGTCGTAGCCCCTGATCCATCTGCTCTCGCGCAGGATCTCGGCATAGGCCGCAACCGATGCGACCAGCTGAAACTCGGCCGCCGTATCCGAGAACCGAGCCGCCAGCAAGCGGCCGTGAATGGGGCCTTCGATTTCTTCGACATCGCCGGTTTCGGCGTCCTCCCAGCGGAGCCGAACCGTGGCGAACGGTTCATCGCTGTTGTACGTATCTCGGGCCAGGACCACCTCGTAGAGAGCCGTGACCGTGTGGCCTGCGTTTATCTCGCCCGCATCCACGCGGTCGTCGCGGAACTCATCGTCGGCGATATCCCGGTTTTCGAAGCCGATCAGTCGGTACTCCTCGACGTAGTACGGATCGAACTCGACCTGCACTTTTGCGTCTAGAGCAACGGTCTCGAAGCTCGTCGTGAGCTGGTCTTCGAAGAGGCGCTCTGCTTCATCGACGGTGTCGATGTAGGCGTACCATCCGTCACCCTGGTCGGCGAGCTGCTCGAGCAGGACGTCGTTGTAGGTCGAGATGCCGACGCCCACTGTGACCAACTGGATGCCGCGCCGGGTCCGGTCACCGATCGTCTCGAGAATGCTGCCGGGACCGGTGCTGCCAACGTTGGCGACACCATCGGAGATCAGCATCACCCGGTTGATCGCGTCCCGGTCATAGGCCTCGTCGGCCAGTTCGTAGCCAAGGGTCAAGCCGGCTTCGGCGTTGGTGCTTCCTCCGGGCCGCAATTCGGCGATGGCGTCGAGCAATGCCCGCTCGTCATCGGCGTCGACCGGATCCAGCACTACCCACGCCTCGCTGTCGTAGGCGACGATGGAGATGGTGTCGAGCCGATCCAGCTTGTCTACGAGGATGCGCAGTGAATCCCGAACGATGTCTAGTTTGCCTTGATCGCGCATCGAGCCCGAGACATCGACAACGATTGTCAGATTCAGATCCTGACGCTGCCGTTCTGTGACCTCTCGAGCCTTGATTCCGATGCGAAGGATGTCGTTGTCTGTGTCCCAGTATGGGGTCGGTGATCCATCTGCATAGATAGCGAACGTTGAGTCCTCCGGCGCGGGGTATCCGCCGTCGAAGTAGTTGACGTATTCCTCAACCCGTACCGAGTTGGGATCGGGGAGAACGCCGTCGTTCACCCAAGCCCGCATCAGTGTGTACGACCCCGTGTCCACATCGACGGCAAACGTCGAGAGTGCATCGTCCTCCGGGTCCTCGAATGGGTTCGCTCCATAGTCTTCGAAGTTGGTGTCCGTCGGTGTCGCCACGGTGGTCGTGGTGGCACGGGTATCTCCCGCGATTGGTTCGGGTGCTGATGTTGTCTGCGGTGCTGCCGTCGTCTCGGACGCAGCCGCCGTTGTCTCGGTTCTGTCGATTCGGCCTGCTGTTGTTTCAGATGAATCGTCATCAACGCCACAACCGGCAAGGGCGATGGCGATGGTAAGTAGCAATATGAGCGCTCGGTTGCGTTGAAGCATCGTGGCGTCTCCTTGGTTTGTCGCGCAGCCTCCGTTGCGCAATGTTGCAGTGACGTTATCCACTTTTAGGAAACGCGACCACTCCAGAGCGACCAAAAACTGGGTGGTGGTCTAGTGACGTCGGCGCAACAGCAGCCAGGCGAGGAGGGCAGCCATGCCGACCGGCCATACCCATTGGAGGTCTCCCGGGCCTCCCGGTCCTGCAGCGGGCTGACCGAGGTGGATCTCGACGATCTCATAGCGCCGGCCGTAGCGCTGCCCGAGCTCGGCAATGACCTCATCTGGTGCGCTGATGGGATCCATGCCGGGTTCTGCGAGCTTGGTGGCGAAACCGGCGCGGACGAGGACCTTGCGGATCATCTCGATCCGTCGGGTTTCGTCCGTGACCATCTCGGCGTTGCCGTAGACGCGGCGACCATCGGGGAGCCACAGCTCGCATCTGGGATCCGCCTCGAGGTTGCGCCGCCAGTGTGTGTCTGCCCCAAACGCGGCGAGACAAAAGACACTTGATCCCTCTTCCGCAAAGTTGAGAGGCGCGAGCCGGCGCTCGCCCGATTTCCGGCCGGTGGTTGCGAGCACCATCACGTAGCCCGTCCTGGGGGAGGCCATGATCCGGCCGAGCCCGAGGCGCCAGATCAACAGCATGTTGCGGTTGAGGGCCCGAAACGCACCGCGCAGCTTGGAAACCTGAGATTCGCTGAGTTCCATGTTGCTCCAAGACCGGATACTGCGATCGTAAGCACCCTCGATCCCGGCGACGAATCCGCAGCCCGTATGGAGACGCGAGGGCATACGCAAGAGGCCGCCGGTTGGCGGCCTCTTGCGTGAGTACGGAAGGAGAAGGAGTCTTCCTCTTCAGTGTTGTCGGACTGGAATCAGATCAACTTGAGGATTCGTTCTTGGTCTCATCGCCGCGCTTGATCGCCGCCAGCTTGTCCGGGTTGAGCTGCGCCCGGATCCCGGTCACCAAACCCTCATCGATCTCAAACACCAGCAGGCCGTTGGGCACACCATCGCTCAGTCCCAGCAGCGCCGGCTCACCGTTGCAGCGCACAATCTGCACCTCGATGTCTTCTGGGATCTGCCCGGCGACGCCGACGAGGTGACGGGCGACGCGCCATGCGCCGCTCAAGCTGTGACGCGCAGCCCGAACCTTCCCCCCACCGTCGGTCCAGAGGACCACGTCCGCGGCGAAGACCGCGGCAAGCTGCTCGATGTCCTCTTCTTTGATCGCGGCAACGTACGCGTCGAGGACGTGACGCTCAGTCTCCGCGTTTCTTGCGGGTCTCCGCTTGGCGTCGCCGGCGCGTTGTCGAGCGCGGACGGCGATCTGTCGACAGTTCTCCGGGCTCTTGTCTACGACATCTGCGATCTCGGAGTAATCCATGTCGAAGATCTCTCTCAGCAACATGACGGCTCGTTCGACAGGGCTGAGCCGCTCCAGCGCGCTCATCAGTCCCAGGGATAGCTTCTCGGCTGCGGCGACGGCTTCTGCCGGATCGGCTTCGAACGCAGTGACCAGTGGTTCGGGCAGCCACGGCCCAACGTACTCCTCGCGCCGACGACGAGCCGACCTCAGTACATCGATGGCGAGCCGGGTGGTGACCGTCGTCAGATAGGCAGCGGGAGAGTCGATACGGCTGCTGTCGATATCCCGCCATCTCAGGTACGCATCCTGGACGACATCCTCGGCCTCCATGGTGCTCCCCAGCATGCCGTAGGCGATGCCGAGCAGCCGGCTGCGGTGGGCTGCAAAGATCTCGGTGTTCATCGTTGGCTCGGACCCTACGCCGCCACGGGTGCTCATGGTGCCGCGGACTTCGCCATCGCATGATCCCAGCCGACGATGATGGATGGGTACGCCGGCTGCCAGCCGGTCGTCTTCTTGAACAGTCGATTGTCGATCCGGTGGGAACGAGTCATCAGATTCGTGGCACCGCCGACGACGATGCGAGCCACCAGGCGTGGCACCTTCCGGGGCCGGGGGGCGCCCAGACGATCGGCCAGTGTTCGCAGCAACTCAGCCGAGGTGACCGGCTGATCATCGGCGATGTTGTAGACCCCGGCTTTCGTATCAAGGGCGGCAACCACAGCGGTTGCTGCGTCGCTCGTCGCGAGGCTCGAAACGTAGTTCCGTCCTGAGCCGATGATCGGGATCTTGCCTGCCGCGACCCCGCCGACGTACTCCCGCGAAGCATCACCAGGGCCGTAGAGGCCTGCCATTCGTAGTACGACCCCGTTTCGCCCGGCTGCGGCGAATCGAGCAGTCTCCGCCTCCGCGTCCAGCGCCGACTGAGTCACCTCCCAAGGTGGTTCGATCAGGTCGCTCTCATCGATCCAGTCTGCTCCGTTGTCGGCGTAGGTGAACGTAATGGATTCCTGGACGAATACCCGTGTCTGCGCTGCGAGAGCGGCGTCGATGAGGTGCTTCGTCGTCTCCCGTCGCAACCGGTCGTTGCTGACCCAAGCCGACCGCTTTTTCATCGCGGCCAGAGAAGGGATCGACGTGGCGAAGTGGGCGACAGCGTCGACAGGAGTCACGGCGGTTCGAATGGCACCCGAATCGAACAGATCGAGGGGAATTGGTCGTGCCCCGATCGCGGCGAGCCACTCACCGTCATCAGGTGACCTATATACCGCATCGACCTGGTGACCCGAATCGATCAAGAGCGGAACGGCAAGCCGGCCAATGACCCCGGTCGCTCCTGTGAACAGAATCCGCATCGCATGTTCCTTTCGTCCTGTTGAGTACATGACGAGATGAGCACTGCGTCTGTGACAGGAGACATACGGCAAGCGGTGTCGGAGGTGGCGTGGCAGCGCAGTAATTGCGGTCAGAATCTAAGAAAGACCCCACAAAGAATCGAGACCGCCATGCGGCGGTCTCGATCCGGGCTTTTTAGACGGGAGGTAGGAAGGCATCCAGTCTGAGTACCATATCGGTCCAGAGTTCCGAAACCTTTAGGGCTTTTTTCCAAATGAATCCGACCCGTAACCAGAACGAGCTAATTCAGCATCTCCAGGCAAATGGCCTGTACACGGAGGGCCCGTACCGGCTCAGTTCCGGCGTCGAATCGAGTTGGTATCTCGACGGCCGTCAGACCACGTTTGACGGTGCCGGAGCGCGCATCGTTGCTGCCTGCGTACTCGACGTCCTCAGCGAAGATGCCGACGCGATTGGGGGGATGACGATGGGCGCCGATCCGATTGCGGTGGCTACCGCGGTGATGGCCGATCGGCCGTTGCGGGCGTTCAGTGTCCGTAAGGAAGCGAAGGGTCATGGCACCGGCGGACGGCTCGTTGGGCCGATCGTCGCCGGCGATCGCGCAGTCGTCGTTGAGGATACGGTCACGACAGGGGGATCAATGGCGCAGGCGATCGAAGCTCTGGTGGAGGAGGGGGTCAAGGTGATCCAGGCCATCGTGTTGGTTGACCGGAGCGATGGAGCGGCCGGGAGGCTGCTGAGCAGTCTCGGTGTTCCCCTGATCGCGCTGCTTACTCCTGCCGATCTCGGGGTGACCTCATGACAACCCGGTTCAGCGCTAAACGTTCTGCGGTCCGCCAACTGCTTTTGGCCGCCGCAGGCATCTTCCTGTTGTTGGCTGCGATTGACATCGTCTCGCTGCATAGGCTGTCCGATGCCCCAACCACCAACGATGACGGCGTGCTGACCTCAAAAGGTCAAACGGAGCGTCGTACGGACATGGTTTGGGGTTCTCTCTTCATCGGCGTCGGCGGAACCCTCATCGTGGTCGGGCTCGGCGGCCTGATGGTCGCCCGCCCCATGGTTGAGCTCACCGATGACGCCATTCGGCTCCGGGTCGGCGGACCGCTCAGCATGCTCGACGTTGACTGGGACGACGTTGTTTCGGTTCGGTCGGGGCGTGACTACGACGACGATGGGCGGATCCCGTTGCCGGTTTTCCTGGTCGAGATTGACGATCCGGCCAAATATCCTGATGGGCTCTGGGGAGCCATTTGGGAAGGCAACGTGTTGAAGGTGGATGCCGATGGCTGGGAGGCCCCGGTCGAGGATGTCGTGATTCGGGCTGAGTTGATGCTTGGGAGACCGAAAGAAGTCGAGGAAACCTGATGTTGATCGGCGCCCACGTTGGGGCGAGCGACCCGCTCGGCGAGGCGAAGGAACGCAACGCCGACGTGATCCAGATGTTCATTTCGAACCCACAGTCGTACAAGAAGCCGGTGCCGCGAGAGGATGCCGAGCAACTGATCGCCTCGGGGCTGCCGATCTATGTTCACGCCCCGTACATCATGAACCCGGCGAACCCGAACAACCGTATCCGTATCCCCAGCCGGAAGACGCTGGCGCAGACCGTAGAAGCGGCTGAGTGGATCGGGGCGAAGGGAGTGATCGTCCACGGTGGCCATGTCGGTGACGACGAGGAGATCGCTATCGGCTTCGAGCGGTGGCGGAAGGCGCTCGACACGTTCGAGTCCTCGGTGCCCGTGCTCATCGAGAACACAGCCGGCGGTGGCAACGCCGTTGTTCGCGAGCTCGACAACTACGGCCCGTTGTGGGAAGAAATCGGCGAGTACAACGTCGGCGTGTGTCTGGACACGTGTCACGCCTGGGCGGCGGGCGAGGATCTGGCGACTGCGGTTGACCGCATTGTTGCGGCTACCGGCAAGGTGGATCTGGTCCACTGCAACGACTCGAGAGACCCGCTCAACAGCAGACGAGACCGTCACGCCAACCTCGGCAAGGGCAAGATCCCCGAGGAACTGATAACCGGTGTCGTCACCGCGGCCGGTGCTCCGGTCCTGGTGGAGACACCCTCGGACCATGATGGGCAGAAAAAGGACATAGCTTGGCTTCGCGAGCGTGTCTAGCGGGGTAGGGGGCACTCAGCTGGGCTCCCGGTCGATAGCGTTGAGCAGGCTTCGCTTTGGCGTTCTGACCATCGCAGCCCTTCTTTCCGGCCTTGCCCTGATCGTGGTGGCGATCGGGGGCTTTCGTGGTGGGACGGGCGTGCCGGCCTTTTGGCACGGACTGCTCACGGCCGTAGGCATCGCCGAGCTCGGCGTGGCGTGGTTCTACTGGCGTTTGGTCGTTCACAACGAAATGTTGGTGAGCGACAGCCACATCACCCTGCCGTGGAACTTCGGCCGTGGTGAGCGCCTGATTGAGTGGCAGAACCTCGATCACGCCGAGGTTGGTACCAGCCTTCGATCGTGGTCAAACCAGCCCGTGCTGCGCCTCATCGGGCCTCGAGGCACCCGCCATGTCGAGATTCCTCGGGGCCACATCGACGACTGGGATGGCCTCCTGGCCGCAGTGAGCGACCATCTCGGCCCTGTCACGAAAGGCTACGGATAGGGATCGTCGTCCGCCCGACACCGCCTGAGCTCGATTTCATCGAACTCGAGGCTGCTTGTAGCCGGCGATGGCCTCGCCAAGCCCTGCAGGGTCGGCGACGCTCACCCAAAGACCGGAGTGGTTCTTGCGGCCGATCACCTTGGGAACGCGCTCCTTGAATGCGATGCAGAGGCCGGAACGATGGTTGGTGCCGAAGGTGACACCGTCATCGACGAGGCTGCCCCGGAGCCCGACGGCCGTGTACCAACGATGCGGCCCGGTGACTTCGGTGTAGGCCACATTGGCGAGAGGCGTCTCGAGCTTGACTCGACCAAACGTGGCGAGAAGCATCCCGGCGGCGGTGAGGGTCACCCCGTCCTTGCGTCCCACGCCGAGGGCCAACATGAGCGCCGTCCAGCGCTTGTCTATCGCATACGGGAAGAACTGGTCCGACTTAGTGGCCATGGTTGAAGAGTAGGCGGCAGCGCGAGAAAGGGGCTCCCGTAGGGGCCCCTTTCATAGCCGGCGGTCCGTCTCCGACTCAGGAGAGGTATTCCTCCAGGTCGGTGGCGGTGCGGTCTTCCCCGGCGATGAACGCCTCGAGGTTCTCGACGGCATCGACGTCGCGGTACTGGATGGGGGGGCTCTTCATGAAGTACGAAGAGGCCGCCAGCAGCGGTCCGCCGATGCCCCGGTCCATGGCGATCTTGGCGGCGCGGACTGCATCGATGATGACCCCCGCCGAGTTGGGTGAGTCCCACACCTCGAGCTTGACCTCGGCGTTGAGCGGTACGTCGCCAAACGACCTGCCCTCGACCCGGATGTAAGCCCACTTGCGGTCGGTGAGCCACGGCACGTGATCCGACGGGCCGATGTGCACGTCGTCCGCGGCGATGCCGTTGTCGATCTGCGAAGTGACCGATTGGGTCTTCGAGATCTTCTTCGACTCGAGACGCTCCCGCTCCAGCATGTTCATGAAGTCCATGTTGCCGCCGACGTTGAGCTGATAGGTGCGCTCGATGACGACGCCCCGGTCCTCGAACAGACGGGCGAGGTTGCGATGCAGGATGGTGGCACCGACTTGTGACTTGATGTCGTCGCCGACGATCGGCAGGTTGGCGTCCTTGAACTTCTTCGCCCACACCGGGTCTGATGCGATGAACACGGGGATGGCGTTGACGAAGCCGACTCCGGCATCGATTGCGGCCTGCGCATAGAACTTCTGCGCTTCCTCAGATCCCACCGGGAGATAGGAGACTAGAACATCGGCGCCGGAGTCCTTGAGTGCCTGAACGACATCGATCGGCTCCTCGGGTGACTCGGCGATTGTCGTGTTGTAGTACTTGCCGAGACCGTCGAGGGTGGGGCCACGCATCACCTCGATCCCGGCGACCTCGACCTCGG
>SWCD01024146.1_pt1 | contig 19598 bp, 12 predicted proteins | sample 4693011 | NCBI WGS metagenome assembly SWCD01 (sample SAMN10267278, study PRJNA491770) | bioreactor metagenome | isolation source: DHS bioreactor inoculated with marine | place: Japan: Omine Ridge, Nankai Trough | reverse complement strand
GACGAAGCGGGTGGCGATCAGTATGACGCAACAATTGTTGCGGCAACCTTCCTGCCTGCGAAAACCAACTTCCCTCTTGGTGGCGTGCGCATTGGTGCAGGCACCGGCAATATGGGATCTGCCTCTTGGGGTGGCGGCAATGGCGAGGGCGGTGTTGCTCCTTTGATGAATACACCTTCTTTCAATTCACGCGCAACGGCGCAAATGGCCATGAAAGCGATGCTGAAAGTGGCTCCTGATCTGGATGTTGCTGACATGCACGCACGGGTTTGTGCTGGCAATTTCGATACCGGTAAAAACCTGTGCGAATACCCGACTGAAAAGCTGGAAGGCAAAACCATGGCCGTGATCGGCTTTGGCAACATCGGACGTGAAGTTGCAATTCTGGCGCAAAGCTTTGGAATGAACGTTCGGATTTATGCCCGCGCAGCACATAAAGACTGGATCGAAAGCGAAGGCTTTACCTACGCAGAAACCCCAGTTGAAGCTGCAACCGGTGCTGACTTTTTATCACCACATACGGGCCTTGGGGCTGCAAAAGGTGACAGCTTTGCCAATGCGGGTATAGTGGATTCGGATGTGTTGAATGCATTGAATGATGGATCGGTTGTGGTGAATTATGATCGCGGCGAAGTAATCGATGCCGCAGCATTGGACGCAGCTCTGGCCTCTGGCAAAGTGCGTTATGCAGCGATTGATGCGGATTTGTTCAAATGCTCTGAAACCGGCAACTTATCCGGCCCGATGGTGCCGTATTTACCTGTCGAGAAAAAACACATCGGTAAAATGGAACTGTTGCCACATGCCGCAGCCGACACAGAACATGTCAGCCGCGTTGAAGGTGCCAAGCAGGCTATTGATCAGATTTTGGATGTGATCCGCTTTAAATCAGTGACCAACCTGAAGGGTGATTTACCTGAAGGTTATACAAATGCCGGTGCCGTGACAGTGAATGGTGTCGGGAAAGTAACCGCAAATACACTAACGACCGCTGCTGCCATTGAAGGTTTCTCTGATAAAATGCGCCATGCGGCTGAAGAAATGGCTGCTATCTGGGGGGCGATTGATGCCACGAGCGACCCGGACCGCAAAGCCGAATTGTTGTCCCGCTACGGAGCTCAGTTGGTCAAAGCGGGAAATACCTATGCGTCACTGGCGAGTTGTACAGGCTTAAAAGGCCCATATGGATAAATACCAACACCAGCTTTATACTTGGCAAATTCATTTTTTCTTAACGGTCTCATCAGGTTGTTGTCCTTGCCGGGCAGCTTCGCCTGCGGCAGCGGCAATGGCTTCTTTTTCTTCTTCGCTCAGATGTTCGGCATGATCTATGCCGGGGATATTGACCCGTACTTCGCGGCGGGCAAAATCAATCCCTTCTGCCTCGAACTCAGCTTTTACCCGGTTGAAAATCTCTTTTCGTATCATCCATTGCTTGCCCGGTTTCGTCATGAATTTACCACGAATGATCATCCCGACATCATCAAAATCAAAAACACCTTGGGATTTAAAAGGTTGTAAAAAATCCTGCGCGAATTCCGGTACCTGCATCATCTCTGCGCCAATTTTTTTAAACATTTTTTTGATCTTATTGGGATCAGTTTCAAATGGTACAGTAAATTTCAACTTCACAATCACCCAATCGCGACTGTAGTTTGTGATTTTCGGTATTTCACCATATGGGATTGTATGCACAGGGCCTTTGTGGTGGCGCAATTGCATTGAACGGACGGATATTTTTTCAACAGTACCGACGGTTCCTTCCACTTCAACATATTCCCCGACACGGAATGCATCATCCAGCAAGAAGAATATGCCTGACACAATATCTGACACCAGTTTTTGTGCCCCGAACCCAATAGCCAGACCAATGATACCGGCACCCGCCAGAAGAGGCGTAATATTGACGCCGATATTCGCAAGCGCGACCAAAACTGTAACAATCGCAATTGCGGTTGTACTGATGCTAAGGACCAGCGGTAAAACGGTTGAAAGACGTGACCCACCTACGCCCCCTCCTTCACCGCCACCAATTTCCTGATCGTCCAGATCAAGCCCAAGTGCGGTCTGTTCTGCCGCCATTTTGCGGTTGATCCACAAAGAAACCAATTCAGATAAAAGATAACCGATCGCTAATATAATCAGCATTTCAATCAGGTCTGATGCAACCTGCGGCCCAATACCCGACGCCGTAAGATAACCGATGTCCACACCCCAGACATACGATATCAGAAATATGACCATGGCAAATAAAAGCACGCGCCCGATGTGAATATAACTGCGTAGCGTTGACGTATACGCGCGTTTGGCAGCAACCCCTTCACCCTTCATTGGCGGTACAAGATGCTGTACCAACCCCCTTACAAGCGTGTCAAAAATGGGCGCTGACAACAACAAGGCCATGGTTTTGAAATGTGGCGCACCGAGCAACAATTCAAACTGCCCATAACTGCCAACAATTGTGAATAATAGCCACATACTAACAGATACTATAATCCCGAAAAGTGGATATGCGCGTGCTACAGCATCTTCAATCGGGGTCACCTCTTGATAGCCACGCTGTATCATCACCATGCCGCCCCATGTTTTCCAGATGATCCAGATAGCATATATATGGATCGATATATTCAGCCAGAACCCAAGTGATGTCGTACCTAGCGGGATGCCGTTAAGTTCATTAAATTCAACAATAGCTACAGTGAATCCTATCACAATCAGCATGCCGATAATATGCCTATACAAAAACCGTGCCGACCTTTCATCTGTGTTAAGCAATCTAAGTTCCGGTTTCTGAGGAGCAAGTAAAAACCGCGCAAAAGCGGCCCCGACACGGGGTATCACAATTAGGTTGAAAACGATCACTTGGAAGACCGGCAATAGGTCCACAGGAAGCATCCAACGTGTAACCATTCGGGCAATCACAAAAAATGCAATCAGCCCATAAACTTCATGTAGCAAACGGAACATTAAATACTTGACTGTATCGCCAAATACTTCAAATTTTTCAGTTGAAAGTATGTCTTTATGCCAGCGGCTTGTGATTTTGTTAACAATAAATTCCGCTACTAGACCTGCGATAATAGCTATAAAGAGCGATCCAAATAATGTGAACAATCCCTTTGCACCCAAATTATTGTAAAAATTACTGAAGCTCTCGGATAAGGCGCTCCACAGTAAAGGCAAACGTATGATTGCTGTATAGACAGATTTGTAAACACTATTCGATGTAGCAATAACAAAATCTAATAAAGACACATTTTCTTTTTTGTCAGTTATCTCTGCACTTTTCGCAACAGCATCCAATCTTTCCAGTAACAACACACGCACCTGTGCATCTGATAGAGTTGAAACCAGTTCCCGCACTGCTTCAGGTGTCAATGGATCTGGTAGGGCTACTTCTGCAGCACCAGTGCTTGATTGAGGCATTAGTTGAGCTGCCACAGTTGTTGCAAAACAAACGAAGAATACTGCTATAAAAATACGCTTAAAAATTTGCATTAAAACACCCATTATTTACCTTCATATCATAATTCAGCGACGCTATCACCTGAGCCCCAAGAATCCAATTTTAAAACCTCTGGCCAATTGTAATATAAGAGGTGGTTTCTCCATTGGAATTGACAGCAACATCAAAAGCAAAATCCAATGGGGTTTTTTTTGACAACCGATATCTAAGCCCAACACCCCCCGCAGATGAAATTGTGTCGCTGTTAAGTGCACCGAAATCAGGCGCAACGCCCCCTATGCCGGCAAAAGCCACATAGCCAAACCGCTTACCCATCCTACCCCGAAATTCGATCTGGCCGGAAAGCAGGTTCTGATCCAACAATTCGCCAAAAGGGAAGCCTCTGAAATTGTCGGTCCCGCCGATCGAGCACAATTCAAAGAAAGGGGTACTGTCACTTGCCTGGCACGCAGCAAACCGTGTGGCAATTACTGACCTTTCAAAAATTGAAAAGTAATTATCATATTTTAAAACTGTTTTGTGGTACTCCCGATCGGCACCATTCAGAACGATACTGTGCAAGCTATCTATTCCAACGTTAAAACCGGATGTGGGATAAATCGCATCATCGCGGTAGTCCCAGTTTAACGTCGGGCCAAAAGATATAATTTCTAAAAAACGATCTTTTCCGGGTGGTAATATAGGTGTTGCAAATTGAATTTCAGTTTCCAAGTAGCGAATGTCGAGGCCAAGATGAAAATGCTCCGTAAGGCCATAACTTCCTTCCAAATTTAATAATTTACCATTCTGCTCCAGCGAAACCGTCCGTCCCCCAGAATTTGGTATGTAGAAATCATACACAACGTCAACATTCCCTGCCATGGCGCTAACTTTCCATTGATTTTCATTCCATGAAAATGACCCGATTAAGCCGTATCCATTACTGCCATTATCGGTAGCAAACCCGGCCGCGCCGATGTACGATTCGTCGGATTTTTTATCAAATTTGAATAAATATGAGCCAACCAATGCTAATCCCGTTCCGATTGAAGGGCTTTGGATAGGGATCGGCGCCATTATAAACGATCCTGTCTTAACGCCCACCCCATGCTCTGCTGATTTTGATGTATCTTTAATTGCAAGTGTCGTAGGCTTTTCATCCGCCTGCGCCATTTGTATGAACATTCCACATAACAGGAATGCTACGGTACATGAGGAGAAACCCAATTTACTCCAAAAATCTTTCAACAAATCTGGCATAGTGCTGCCTTTTCAAATACAGATTCTATATTTTAAAACCCAAAATCTGCCATTAATAATAGTGCAGTAATAATACTCTAGTGTATGTAAAATACAATCCATCTGATGACAGGCATAAATGTTGCATTGAACACTCTATTTTGGATTATTGCACCCTTGACCGATTTTCAATCAAGTTGCTTTTCATGGTATAGGCATTTATGTCTTATGCGAATGATGCTTTAAATATCGATCATATTATACGGTTTAGTCTGTTTACATTGCAAAGAGTACAAAAGTGAGAATCCGGTGACCCTTCCATGGCGGTTTTTGGGGATATTTATATCCTTTGCAATTTCAATCGCACCACTGCAATTGATATCCTCTGTTAGTGCGAAAGAGACGGAACAAACCACACCATTAAGATTTTCAGTAAAAGATGAATTGCTTGTTGAATTGCAATCAATTTCACTTCTTGAAAGAACATTGAAATTACCATCTGCGACTGATGCGGAAATTCTGGCAGCTGCAAAAGCAGATTATCAGCGGCTAATACTTGCGCTCTATGAAAACGGTTATTTCAGCGCATCAGTTCACATCCAGATCAATGGTCGGGAAGTTGCTGATTATTCACTGTTTGATAAAGTGGGTACCGTTAATTCGGCTTCTATAACTGTGAATGAAGGTCCTATATTTCTATTTGGCACAGCTCAGATTACACCCCTGCCAGAAACTACCGAATTACCATCAGAATTTGCACCGGGCCAAACCGCCAAACCTTCAGTTATTGAAAATGCAGCCGATATAGCTATCGAAGACTGGCGCGAAAACAGCCATCCGAAGGCACAGATATCAGGGCAACAACTGATAGCCGATCACAGAGCTAAAACGCTTGACGCAAGATTACAAATTGACACCGGACCAAAGGCGAAATTCGGCAAGCTTACAGTTAACGGGAACCAGCGGATGCGCACCAATCGCATATTAAAAATCGCCGGCCTGCCGGAAGGGGCTGATTATACGACATCCCAAGTCAAGAAATCAGCGAACCGTCTGCGGGCCACGGGTATTTTTTCATCAGCTATTTTAACCGAAGCTGATACGATAACAGCGGATGGGTATCTGGATATAACAGCAAATGTTACCGAGGCAAAACTGCGACAAATTGGAGTTGACGCATCGATTTCAACGGATGAAGGCGGGGCTTTAAGGGCATTTTGGCTGCATCGAAATTTATTTGGCGGAGGTGAGCAATTACGGTTCGATGCCGATATTTCAGGCATAGGTGGCAATATTGAAGTGATAGGTAGCGATACTGGTGGTACCAGTTTTGAAATCGGTGCAAGTTTGATCAGGCCAGCTACATTTACGCCAGATACCAATGCAATAATATATGTGAACTACAGTATAGAGGATGAGCCAAATTACACCCTGAATAGATTCACGACAGGGCTTACTTTTGATCACCGTATTTCTGAAACATTAAGCGGATCTATCGGCATAAGATACAGCAACATTGATACTGATGATGCATTCGGACAACGACAATTTAGCGTGATTGGCTTCCCTTTGGGGGCGAAATATGACACGCGGACCAACAAACTGGCCGGAGATGACGGTATCTTTCTATCGTTTGAAGTCGCCCCGTTTTTGGAAATGAAAAGATCAAATACCGGCGTCCATGCGACATTCGACGGTCGTACCTATAAAGGTTTTGGAACTGAAAAAAACGTCGTTTTGGCCACGCGACTTTTACTAGGGTCCGTAATCGGGCCGGATTTACAAGATCTGCCATCTAATTTTCTATTTTACTCTGGGGGCAGTGACTCCGTACGGGGACATGATTTCCAATCACTTGGTATTATATTACCATCAGGTGGCAAAGTTGGCGGTAAATCATTTGTGGGTATTAGTGCGGAATTACGATCCATGATCACTGAAAAAATAGGTGGCGTTATTTTTGCGGATTATGGATATATTGGGCCCAAATCCACATTTGGCGTTGATGGCGATAGTCACTCAGGTGTTGGCCTTGGAGTATGGTATGAAACACCAATAGGCCCAATACGTGCAGATATTGCTTTTCCCGCTGATGGTATGGATAAGTTTGAAAAAGTAAATATCTACATCGGGATCGGACAAGCATTTTGAACCGTCTCATCTACATACTCTGCATGATGCTCTCCATTTTAGTCTGGGTAGCACCTGCCACTGCGCAGGAAACAGAAAAGTCGTATCTGGAAAACTTATTGGAATCCTCTTTATCGTCACCCGGCATGCAGGTCAGTGTGATCGGATTGAAAGGTGCATTAAGTTCCTCGGCTAAGATTGAAAAGATCGACTTTTCCGACACAACCGGTGTTTGGTTAAGTATCGAAAACGCCGAGCTGAACTGGACACGTTCTGCATTGCTGCGTAAGCGGATAAAAGCTGAAATGCTATCTGCGGATAAAATTACAATATTTCGAAAGCCTGCGTCCAATACGCAATCGACATCGACCGCTGCAGATACATTTCGTGTCCCGGAGCTTCCGGTTTCCGTCAACATTCAAAATATATCTGCAAAAGAACTCGTTTTGGAAGAGCCTGTGTTTGGTCTTGCAACTAGATTGAAGCTGGCAGGAAATATCGACATTGCGAACGGAAACATGAATGTTTCATTGACCGCGAAAAATCTGGATAATGAGGGTATATTTGAGTTAGAAACAATCCTTCACGGTGATGGAAAAGCTGTTTTTATACACATGAAAGCCGAAGAAGCCGCAAATGGAGTAATCGCGAATATTCTTGATATTCCGGACAAACCATCTGTTTTAGCCACCGTTGACGGGAAAGGGACTTATACTGCTTTAATAACGGATGTTCACGTCAAAACGAATGGTAGCGATAGGCTGAATGGGCAGGTGATAATCGCGCCAAATGTTGTTGGTGAGCAAGCTGATGGCGTTCAGGTTGCGGTGGATTTAATAGGTGATTTAGCACCGTTTTTTAAAAGTAAATACCAAGATTTTTTCGGCAAGAGCAACCATCTGAAAGCAGTTGCAAAGCTGCCTGAAAGCGGTGAAATCTTCATTTCAGGATTGGATCTACAAACCGATGCATTGGCTGTGAAAGGTGCTTTGGCACTTGCCGCTGATCACACCCCAACGCGCATTAATCTGGTGTCACGTCTTAAGAATGAAAATGAAACACCTGTATTATTACCCTTGAAAGGTCCTGAAGCATATATTCAATCCGCAAAGTTAACACTTAAATATGATGTAAACGAACCTTGGTTCGGCGCACTTAATATTTGGGATTTTACGCGCAATGGACTATCGGTGGAGAACATTCAATTTAATAGTTCCGGTGAAAATTCTGATACGTTTTCTGAAAATTCAACGTCCGATTTACCACTAACCGCATATTTTGATGCGGCTGCCACATCAATATCCCACACAAATTCTGATCTTGATCGGGCTGTTGGGGAAGATGTTCATGCATCCGGCAAAGTAACGTACAGCAAAGGTGAACCAGTTATTATATCTGGTTTGACTTTATCTGATGGCAATATCTTGGCCGGTTTTGATGGTAAAATCTCTGGTCTAGATTCAGCACTTGAAACAGCTGGCAAATTATCCGCGCAGGTAACTGATTTATCAGTAATTTCGAATATTCTTGAGCAGAATATACAAGGTGAGATCAATTTGGACGCCAAAGGGAGCGTGGCGTTGTTATCCGGTGCATTCGATTTAGACATTGAAACAACAGCAAGCTCTTTGTCCTTGGGGGATTCAGCTATTAATCCTCTTATACAAGGTGAAAATTCAGCAGTCGTTTCAATGGCACGGGCACAAGATGGATTATCTATCGACAAGTTAAGCGTTTCAAACCCGCAGTTGTCGATAAATGCGAACGGGCGCATGCAAAATGATCAAAAGAACTTCGACCTTGCAGTCACACTCAATGACATGGCCAATATTTCCGAAACATTATCAGGCCCTCTAAATGCAGATGGATCCATAAAACAAAATGGCAACGATTTGATAGTTGATTTCGAAACAACCGGCGCGGGCGGATTGCAAGCTGATATCAATGGAACAGTTCCCGTAGATAACGGTGATTGGGATTTAAAGGCAAAGGGACAGGTCCCGCTTGCAATAGCCGATATTATACTGGCAAGCAGTTCGACGCGAGCGCGCGGCGACGCCATGTTTGACCTTACCATGAGTGGGCAACCATCATTGAATAATGTCTCGGGGAATATTTCAATTGAGTCTGCGAACGTGGCATTGCCAGAGCTGCTGTTATCCGTTCAGGATATTAATACTTCTATTAGCTTGGCCAATGGGATTTCGACGACCCGACTATCCGCGAACCTTTCCACAGGTGGACAAATTAACGGAGAAGGGCAGATAACGCTCAATCAACAACAGGGGTTCCCTGCAGACTTACGGTTACAATTGAGCGATATTACACAAGAGGATCCACTTACTTATAAGACAACAATTAATGGGGATATAGCATTGTCGGGGCCGATCTTGTCAGGACCCACATTAAGCGGACAAATCGATCTGACAGATACCGAAATAAATATAAATGGGGCCGGAAATCAAAATATTGGGTTTATTCCCGAAATAACACATAAGAATGAGCCACCGGCATCACTGCTGACACGCAAACGCGCAGGGCTGGTCATTACCGATAAGAAAGCCTCTACCCAAACCCATCCAATAAACCTTGATCTGCTTATAAATGCTCCATCCCATATTTTTGTGCGTGGACGTGGTTTAGATGCTGAACTTGGGGGGGAAGTTCGATTGACAGGCACAACACAGGCAGTGACCCCTGTAGGATCAATTGATCTTATTCGCGGGCGTTTGGTTATTCTTGGAAAGCAACTCTCACTAACCGAAGGTTCTATATCCATGGCTGGAACATTAGATCCAACAATAAGGGTCGTAGCAACCAACAATTCGGGTGGATACGAAACTTCAGCGATTATTTCAGGGCTAGTTTCAGATCCACAATTCTCATTTGAATCATCCCCGAAACTTCCGGAAAACGAAGTCCTTGCACATATGTTATTTGGTAGCGGGTTAGACGATATATCACCATTTCAAGCCCTTCAACTTGCATCAGCATTACGCGATCTTAGCGGTAGAGGCGGGGGCCGAGATGGAGGCAGTTTGCGTAGTAAGCTTTCACTTGATGATCTATCGTTGGAAGCTAGTGAAGATGGCAAAGCAGGCTTGCGTGCCGGAAGATATATTTCAGAGAAAGTTTATACAGATGTTAGTATCATGGGCGATGGGAAATCTGAAATTTCGATCAACCTTGATTTGAACAAAAACCTGTCAACAAGGGGTGCGGTTAGCGAGTCTGGCGGCACCAAATTCGGGATCATATATAAGAAAGATTATTGATCGCGACCGACTACCCTTTTAGTCGTTTTTCTTCCCAGGCATCCCAAGCTTCCGGTGTGTCCAGATCAAGTGAAACCGCCGCGTCCATGGGGATATCAACGACCCATTCCGGGACAGTGTTCACAATGGCTTTTGCGCCTGTATCACCTTTTAAACCAGCGAGATTCTCAACAAATTTTGTATCAAATAAAACGGGGTGCCCGCGTTGGCCACTTGGGTTTGTCGGACAAACAATAAAGTGATTTTCAGCCGGATTATGTGCGGCTAATATCTGATTGTAATGATCCGGCGTCAGATCAGGCATATCGGCCAAACCAACCAGAACAGCACGTGGTTTGGTTCCGAGCGCTAAAATTCCCGCACGCAATGACGCCGACATACCAAGACCGGCATCATCGACCTCTACAATATCTACCGGTAATCCCTGCAATGTTTTTTTGTGGTCAGCAGCACCTTTTTTCAAGACAACAATGCATTGATCAATATTTGATGCAAGCGCCACTTCAATACAGTGACGCAGAAGCGTCCTAGTCCCGATCTTGCGCAACAATTTATCTTCGCCGCGCATTCGGCTGGAACTACCCGCCGCCAACAGAACCAATGTCGCGCCATGTTTCTTCTGGTGATGTTGCATACGCGGTTGAATGCGTTCAGGTATTTCTTTTAACAATCCGCCGACACCCATACGTGATATACTGTCAGCATCCAGTGTTATATCTGCGCAAATCCGTTCCAGAACCCAATCTGCACCGTTTAATGCAGGCGCTCGCGCGCACCCTGGTAAACCGATCACATCTTTATTTTGGTATTTACCAAGCACCAACAAATTACCGGGATCAACGGGCATCCCAAACCGTTCAATCCGTCCACCCGCTGATACAATCCCTGCAGGAATAACATCACGCCGATCAGATGTGGCAGATGCGCCTAAAATCAATATAGTATCGTTTTTCGCCGCACCTATGGCATTTGAAACAGCCTGTTCTGTATGCTCAACAACTTGGCAACTATCGACACGCAACTGTAATGGTGCTGCGCGCTCTTTTAGAACTTTCTCTGCCTTCGCTAGTAACGATTTTTTAAATCCATCTGTGCGGGTTAAAATGATGTCACAGTTTTTCGGGGTAAACCCGTGAAGCTGCATACAATCGCGCTTTATACATTCCAAAGCCTGATCGATAATCATTTTTGGCACACTATAGGGTATGATTTTAAGTGTCGCGAGCAAGGTGCCTTTTCTTACGCGCGTAAATTCAGGCAAAGTGGCCAGTGTGATTGCCTCTTCAACTGAATTAAATCTATTAATCACCTGTGGATCCAGCGTGAAAATCCCGTCGTAATCCGCAATTAAATTAACCCTGCCGGCAAAGGCTTGCGTGGCTTTAAGCCCTGTATTCAGAAACCCGCGAGCAAGGATTTCCGCAGCTTCGTTTTCCGAAACATCATCATGTTCCAACATCGCCACCGTGACGCAATCAAGTCCGGACAGATCCAGTTTCTTAATTTCCTGCGGCCCAAGCGTAATGCCCTTTTTCAATATACCCATTTTCAGTGAAACTGAATGTGCCAATATATGGCCTAACGCATGGTTCAATTTAACGCTTGCAAATTTCATGGCCGCCGAAGCCGTTCGGTGACTTCCGCCATAATCGATATTGCGATTTCCGCAGGTGTTTTTGCCCCGATATTCAACCCGATCGGGCCATGTATTCTGGCAATCTGCACATCAGTAAAGCCTTGCCCCTGTAATTCCGCCACCCTTTTCGCATGGGTTTTGCGTGACCCAAGTGCACCAATGTAAAACACATCCGATTGCAATGCCACGGCCAGCGCAGGTGTATCAATTTTAGGATCATGGCTAAGCGTTATCACTGCCGTATGCGCATCCAAGCCTACATTGCGTAATGCCTCGTCAGGCCATGCATCGATAAACGTATCGTCAGGAAAGCGTTCATGTGTTGAAAAGCTGTCGCGCGGATCAACCAGAGTTACCGCATAGCCTGCCATGCGTGCTAATGGCGCCAGAGTTTGAGTGACATGCACCGCCCCCACAATAATCATCCGCAAGCCGGGGTTTACGACATGTATATACAGATTGTCCCGCTTGCCAGAGACAAAACCTGCTGCAACAAGCGGCTGACGCACCCATGTTTCAAGGTTAACCTGATACGCATATGCTTTGCGTGTCTCTACCGCCTTTGCCATCTCTTCGATAAGTGCCTGATCCGGCCCGTCGCCCAGCCCGATTGGTTCCACCAGTATCTGAATGTTGCCACCACACGCCAGCCCAACCGCAAAAGCATCGGCATCGGCAACGCCGTAGTCCAGTACGCGGCATTTGCCGTCTTGTAACGCGTCTTGCGCTGACAGTATCACAGCCCCTTCGACGCATCCCCCGGATACTGACCCTTGGAATGCACCGTCATCCGCGATTGCAAGTTGCGACCCAACCGGACGCGGGGCCGAACCCCATGTGGATATCACCGTAGCCAATGCAGCGCCTTTGCCCTTAGCGATAAAATCCAGCGCAACACGGGCCATATTATCCGAAGCTTGTGTCATAGAGCCGCCACCATTTTCCGTTTCATATCCACGCCGTTTGAACCATTTAGAACCTCTGCCAATTCGTGCAAAGATGCAAGATTGTGGCATGCGGCAAAACTGTCGACAAATGGCAGCATTGTACGGATGCCTGCAGCAAGAGGTTCAAACCCGTCAAACCGCAACAGGGGGTTAAGCCAGATCAGATGGCGACATGACAGTCGTAAGCGGCGCATTTGCCCCTGCAACAGCGTTACATCCTCGCGTTCCAGCCCATCGGTAATCAACAGCACTACCGCGTCGCCATTCAAAACCCGTCGCGACCAGTCTTGGTTGAACACTTTCAGGCTTTCGCCAATTTGCGTCCCCCCATCCCAATCCTGCACCTGCCCGCCGATAGCCTTTAAGGCCGCATCGGGGTCTTTTTGCGTTACCTGCCGTGTGATGTTCGTCAACCGCGTCCCAAAGGTAAAGGCATGCACCTCTGCCCAATCGCGCCCTTTACTACGTGTCATTGCATGAATGAAATGCAGCATCATACGCGAATAGGTCGACATCGAGCCTGATATATCCGTAAGTACAACCAAATTTGGCACCTTTGGGCGCGGGGCGACTTTAGGCAGCTGCAATATCTCGCCACCGGTTCGTCGCGCCGCCCGAAACGCTGCACGCGCATCGACTTTATGCCCCCATGGCACATGTCGGGAGCGTCGCGAAGCGCGCTTGGGCAGATCAAGGCGCATGCATGCGATGGCTTTTTCGGCGTCGCGCATCTCTGCAGTGCTCATCTGCTCAAAGTCCATCCCACCCAGCCGTTCTGCAACTGAACTGCTGAACTGCGCATCCAGCACCAACTCTTCAACTGGCGCAAGTGGTGCTTCCGCCCCGGCCCCTTCGGTCATGGCCTCGGCTGCGCGGGTTTCAGCATCCTTCGGCTTTTTTGGCAGTTCTTGCGTTTCCAACATTGGCAACATCATTTGCATCATATTTTCTAAAAACTCAGGGTCGCGCCAGAACATATTGAAGACTTGCGAGAACACCTGCAAATGTTCGACACGCGTTACCAAACAAGCTTGTAAAGTCACAAAAAAATCCGCGCGGTTGGTAAACCCAACCACCCTGACAGCACGGGTGGTGTCTTTGACTTGCGCAGGGCCAACAGGCACGCCCGCACGGCGCAAAGCGCGACAAAAATAGATGATATTTTGTGGCAAGCGGCCACCTGCATCAAGTGCCGCCGTGCTCATTCCGCTGCTCTAAGATCGCTTCGGGTCGCTTCCAGCAATCGGTGTGCATCCGAACCCTGAATTTTTGCAATATCATCCTGATATTTCAATACCGCCCCTATAGTATCTACGATGATGTCAGGTGTCAGGGCGACCGCATCCAATGCAACAAGACATTTTGCCCAATCAAGCGTTTCAGCCAGACCGGGTGCTTTGAACAAGTCCTCATCCCTCAAACGCTGTACAAATCCCACAACTTCACGGCTAAGGGCAATTGCCGCGCCCGGCACACGGGCCAGCAGTATTTCCAACTCGCGGTCGAAATCAGGGTAATCGACCCAATGATACAGACACCTGCGTTTCAGCGCGTCATGCACCTCGCGGGTGCGGTTTGAGGTCAGGATCACAATAGGTGGCTCGGGGGCCTTGATGGTGCCTATTTCGGGGACTGTCACCTGATAATCCGACAGAGCCTCTAACAAAAATGCTTCAAACGGCGCGTCAGCGCGATCTACCTCGTCGATCAACAATACTGGCGGGCCATTTTCATGTGGCTCCATCGCTTGTAATAAGGGTCGTTTGATCAGGTATTCACCACTGTAAATATCCGTGCTGTCACTCTCTTGGCGCAAAGCCAGCATTTGTGCTGCAAAATTCCATTCATAAACTGCCGTAGAAGCATCCAGCCCTTCATAGCATTGCAGCCGTATCAGATCGCGTCCCAATCCTGTTGCAAGAGTTTTAGCCAACTCGGTTTTACCCACACCTGCCTCACCTTCCAGAAAAATCGGCCGGTTCAAGGTTAATGAAAGATAGGTCAAGGTCGCCAAAGAACGGTCGCAAATGTAATCATGCGTACGCAATAACGTTAGCGTGTCATCGATGGATTTGGGTAAGTTATCTGTCATATTATATATATAACGTTCCCAACCCCGATGAACAGGGTTGGGATCATTTCTTTTGGCCTAACAACCCGCAACAGCGCGACCTGCCATGACTTTTACCAGATTGGCGCGATATGTGGCATCACCGTGCATATCCGACAGCATCCCGTCGGCACTGACAGAAACTCCTGTCAGCGCACCGGCACTCCAGTTGCTGTCCAATGCCGCTTCCATGTCGGATTGGCGATAAACACCGTCATCCCCCGCGCCGGTTACAGCAACCCGAGCTCCGCCCGTTGTTTTAGCCACGAAAACACCCGCCATCGCATAGCGTGATGCAGGATTAGGGAATTTTGCATAACAGGCTTTTTCCGGTGCATCAAAACCGATACTTACAATCACTTCGTCATCTTCAAGTGCAGTTTCGAACAAGCCGACAAAGAAATCCTCTGCAGCTATGTCGCGCGCATTGGTTTTGATCGTGGCACCCAAGGCCAGCAAGGCCGCAGGATAGTCCGCCGCAGGGTCATTATTGGCAATAGAGCCGCCGATAGTCCCCATATGGCGCACAGCAGGATCACCGATGTTTGCAGCCAGATCGGTCACAGCGGCACAAGCGTTTTGCAAAGCCGCATTTCCAGCCACCTCTGCATGTGTTGTCGCTGCACCTATGCTTATGACATTCCCGCGAACACCAACTCCGTTCATATCGGCAATGCCGCTGACATCCACCAGATCAGAGGGGGCTGCCAAATGCGCCTTCATCGTGGGTAACAATGTTTGCCCACCCGATAGAAGTTTACCGTCATCAGCCGCGCCCATCAGGGAAACCGCTTCATCAACGCTGGATGCTTTGTGATATTTTGTCTCGTACATCTTTTCTCTCCTATTCCGCTGCTTGCTTGGCGCCGGCCGCTTGAATGGCCGCCCAAACTTTTGCAGGTGTTGCAGGCATGGACAGATCGTTGTTGCCAATCGCATCCGTTATCGCATTGATTACCGCAGGCGGCGATCCTATCGCACCTGCTTCACCACAGCCCTTCATGCCTAGTGGGTTCCCGGGGCATGTGGTTGACTGGTGATGCACCGAATAGTTTGGCAGGTCATGGGCGCGCGGCATTGCGTAATCCATGTAGGACGCTGACAGTAATTGTCCGCTATCATCATATACAACACCCTCCAGCAACGCTTGACCGATACCCTGTGCGATACCGCCATGAACTTGTCCTTCAACAATCATCGGGTTGATAATGGTGCCGAAATCGTCGGAGGCCACAAACTGCACGATCTGGGTTGTGCCCGTTTCAGGGTCAACTTCAACTTCGCAGATGTAGCAACCTGCTGGGAAGGTAAAGTTGCTGGGGTCATAGAAAGAGGTTTCTTTCAGTCCCGGCTCCATACCTTCGGGGATGTTATGCGCAGTGTAAGCCGCCAACCCAACCTCGTGCCATAGCATTTGCTTGTCGGTGCCTTTGACCTTCACGGCACCGTCTTCGATGATGATGTCATCTTCAGATGCTTCCAGCACATGTGCCCCGATCTTTTTGACCTTGGCTTCGACTTTGTCCATCGCTTTCACGATCGCGGACATACCAACCGCACCCGAGCGTGACCCATATGTACCCATGCCGAACTGCACCTTATCGGTGTCACCATGCACAATCTGGATGTTCTCAGTAGGCAAGCCAAAACGTTCTGCCACAATCTGGGTAAAGGTTGTTTCATGGCCCTGCCCGTGACTGTGCGAACCCGTCAGCACCTCGATAGTGCCCACGGGGTTTACCCGCACTTCTGCACTTTCCCACAGGCCAACGCCCGCCCCCAAAGAACCAACCGCGGCGGACGGCGCAATACCACAAGCCTCGATATAGTTGGAAAAACCGATGCCGCGCAGCTTGCCGCGACTTGCAGCTTCAGCCCTACGCGCTTCAAAGCCCGCGTAATCCGCCGCTTCCATCGCTTGATCCTGATTGGCAGCAAAATCACCGCTGTCGTAAGCCATGATAACCGGTGTTTGATGCGGGAATTCGGTCACAAAGTTCTTGCGCCGCAACTCCGCCGGATCAACACCCATTTCACGTGCCGCCGTTTCCATCATGCGTTCCATCACGTAGCTGGCTTCTGGTCGGCCCGCCCCGCGATACGCATCCACAGGTACCGTGTTGGTGTAAACCGCCTTTACGTTACAATAGATATTTTCGATATTGTACTGCCCTGACAACAAAGTCCCATAAAGATATGTCGGTGTGGCCGAGCTGAACAAGGACATATAGGCCCCTAAATTCGCTTTGGTATCCACCTTCAGACCGACAATCTTATGATCCTTATCAAAGCCGATTTTTGCGTGGGTCACGTGATCACGCCCATGCGCATCGGTCATAAATGCCTCGGTACGGTCAGAGGTCCATTTTACCGAACGGTTGGTTTTCATTGAGGCCCAAAGACAGGCAATCTCTTCGGGGTAGATGTAAATCTTCGATCCGAATCCGCCGCCCACATCTGGGGCAATCACCCGCAATTTATGCTCAGGGGCCACATTGTAAAACGCCGACAAGACCAAACGCGCAACATGTGGGTTTTGTGATGTTGTATAAAGCGTATAGTGATCATCCGCTTCATTAAAAGTGGCTATTGCGGCACGCGGTTCCATCGCATTTGGCGACAACCGGTTATTCACAATGTCCATCTCGGTTGTAAAAGCAGCACCTGCAAGGGCCGCATCCGTTGGGCCTTCATCGCCGAGTTCCCAGTCAAACACCAGATTTCCAGGTGCGTTCTCATGCAGTTGTGGCGCACCATCGGACAATCCGTCGACCGAGTTCACAACCACGGGCAACACATCATAGTCCACCTCAACCATTTCGGCCGCCAGCCGCGCTGTCGCAAGACTGTCGGCGACAACAATCGCCACTGCGTCGCCAACATAACGAACCTTGTCCGTCGCCAAAGCCGACCAGGCACCCATGTTCATCGGGCTGCCGTCTTTTGATGTCACCCCCCAGCCGCAAATGATATTGCCAATGCCGTCACCGGTTAGCTGCGCACCGTTCAAAACGGCAATAACACCGTCCATCGCTTCGGCTGCGGATGCATCAATGCTTTTCACTGCTGCATGGGCGTGGGGCGATCGAACAAAAGCCGCGTAGGCCTGATTTTGTTCTATGATATCATCTGTATAACGACCCTTGCCGATCAAAAACCGTTTGTCCTCTTTGCGCAGGACACGTGCGCCTATTCCTTCACTCATCTGATCATCCCCCTATGAACTGGCCATTTTGGACGCACCGTCCGCAATGGCTTTCACAATGTTATGGTATCCTGTGCAGCGACAGATATTGCCTTCCAGCTCACTTCGAATGGCCGCTTCATCCAGCGTTTTGCCACTTTCTCGGTACCGCGCCACCATATCAGTCGCAGTCATCACCATTCCCGGTGTGCAAAAACCGCATTGCAGTCCGTGGTTTTCCTTGAAGGCTGTTTGCATCGGGTGCATCTCACCATTTGCCAAACCCTCGATCGTTGTCACATCGGCCCCTTCAGATGCCACTGCTAAAGCGGCGCAGGATTTTACAGCCTTACCGTTTACATGCACCACACAAGCCCCGCATTGGCTGGTATCACAGCCCACATGGGTGCCCGTCAGACGCAAATGCTCGCGGATATATTCCACCAGCAAAGTGTTGTCGGGCACATCCGCACGCGCGGCCTTCCCGTTTACTGTCATCGAAACTACAGTCATTCGTATTCCTCCCTTATTATTACACATTCACGCGTTAGCGTCAGACTGCTGTTTCTGCGCCTGATAATTCATCGTGAAAATTTTTGAAAAACTTGTCGGCCAATTTTGCAGCCGTTGATTTGATCAGCCGCGACCCAAGCTGTGCGATCTTGCCGCCCACCTGTGCCTGCGCCTGATATGTTAATATCGTCTCATTACCGTCCTCGACCAATTGAACATCGGCCCCACCTTTGGCAAAGCCGGCTATACCGCCCTGTCCTTCGCCGACAATGGAATAGCCATCGGGTGCGTCCACATTTTCGAAATTTACCGCCCCTTTGAAACGCGCCTTCACAGGTCCGATTTTCAAAGCAACTTTAGCGGTCATTTCCGTGTCAGAAACCTGTTCCAGCTCTTCACAACCCGGTATGCAGATCCTTAGGACCTCCACATCATTTAGTGCAGCCCATACGTCACCAATCGGTGCCGGTATACGATACTCGCCAGACATTTCCATGAACTTAGCAATCCTCCCGACTGAAAATAGACCCCTAAGAGCTGATTGAGTCAAGTTTTTGCAATCGGAAAGGTGAAGATCAAAAAGGAACAAACCCTAAAACTGTCTCAAAACTGAGACATCATTTGAAAATCGCATGACATATGCCGACCGTGTGGTGTTCATGCATCAAGGTGCAATTGTCGAAGGAAATGGTCCCATCAGTTTCTTCGAAAACCCACAACATGAACGCAGCAAGAATTTTCTTGGACAGATTTTACAGCACTAAGGAAGTAGAAAAGGCCAAGCAGATATAGTCCGCTTGGCCTTAATCGTTTCAAATTTGAACCGGTTTATTCCGAACTCATATCCAGCCCCAAAGCTTTTGCGACTGTGAAAATATCTTTGTCGCCGCGACCACACATGTTCATCACCATCACATGATCCTTGGGCAAATCAGGTGCGATTTTCGTTACATGAGCCAGCGCGTGCGAAGGTTCCAATGCAGGGATAATACCCTCGGTACGGCACGACAGTTGGAATGCATCCAGTGCTTCCACGTCCGTTACTGAGACATATTCCGCGCGCCCCACATCGTGCAGCCATGAGTGTTCAGGACCGATACCGGGATAATCCAGACCGGC
>SWCD01023702.1_pt1 | contig 19610 bp, 28 predicted proteins | sample 4693011 | NCBI WGS metagenome assembly SWCD01 (sample SAMN10267278, study PRJNA491770) | bioreactor metagenome | isolation source: DHS bioreactor inoculated with marine | place: Japan: Omine Ridge, Nankai Trough | reverse complement strand
AAATGAATAAGCTCCAGATCAAACTAATGCTTCAGGATGCAGACAATCGGCTAAATGATGCCTCAATCCTTAGCCAAAGCATTGGCAGAAAGTCTGACTCAAATTACCTGCTTGAGCTCCTAGCATTAGAACTTTTACTTAAATGCTTATTACGAATTAACAAGTTTGAGCGACCAACTGGGCACAACTACAAAATATTATTTAATCACTTACCTAGCCAAACTAGAAAACGTGTAATTGAAATAGCAAAAACAAGAATGCGTATTTCAGCAGACTATTCAAATTTAGACAACCTGCTTGAAACTTGGTCAAAAAATTTCATTAATTTGCGCTACCCGTATGAAAAATACGAAGGTATTAATGAAAGTGAATATTTAGAAATGGGAAAAACTTGGGTAGAAAATGGCGCTAAAATCGAAGAAGCAACATTTGTTTATTACCCAGAAGAACTTTCAGGGTTTATTTACGCATTAAAAGAACTAGTCACAGACCATATAGCTGCATTGTAAATTAAACAAAAAAATTGCTAACAATTCGCTCAAGCACGACGCGCGAGCACGCCAGTTTTAACGGCTTCGGCCAACTTATTACAAAACGAACTTACTCAACCTCTGCTAGGCGCGCGTCTTAGCTTTGCGTTATAACCAATATAAAAATGAAAATTCATTCAACCAATTTACCCACAGCTCAAAGATTTTCATGTACTCGAAAAGAAATCAAAGAGCTGTTCAGTAATACTTCAATTGAATGGATTGGTTTTGCCTGGCCGTCTAAAAAATTCGAATTCGACTCCAGGTGCCATCATCGACCTAAAATAAATGGACAAATTATAGCCTCACTTTCAATCAATCATGCATATGGCTCTCATCTCTGTTTTTATCCCGTTAAAACAAATGAGTACCCTGATCAAGCAGCGTTAGAATTTAAGCAGAAAGTGCTACCCAGGTTACACGAATGGTTTTGTAATCAAATGTCCAAACCTGACACACAGAAAAATGGAAATTTCCAATTTATAGTTGAATGGCATAAGAAATCACACAAAATGCATGAAATGAGTTTTATGTAAATAAAAACAAAAGGTTATAACAATTCGCTCAAGCACGACGCGCAAACTTGCGCTTTGCTTAATCGGCTTCGGCCATCTCAACACAACCCGAACTTACTTTAACCCCGGCTAGGCGCGCGTCTTAGCTTTGCGTTAAGCAACAATAATGGAACCTTCAACCATGGATATTAGCAATTGGATACCAGCGCTAAGCTCAACGACTTTATTGGCTTTAGCATTATGGCTTTTTCGCTCTTTGATATCCACTAGACTCACTAAAAGCGTCGAAAACGAATTCAACACTAAATTAGAAAATTTAAGATCTGAACTACGAGAAAAAGAAGCAAGAATAGATGCATTACAGAATGGAGCGATGTCGGGTTTAATGAGTCGACAAAGTAAGCTTTATGAAAGGCAATTGGGTGCAATTGAACAAATTTGGGAAGCTATCAATGAACTAAGTAAAGGAAAATACATTTCATCTGCTATCGCTAGCCTAAATTTTGAAGCGGCTGCTAAGGAGGCAGCAACAAGCCTAAAATTTAGAGATTCTATAAAACAACTAAAAGGCAGTTTTGATATTAAAAGCATCAATATCGATTCAGCATCAAAAGCCAGGCCATTCTTATCTGAACTTGCGTGGTCCTATTTTAATGCTTTTAGAGCCATAATACTGCTTGACGCCATGAAACTACAAATGCTTGAAATTGGTATAGAGTCACCTGAAAAATATTTTAAATCTGATCATGTTACAAGCTTAATAAAAGCAATATTTCCTCATCAATCTAACAATTTAGACAAATATGGCAGCAGTGTGCACTATCATTTCCTAGAAGACATAGAAAGTCTTTTACTTATAGAACTCCAAAATATGCAAAAGGGTAATGACTCGGATAAAGAAAATGCTGAAAGGGCTGCTTCTATACTAAAGGAATCTAAGAAATTAATGGAATCTATCTTAGAAGAAGAAATTGCTTAACAATTCGCTCAAGCACGACGCGCAAACTTGCGCTTTGCTAAATCGGCTTCGGCCATACTCATTACAACCCGAACTTACTTTAACCTCGGCTAGGCGCGCGTCTTAGCTTTGCGTTAGGTGCAGAAAGAAAAAAAACATGATCCCGCCAACAATCCCATCTGAATTTGAAGTGAAAATTTTAAAATGGATTTTCTTGCCACTATTTGTTGCGGGAGTAGTTTTTACCTTTGGTAACAACTACTTAAACAAAAGAAAGTGCAAAATTGAGTGTAAAGAGAAAGGATATGCTGAATGTGTATATATTCCATCGTTTCGGTTCAGCCAGAGCGAATGTATATGCCGAGAACCCAATTCACCAAAAATGAAAGCTGAAATGGAAATTTACATTAATTAATAAATTTAAAAACGCCGTGCAAGAATAGTAATTATGGAATCAAAACTAATTGGATTAATGTTCTTGTCTTGTGCCATTGGTGGGAGTTTTGCTACATATCGGGTGTTAAAATACAATGAATTACACCGGTTCTACCCAAACCTCAGATACAGAAAAGACAAAGGGTTCTCCCCTAAAATTTGTAAAATAGCAGGAATTAGCTCAATCCCATTTCTAATTCTTTTGTTCTATATGGCCTTCATCTTGGTATTGTAACCATTTGAAATAAAAGAAATTGCACCTAACAATACGCTCAAGCACGACGCGCGAGCACGCCAGTTTTAACGGCTTCGGCCAACTCACTACAACACGAACTTATCAACCTTAGCTAGGCGCGCGTCTTAGCTTTGCGTTATGTGTCGAATAAAAATGAAATACCACCCCAAAACGTTGACATGAGCATTGAGCAGAGATTGAGAATAATTAGATCTGGTGGGAAAGTATCTATTTTTGGGTGGTTCTTGTTTATCATGTCTTTTTTCGCGTTCTTTTTAGAATTTGAAAGCTCAATATCTGATAACTACGATGGAGTAATATCACTTCTTAACAGGAATGGAGGAGTGATGTGGGGAATTATAACCCAAGCTTTATTAGGGTTATTTCTTGTAGTAGCCGGTAAAGGCCTCAAAAATTGTAAACAATGGGGACGTAAAATCGTTGTTTTCACTATAGCTGTTTATTCATGTTATTTTGTTGGCTTTACTTTATTCTGGCAGATCATGTTGTTTAGAGACAGCAATGTAACTTTCTCGTTAATTCTATTCTCATTATTAGGTTTAAGTGTTTCCTTATTTTTCGCCTTTCTTTTGTGGTTACCCTTTAAGTTTTTCACATCAAAGGAAATTGTTACTAATTGCGAGTAAAGAAATAAAATTGAAAAAAACACATAACAATACGCTCAAGCACGACGCGCAAACTTGCGCTTTGCTTAATCGGCTTCGGCCAACTTAATTACAACTCGAACTTACTCAACCTCAGCTAGGCGCGCGTCTTAGCTTTGCGTTATGCTACGATTAAACAAAAAACAGGCCTCCATGGTAAATTTTATAAGAATAATAAGAAGTTCATTTATAGGCGCAATATCAGCTATAATTTATGCCTTTATCTCATTTTATCTTATTTCTTCATTAATAAGAGACAATCTATATTCACTCATTTTTTATGGTATCCATGGTTTTATCTTCGGAATGATCTTTATCAGCCTAATTGTACTATTGGAAAAAAACTGCATAAAATCATTTGAAAGGCATCCAATTCTATACAATCTGGCAATAGGCACCATAAGCGGTTCTATTTCCTGTTTACCTAATATCTATTTAAGCTGGATTGGCTTCACAAGTACTATCTATCAACCTGATATCTATGTACCCCCAGAACTAATTACTAACGAAAAAACAGGCCTAATTCTATTCTTTCTTGGTAGCACATTGCTCGGAAGTTCATTGGGCAGTGGAATCGGCTTTTGCAGAAAACAGGCACATAGCCAACTGAAATAATTAAAAAAATAGCATAACAATTCGCTCAAGCACGACGCGCGAGCACGCCAGTTTTATCGGTTTCGGCTAACTTAATTACAACTCGAACCTACTCAACCTCGGCTAGGCGCGCGTCTTAGCTTTGCGTTATGTTTAAGAAAGTAATAAGCAGGAGATTACACATGAAGTTAGCCACTTTAATTGTTGGCATATTCATATTTAGTGGTTGTGCCATACACTCAGGGGTCGTTCCAATTGGGCAAGACACATACATGGTATCTCGTCAGGCTGCTTCAGGATTTACAGGCATGGGCTCTCTAAAAGCAGATGCATTTGAAGAGGCAAGCAATTACTGCACATCGCAAAACAAAAAGATTCAAGTCGTCAATACTAGTGAGTCTCAACCTCCATATGTTATGGGTAATTTCCCAAGAGCTGAAATTCAGTTTATGTGTCTTGGTGAAGGAGATAGCGAGTATATAAGACCAAAAATGAAAAAAGAGCCTGATGTACTAATTGAACAGAAAGGTGACATTTCTATTGATTTGAAAAGACAAGAAAAATCAGAAAATAAGAAGGATATTTATACAGAATTAATCAAATTGGACGACTTGAGAAAAAAAGGCATTATTACTGCCGAAGAGTTTGAAATACAAAAGAATAAACTTCTGAGCGAAAATTAATAAACATAACAATTCGCTCAAGCACGACGCGCAAACTTGCGCTTCGCTAAATCGGCTTCGGCCATCTCAATACAACCCGAACTTACTTTAACCCCGGCTAGGCGCGCGTCTTAGCTTTGCGTTGGGTGGCCAGAAAAAAACAACAGCTCTGTCATGCAAACATGAGTCAAAAAGCTGTTCTTTTCTCAGTTGTTGTTTTTTGAATTATCCTTGCCAATCAAAACGATTGAGCCAGGCTTCAAAATGAATTTCCAGTTGAACGTTGGGTGGTGAATTAACGGCATAACGGCATAACGGCAACCCTCCCCCAACTCATTCTCCTTCGTGGCCACTTAATCGCAAATAGCTATTCCAAAAAAGGCATTATCCGTGGCCTAGTTAACAAAATGGCAAACAACAGCTAACTCGGCCAAATAAAAACAAAAACTCTAGTATTTTAGCATTTGAAAAGTTAGCGTCCTAGGGTAACCTGTCAAATAAAATCATTACTTAAAACATGTCGCCTTAAGCAATTTAGGAAATAGGTAAAAGTTATAAGCTCCGCGCGTAGTCCTAAGGCCATCCCAACAATGCGCTCAAGTACGACGCGCGAGCACGCCAGCTTTATCGGCTTCGGCTAAATCAATTACAACTCGAACTTAATCGGCCAATGACAAGCGCGCGTCTTAGCTTGGTCGTTATACACAAAAAAAAACACATAGGACTTACTCTTGAGTTCAGTCGATCAACTTATAGATAAATTTGTTCAAACTATTAACTCGTCTGAACTTGAACCGCTGGATGCAGAAGAAGCCCCGGAGTCATTAAGAACAGGTGTTCAAGATGAATGGGAACAATTTTATTGGCAAATACTCCCACGTGACTTATTAAAATCAACAGAAAAAATCCAATCCAAACTCCCCAAAAAACTCCCTGAGCCTTATTTTTCACTAATATCACGTTATGCTTTCCCTGGGTTTGAAATTGAACCCATTTTCTTTTTTGCAAACACAGGCGAAAACAATCTTTGGGAGTTAACTAAGAAAATGTTTTCTGACGAATTCATGTCGTCATTTCTACTCAAAAATGGTTTCATACAATTTGGAAATCCAGCCTATAGAAGCTATGATCCTGTATGTTTCGACTGCAGGCAAGGTTTAAAAAACACTTCCGAATACCCTATTGTCCAAATTGATCATGAAGGTATTCTAATTAGAGAAAAAATTGTCGTCGTTAAAGAAATAGCACCCTCGTTTACCATGTTTATCGAGGATTTTATTAGTAAAAAAAGTGTATAACAATTCGCTCAAGCACGACGCGCGAGCACGCCAGTTTTAACGGCTTCGGCCAACTCATTACAACCCGAACTTACTTTAACCCCGGCTAGGCGCGCGTCTTAGCTTTGCGTTAGTACTCTAAAACATAATGAACGACGTACGTTACCTAAACACAGACCTTCTCATAAAATCACGAGAAGACTTAACACCAATTGTTAAATCATTTGGAGAAGATGTTTTCGTGCTGAGTAACGATAAAACAGGAGAATTCTATTATTCATATTTTGAAATATCCGGGAGCCACGCTGCTGCAAATGAAGACATTGAATACTTCTGTTCGTTAATCGAAGGACTAGACGAAAAAGAAAGAAAAATTTGGGACAATTCATTCTATAAAATATTCGATCTAGGCTATGAAAGTGGTGATACAACTCAAAGTTACTCAACCGATGTTAAGCCAGAAACAATATCACGCATCGCTAAATGTGGTGCCAGCATAAGAATTACAATTTATCCGCTAGCTCCAGAGAACAAATAATATCGTACTAACAATTCGCTCAAGCACGACGCGCAAACTTGCGCTTTGCTTAATCGGCTTCGGCCATCTCAATACAACCCGAACCTACTTTAACCTCGGCTAGGCGCGCGTCTTAGCTTTGCGTTGGGCTGACTCACCGATTGAATAAAAACCAAATAATCTTCACCAACCAAAGTTTTGTAATCGGCAAATAGCTGGGCCTGGATCATCACGATTTTGGTCTTTCCATCCTTCAAGTTGGTGGTCACAGCAAAAGATAAATATGCAGCTGAGAATTGGGCAGATTAAAACCATTACGAATTAACTTTCTACAAAATCATATTGTTAGGCACCCTATTCTAGTTTAACGTGCAAGCTGCAACTTGGTTAACCTTGTAAACATGTCGATTGAAACTGCAGCCCAACAATGCGCTCAAGCACGACGCGCAGACTTGCGCTTCGCTCTATCGGCTTCGGCCAACTCAATCACAACCCGAACTTACTTTAACCCCGGCTAGGCGCGCGTCTTAGCTTTGCGTTAGCCATCATAAAAAAATGAAAACACTCACCCGAATCATACTGACTTCACTGTTTTCTTTAGCTATTACAGGTGTAAATGCCATTGCTGATGGGCTTCGAATTGAAAATGGTCATTATGCGGGTGAAATAATTTCGATCAAACTTAATGAAAAACAACAAGAAACAATTAAAACCAACTACGAACCTTGGGGAGATCTTCAGCTAACCCAAGCTCAAAGAAACATAATCAAAAACAAAACCAAAATCACACCGCCACCATCCAAACTTGTAATGGTAAAAATTGAACACACAATTGGTCAATGCTCATGTGGTGTTTCTAATTTAGGGCTAATTATCGAGCCAGACCTGATTGAAATACCAATAAAGTACATTTATACCGATGAAGAGGCTGAGCTACGAAGAATTGAATAAAAATGGCTAACAATTCGCTCAAGCACGACGCGCAAACTTGCGCTTTGCTTAATCGGCTTCGGCCACCTAACTACAACTCGAACTTAATCGCCTCAAGCTAGGCGCGCGTCTTAGCTTTGCGTTATGTGCGTAAATAAAGACTATATCGAAAAAATGGACTTTACCAACACCCCAATTTGTCACATTAAATATCAGAGGGGATTCGGCTTCGTAGTTGCAATGTTATTTTGGACAATCCTTCCAATTATAGCATTCACACTTGGTGTTGTCGGAAGAGAGCCAAGCGCCGAGATGTTAGTTTTTGTTTTCCCATTGCTACTTTGTGCATCTTTAATAAATTTCAAATTATATTTAAAAAAGGTAGACATCTATATATATTCAAAATATGTGTCAATAAACGATAAATACTACGATATAGAATCAGTAGAATTTGAGTCATTCAGCACATTCCATAAAGACCCTAATATATACGGGAGATTCCTGGTTGACGGAAAGGAAGAAATAAAATTCATTATTCGATCTATTTTTTCCCCTCAACTATGTGAAATAGATCCAGATGCAGTTAGAAATACTATAGAAAATTTAAAAAATGGTATTGTACCTAAAGAAAAACTAAATTTTGACAAATACTTATCAGAGCAACACAAACTATTAATTATTACATTAGCTGTAACATTCTCTATGTTCATTCCTCTTATACTACTCCTAATTGTTGGTTAGAGTAAAATAGCACATAACAATACGCTCAAGCACGACGCGCAAACTTGCGCTTTGCTTAATCGGCTTCGGCCAACTCAATACAACCCGAATTTACTTTAACCCCGGCTAGGCGCGCGTCTTAGCTTTGCGTTATACGAAAATGAAAATACAATACCTTTTACTATTATCGCTACTCATCGCATCGTGCAGTAGTGACGTCAGTGAAACGGTAACCGTTAAGGCAAACACAAACACTAGTTACCTAATTAGCAACCAAGATTATCAATCATATTTTTCCGTGGTTGAAACAGATTACGAAGAAAATGAAAATTTTTTAGAAGAAAAAATAATATATAAACTACATACAAATGATGGTTTTCCGCACGATGCAAAAAAATCATTTATCAAATACAAAAGAACAAAACAGGAAGATGGCTCATATTTATTAGAAGAAATTGATGGGTCAGAAACATTATCGCAAGGAAATATTTCATTTAAATGGTCATTTGGGAGTGAAAATCATATATATCTATACCTTCCAAAGGAATACAGTTTTGAGACAATAGAATAAATCGTATAACAATTCGCTCAAGCACGACGCGCAAACTTGCGCTTCGCTTAATCGGCTTCGGCCAACTCAATACAACCAGAACTTACTTTAACCTCGGCTAGGCGCGCGTCTTAGCTTTGCGTTATATTTGAAATGAAAAAACCAAACAGGTCATACCTGTGGGTAGTTATTACCCTAATCTCAATACTAATTAGCAGTTGCGGCTTCGATGAAGGAAGCGTAGGCAGGAAAAACTCCAAAGCATTACGTGAAGCAAAAAAATACTGGAAAATAAAAAGTGAAACTGTTGTGCCATTAAAAGAAGTAGATATTGAGTCTGGCGTAAAAGTCACCTACTCAACAGATGGCACAAATTATAAAACTATCGTAATTAACCATTACGGTAGAGGGCTAGAATTTCACAAACTCAATTATCCAGAAAAAGAAGCCCGTATACAAAAAAGGTACGAAGAACTGCTCAAAAAATTTGAGAGCAACCCGGAATAAGAAAATTAAATATAACAATACGCTCAAGCACGACGCGCAAACTTGCGCTTTGCTAAATCGGCTTCGGCCATACTCAATACAACCCGAACTTACTTTAACCTCGGCTAGGCGCGCGTCTTAGCTTTGCGTTAGCCATAATAAGGACAAAACCTTGGACTCATTTGAATCAATCATAAAGACAATATTTGAGAACAAGGGGTATTGGGTACAAACCAGTTTCAAAGTTAATCTCACAAAAGAAGAAAAAGTAGAAATTGGCCGACCATCATCTCCCAGGTGGGAACTAGACGTAGTCGCCTATAAAGGCGGCAGCAAAGAAATATTAGCGATTGAGTGCAAATCCTACCTTGATAGCCCTGGTGTCAAAGCTGAGTCATTCCAAAAGGGAAAATATAAAGAACGATTCAAACTGTTTAACGAAACAAAACTTCGCGAAGTAGTTTTCAATCGTTTACTAGCTCAACTCGTAGAACAAGGCTCTTGTACCAAAGACACCACAATTAAATTGTGCCTGGCAACGGGCAAAATTGCCTCCCAAAAAGATCGAGTTGAATTACAAGAAATCTTTAAAACAAATGGTTGGGAGTTGTTTTCAGACGAATGGGTCAGAAAAGAGTTAATAAGCCTTTCAAATTCTGGTTATGAAAACGAAATAGCAACTACAGCGACCAAAATCATAATAAGAAAAAATGGCTAACAATTCGCTCAAGCACGACGCGCAAACTTGCGCTTCGCTTAATCGGCTTCGGCCATCTTAATTACAACCCGAACTTACTCAACCTCGGCTAGGCGCGCGTCTTAGCTTTGCGTTGGGCAAACAAAAAACAACAACCACATAAAACCATCAAAACAATCTATGGCCTTATTTAAAAAACAAATTTGCCCTAATTGTCAGAGCCCTAAAGCATTTACGGCAAGTTTTAAATATCCAACAATGTTCAAGCGATATTGGCCTTGTCCTAATTGTGGGAAAATAATTGGTTACAAATTGTGGTTCATAATTCTTGGTCCACTAGTCGCTGCTACAAGTCCTTCATGGCTACCCACACTCCTTAGAAACAAAATGGCCTTAAATTTTGCTACGAGCATGGTTATTAGCCTGTTTGCCGCCATCTTGTTAATCGTGGCAATATATTTAACTGCACGGGTAATTAAGGTAGTAGATAAAATTCCACCTGAATCACTGGAAAAATATCAAGAAAAAATCAAAAACAACTTCACATAGATCATGCTGCATTGAATTATATAAAAAACTGCCCAACAATACGCTCAAGCACGACGCGCGAGCACGCCAGTTTTAACGGCTTCGGCCAACTCATTACAACACGAACTTCTCAACCTCAGCTAGGCGCGCGTCTTAGCTTTGCGTTATATTTGAAAAGATTAACCATACCCCAAAACGAGGAAATTAATGGGAAAGGAATCTAAATCAAAATTTGGTTTCACAGGTATTGCACTTGGTTCTATTGCTTTGCTCATGGCACTCATACATTTCTATGCAGGGCCATTCGCTCCCCAACCATCACTGGAAGAAACAGTAGCCAACAAAGCGGTAGCAATAAAAGAAGCAACAATCGCTAAACTTAAAGGCGAAGAAATAAAAAAAGCTCCGGTAGTAGCATCATTGGACACAGACAAAATATTAAACATTGCCATAGCAGCTCTGGGTGGCTTAGCATTCATCCTTGGAATACTAGGCTACGCATTAAAAGAACCATTACGGGTCGCAGGTGGCGCAGCAATCCTTGGTGGAAGCGCTATAGCCTTTCAATTTCTAACCCTAGCTCTTGGAGCCATCATAATCGTTATTTTGGTAGCAGCAGTGTTAACGTCAGGAATTGGATAAAATAAATATAACAATTCGCTCAAGCACGACGCGCAAACTTGCGCTTTGCTTAATCGGCTTCGGCCATACTCAATACAACCCGAACTTAATTTAACCCCGGCTAGGCGCGCGTCTTAGCTTTGCGTTAGCTTAATAATGATGAAAAAATCGCCCCACAAAACTATTGGCATCCTAATCATAGTGTTTTGGGCGTCATTTATACCGTATCTTTACCCGACTCCATTCCAACCTCACCCCAAAGTAGAAGAACTAGCGGAGAGTTTAGTAAATGTCCCTCAGCATCTTAAAAAGTATGGAGAATTAGAAAATAAAACCAAAGAAGATATAGTCCGCGGAATAATGAGAAGCGTTTTAATCCATTGGAGCAAGTTATTTACGCTCATATTTGTTGGCATCCTGGCAGGGATAAGCATCTTAAAATCATATAAAAAAACTGTATTGCCGGGTGCCTTATTTTACGCCGCATTATCCGCCTATTATGTTTGGCAGAGATTTCAATTTGGGTCTACAGACCGAATCATAAACACCTACAAGGTTATGCTAAAAGGCGCTCCAGTGAGATTTGTGCAATATGAAATTCTCTATCCTACTCTGTGCATCTTCTTAGCGATTTACTTTTTAAAATATCTGGTACAACATTCTTATTTTGAAGATAAATGTATCGAATATAACGCTCAAGCACGACGCGCGAGCACGCCAGTTTAATCGGCTTCGGCCAACTCATTACAACCCGAACTTATCAACCTCCGCTAGGCGCGCGTCTTAGCTTTGCGTTATAAGCAAAACATGAATACACAAGATAGAAATTGGGTAATAACTGGGAGTTTGCTGGTGCTAGCAGCTTCAAGCATTTTACTTTTCACGCAAAACCCCTCTATCTTGTCACCAACACCTCTTTACATGTTCTTATTAGCATGGGCAATTTCATACGGCAGTGCTTTGGTAATGCCTATACTTTTTGCACTTCAATTCATGCTATTTCGCCAAAAATCAAAATTTGGCATAAGTGTATTGCTTGCTTGTTTAATATTGGGGGTTCTAAATGCTTGGTGGTTTTTCGCAAGTTGGGAATACGGAAATAAGTACCAAGGCCAATTTCATACTAAAATGGTTGCCCTCGAAAACATCATTGGTTTTGGGTTCATCATCACCTTTTCGCTTTTGGGATATATAAAAAACAAAGAAAACTTCATAAAAATAGCAAATATCGGGTTATTCATGTTGTTAAGTTGGTGTGCTTTTCCTTACTTAGGCGAATTACCATAATGCTTATAACAATGCGCTCAAGCACGACGCGCAAACTTGCGCTTTGCTTAAACGGCTTCGGCCATCTAAATTACAACCCGAACCTAATTTAACCCCGGCTAGGCGCGCGTCTTAGCTTTGCGTTAGCCATATAAAATTGAACCATGAAACATACACTCATCATAAGTTTAATGTTGGTTCTTAGCTCATGCACATCACTCAATCATATTCCAGAAAAAAACAAACTAACTGATAGGGTAATGTCGCTTTATGCGGCAGAAAAAAAAGGTGATTGGGACAAATGGTATTCTCTAATGAGCCCGATGCTCAAACCCCAAAATGGAGAAATACAAAACGAGACACCATTTGAGCAAACGCGGAGTTTCGAAATAGTCTCATATGAAATTATCACCATAAAAAATGCTGAGAAAGGCGGAAGCAAGTGGGAAAATATTCCTGCGGTAACCGTAAGCATGGACGTGGTTGTAAATCGTAATGGGAAGAATGAAAAAGAAAATGATCAAACAGACTATTGGGTTTTTACCGACGGTGAGTGGTATTGGATCTGGAGAGGTTGGCCATATGATTAAAAAAAATGGCTAACAATTCGCTCAAGCACGACGCGCAAACTTGCGCTTTGCTGAAACGGCTTCGACCATCTCAATACAACCCGAACTTACTTTAACCCCGGCTAGGCGCGCGTCTTAGCTTTGCGTTATGTGCAAAATAAAAAATTGACACCACACGCTCTCCGCATTACAATTTGTATTACGGAGGATACAACTATGATCACATTAAGACTAGACCCAAAACTTGAACAGGCCATCCAGAATACGGCAAAGAACCTTGGCCTGACCAAATCAGAATTAATCAGAAAAAGCATTTCTGAATATCTTGGCAAACTAGACCAACCTAGCCCGTGGGAACTTGGGGAAGACATATTTGGGAAATACTCTAGCGGCCTGTCAAACCTATCCTCAGACCGGAAAGAGTTGATAAAAAACAAGATCAGAGCCAAAAGAAAATGAAAAAAATTCTTATTGATTCTGGTCCACTAATTGCCCTTTTCGATGCATCTGACAAATATCACCAGGATGCTGTAGATTTTATTAGAAACAATAGCTTCCCACTCATTACAACTCTTGCGTCAATCACAGAAACTTTACACCTGTTAGACTTCAACAGAGATGCACAAATTGACTTTATTGAGTGGGTAAATCGTGGGGCTGTGGAAATTCACAATATTGAAAATGAAGATTTCAAAAGATTAAAAGATCTTACTTCAAAATATCGTGACCTCCCGATGGATTTTGCTGATTCTTGCCTTGTGTTCCTAGCTGAGAAATTAGGAATAAACACCATTGCAACAATCGATCGAGATTTTACAATTTACAGAATCAAAGGCAGAAGAAAATTTAAGACCATCCTTTCCTAGCCTATCACTAATTCACCGTAATTATTAAAAAAGCACATAACAATTCGCTCAAGCACGACGCGCAGACTTGCGCTTTGCTAAATCGGCTTCGGCCGACTCAATACAACTCGAACTTAATCAACCCAAGCTAGGCGCGCGTCTTAGCTTTGCGTTAGCCATCAAAAAAAAGAAAAGCATTACGGAAAGCACCTAGTGCTGGTTATACAATGAATATTATTTTCGCTTCTATCGCAGTTGGAATTTGCATCTTATTTGCCGTCTATATCGAGATACAAATGAAAAGAGGGAAAACAAAACAAAAGTCTAAATATTCGTATAAAGCAATCTTTTATGCTTCTGGTTCTATACAAGTTTTAGTCATATTTTTTTCCGGCGTTTTGTACTTATCAACAAGGTCACTTGAGACAGCTTTTACGGTATTTATTCTCTTAACTACATTCATTTTATTAAACATGCTGAGACATTTGTTAAATGAGTACAACTTAAAGAAAAGAACCGAATCAAACCAAAAATAAAATGGCTAACAATCCGCTCAAGCACGACGCGCAAACTTGCGCTTTGCTTAAACGGCTTCGGCCATCTCAATACAACCCGAACTTACTCAACCTCGGCTAGGCGCGCGTCTTAGCTTTGCGTTATGTGATGAAAAATTAATGAAACTCACCAAATATCCAATCTACCTCTGGGCACTTTTTGACCTAATCACTATTGGGTACGTTGTTTCCGAATGGGTAAGCGAGAGAGCGTTTCCATTTCAAAATGAAATACTTTATTTATTTAGTGCCTCTAACAATCCTGAACAGCCATTAGGAGGCTTCATAGCTGTATCACTTTTAATCCTAGAGCTGTCAGTATTTTTCTCGGCATACTACCTAATACGCCAAAAGAAAGAAGCCTTATATGTTTGCTACCCTCAATCGTTATTAAGATTATTTTTGAGTTATTCATCAATCCCATTTTTAAACTCTACCGGCATCCCAATTGTAACCAGTGTAATAATTATTAGCACAGTAGAATATCTAAAACTGTTAACACTGTTCGCATGGCATATTTACTTCGTAAACGATAGCAACATAAAGGAAGGAATACAAAACCTATGGGAGCTACTAATTAAATTTAAAACATTAATAGCAATATATTTGGCGTTTGAAGTATTGGGCATATTTATTAATTATTTAAATTTATACTTGGTAAAAGGGTATCACTTCATAAATATATTTTCATGGCGCACAATCCTAGCGTTAGCCGTAATCACATCATATTTTTATCTCCGTAAAAACATAGCTTTTCAGCATATAACAGCGGCTTTCATAACAGTTTTATTTTTGTTAAGTTCTTACAATTTCATAGCGAACCAAACAGGTATAAATATCCAAACGAATATTTTCTTCATGGTTTTCAATGTATACTTTATTACTGCTGGTACTATTATTGCGATTAAAACCTATAAAATGAAAAAAAATATCACATAACAATACGCTCAAGCACGACGCGCAAACTTGCGCTTCGCTAAATCGGCTTCGGCCATCTCAATTACAACCCGAACTTACTTTAACCCAAGCTGGGCGCGCGTCTTAGCTTTGCGTTATGTGCAAAAAAAGTAACACCATTCAAGGTGCCAAAATGGAACACCCCTACAAAAAATATGAAAGCTCCAAGAACTGGGAAATTATAGAAAAAGCAATAAATGATCTTATTGAAAATCAAGATATAGATTTAACAACTCGACCCGAATATGTAATTGGGTACATTTGCGACAAAATTGAAACATCAAAAACAAATTAACTGCATTTTGAAGCAAAAATGAGAATAGGCAATATATTAGCAACTCTTGGAATAATTACGGGGTTTATTGGCATATTGTGTCTACCCTTGTGGAACCTGAACGAATTGCCATTTATTGGCGAATCCGGTTACGCAAAAGGTGGTGGTTGGATATTAATTGCTCAGTCAGGCATTTTAAAAAAACCTGGCCTAATCCTTGTTGTTTTAGGTGGTCTACTCTTTGGCGTAGCTAAAATGCTTCCTAGAAAATATTGGAAAACTGCGGAAGATCTATTGGAAGAAGAATTTGAAGCAGGAAAGAAGAAAAATATAAAATAAAATCAAGCACATAACAATTCGCTCAAGCACGACGCGCGAGCACGCCAGCTTTATCTGCTTCGGCCAACTCACTTCAACCCGAACTTACCAACCTCCGCTAGGCGCGCGTCTTAGCTTTGCGTTGGAAGGCGTCAAAATTAACACCATAAAGACAAACACCTTTATTCGTGTCATTTAAACCGCCTGAGAAAGAATAGAAATTAGTACGCCATTCGTTACGCCAAACTACATTGTCATCTTGGGTGCACATGATTAAAGGCAACTAAAGCGCCAATACAAATCCTGAGAATGAAACAACTCTTACTGCATTAGTCGTGCATGGAGCAAACGGCTACAAAAGATCGCAATGCTTGGTGGTCGTGATTAAAAGCATAACACCATTAAAACCATTTAAGAGCTTAATCTCATTAAACAACTTGTGTGCTAGGCTCAAAATTAATACCCTTAGTCAACATGGGTGGCCTTCCAACAATTCACTCAAGCACGACGCGCGAGCACGCCAGTTTTAACGGCTTCGGCCAACTCAATACAAACACGAACTTACTCAACCTCGGCTAGGCGCGCGTCTTAGCTTTGCGTTAGAGCACCAAATGAAAATAATGACCAACCAAGTCATATGTAAAAAATGTGGCAACCATTTTAGGCATCCTACTATTTTCGATGGTATCTATGAGTGGTTTACGCAATTTGAAGTGCGCTGCCCCAACTGCAAACAGCATTTCAGAACCAAATTCGAAACAATAGCAGCCATATTATTGGCGTTAATCCCAATAGTATATTTCTTCATTCTCATGGTTTGAAAAATGGATGTAACCCAAATACCATTCAATAAATTCATCGAGATCAAAAACTCCAACGACGACAATGCTTTGGCATTAGAGTTCAAAAGCAATATGAAAAACCATTTGGGCACTTTTCACGCAAGTGCCCAATTTGCTCTTGCTGAAGCATGTAGCGGCTTATCACTTCAAAAACATTTTCCTCATCTTGTTGAATCTGTTGTGCCAGTATTAAGGAAATCGGATATAAAATTTAAACAACCTGCTCAATCAAATATCCAGGCAACATCCAACTTGGCAGTAGAAGAAAAAGAAAAATTTGAACAGCAGTTAGAAAAGAAAGGTCGTTCCACCATCGCTGTACCTGTCGAGATTAAAGACGAAAACGGCAAAACCACAATGGTTGGCAAGTACGAATGGTTTGTGCAGAAATTATAAAATCTGCTCTAACAATCCGCTCAAGCACGACGCGCAAACTGCGCTTTGCTTAATCGGCTTCGGCCATACTCAATACAACCCGAACTTACTCAACCTCGGCTAGGCGCGCGTCTTAGCTTTGCGTTATGCAAATCAGACCTACCCAAATATTAATCAACGATCTAAAGGAAACTCGATACGGATGAAAATAAAGAACAGCTATTACGTAAGTTTTCAGAAAAATTCGATCTTGAAATAAACGAAAGTGCTTTTACCGAATTCGACTTGAGCGACTATACAAATATTGCTTTCTTTATCAACAAGCTCTTCCCTAGTATATCAACGGGTTTTCCTCTCGAACAAGGCTGTCCGCCAAATGAAATTTACCCATCATTAATAACTAAATACGCAGAAACGACTAACAACGAATTTAAACCTGAAAACTTGTCTGTTCAGAGTAATGATGGCTGGGAAACAGTGTCGGTAACTTTCGACCATGGTGGAAAATCAATAAAATTTAAAATTGAAGAAGTAAATAATTCTGATTGGATTTCAACTTACTATATGAAATGTATGACAGAATTTGCGTCAGAACATCTCCCTGGAAATTGGGTCGAATTTTTCGGAGAAGACTGGTGTACAACATTATATATCCCAAAAGAATCGACAGAAGAATTTAATAAAATCAGGAGTAAAGAATTAACGTTTGGAATTGATGAAATAGTTGAAACATGTAGAAAGGGCGATCCTAATTATGAATTGGCGGAAATACTTGCTATGTCCGATGAAAATATTAATTCTCCAGACAGCCATGGTGACTTAGCTCTAAATGTTGCAATAACTACAGGAATGACAGATAAGCTATGGATATTAAGCGAACAAGGTAGCCCTTGCCTCAATCCGCATGCTAAAGACAAAAATGGCAAATCCTCTTTTGACATTGCATCAAAGCTAGAAATGAATGATGTCATAGAACAATTAAACGATATGGCAGAGACATACGAATGGTGGTTAGAGCAAGAAGCAAAAAGACAGTCTAGAGCATAACTCAAATTTTGCATAACAATACGCTCAAGCACGACGCGCAAACTTGCGCTTTGCTAAAACGGCTTCGTCCATCTCAATCACAACCCGAACTTACTTTAACCTCGGCTAGGCGCGCGTCTTAGCTTTGCGTTATGCGCAAAAACAAAGAAAAATCAACAATGACACTCCCAGATAATTCTAACAAGAAAATTACTTATTATTTAATTCTTGCGTTAATACTTTTCACTCAATGCTCATGCATAAGTTATCAAGATATTCCAGCAGCATGGGAAGCGTCTGATTTAACCAAAACGACCGAGTGTGCCAATATTTCTGGTAGTTATTGGAATACTGGCGAATTTGGTGACCAGAAAAATAGGCCCGTATTTGATCCACTACTTACTAACTACCTGTTTGAAACTTATGAATCCTTTAACTTCACGGCGAAAAATATTGACCATGTTGTTATCACCCAGAATGGTCAAGAATCCATTCAAATCAAAGCATTTATGGGGAATCATTTCGTAAAAGAAAGAACCCTCCTAAAATCATCAGGAGACTTTAGTTGTGACAATGGAATGGTAAAGGTGGCCACTAGTAAGATTGTGGCTGAAAGTATAGTTATTGGCATACACCACCTGTCAGTTGGTTTCACTAAACAGGAAGGCTTTCTACTCACAAAGCGCATTCTTACAGCCTTTGCCCCCATATTCATACCAATTTATGAAAGAGAAACAACTTGGGAAAGATTTCTTGAATACACTTTAACGACCAATAAAAAGTACAATGCGCATAACAATACGCTCAAGCACGACGCGCAAACTTGCGCTTCGCTAAATCGGCTTCGGCCACCTCAATACAACCCGAACTTACTTTAACCTAAGCTAGGCGCGCGTCTTAGCTTTGCGTTAGCGCACAAAAAAAATTGACACCCGGTATTACCCTGGTTATACTCTGATTATGAAAACTGCAATCTCAATCCCAGACAGACTGTTTAAGGCAGCAGATCAATATGCTAAAAGCCATGGTTTCTCACGTAGTCATGTATTCGCAAAAGCTATTGCTCAATTCCTTGAACAACACCCTTCTGATCACATTACCAAGCAACTAAACGAAATATATTCTGAGGAATCTGCCAAGTTGAATGAAACAATTTCAACCATGCAGTTTAACTCAATAGAAAAAGAAGAGTGGTAATGAAAAGAGGGGAAATTTGGTGGTCAGAACTACCAGAACCAGCCGGCTCCGGTCCTGGTTATAAAAGGCCATTGCTCATAATCCAATCGAACGATTTCAATAAAAGCAAAATAAACACCGTTATTGCCGCAGTAATAACATCAAATTTGCGCCTAGCCGGTGCCCCAGGCAACATCCTACTTTCGCCTAAAAGATCAAGGCTTCCGAAAGAAAGCGTAATTAATGTCTCTCAAATCATCACAGTCGACAAATCATTTTTAACTGAAAAAGTTCACAATCTACCCAACAACATCATGAACCAAGTTGATGAAGGGCTGAAACTAGTCTTAAAATTATAAAATTGCGCTAACAATTCGCTCAAGCACGACGCGCAAACTTGCGCTTTGCTATATCGGCTTCGGCCATCTTAATTACAACTCGAACTTACTTTAACCTCGGCTAGGCGCGCGTCTTAGCTTTGCGTTAGG
>SWCD01010655.1_pt1 | contig 19614 bp, 17 predicted proteins | sample 4693011 | NCBI WGS metagenome assembly SWCD01 (sample SAMN10267278, study PRJNA491770) | bioreactor metagenome | isolation source: DHS bioreactor inoculated with marine | place: Japan: Omine Ridge, Nankai Trough | reverse complement strand
GGCTGATATCACCATTGTGGGACAAGATGATATGTTTAACAATAGCCAGCCCCAGACCTGTACCCCCTTGCTTACGGCTCCGAGCCTTGTCAACTCGATAAAAGCGCTCAAAGAGGCGATGCTGGTGTTCTAGAGGGATACCATCGCCCTGGTCGGCAATGGTGACCATGATATGCTCTGGTTCAAGAGTGGCATTGATATCCACCCTGGGAGTTTTGGAGTATTTAACCGCGTTATCAATGAGGTTTACGATGGCAAGTTCTAAAAGAGGGGCATTGATTTTTGCTTCAAGATTTTGTGGGCAGTCAAGATGAAGATCAATGTTTTTCTCATCAGCCCTTGGCTGGCAAACCTCGATGGCAGAGGAAAGAACCTCGTGTAAGGAAGAAGGCTCCATGGTAATGGCTCGTCTTTCCTCTTCAATACGAGACAGGGTAAGCAGATCCTCAATGATCGACTGCAAACGGTTTGACTGTTTTTCAATGATTTTTAAGAACTCCAGGCGGTTTGCAGGATCGTCAATTGCGCCGTCAAGCAAGGTTTCCACAAAGCCTTTTATGGCAGTGATGGGGGTGCGTAGCTCATGGGAAACATTGGCGACAAAGTCGCGCCGCAGGTTTTCTAGCTCTTTAAGACGGGTTACATCATGGAGAACAACCAGAACCTGTTTCTCCTGGTCCTTGATTTGAACACTATGAGCCTGGATGATCCGTTCACCAAGGAGGGTGTGAGAGATGATAAGCTCACTCTCCTGTGGTTCATCAGTTTGCAAAGAGTTATGGATGAAGCGTTTGAACTCACTGTTGCGAACCACTTCGAGAATTGTCCGACCAATGGCCTTTTTCTCTGAAGAAGTTTCCAGCAGCCTCGCTGCAGAACCATTTAAGGCTGTAATGCGCTCATCGGCGTTAATTGTCAGAATGCCCTCCACCATGGAGTCAAAAATTGCCTCAAGCTTATTGCGCTGGCTGACTACGGTCTGGATCTGTTGATCCAGATCTCGCGACATCCTGTTGAGTGCCCCGGCAAGTTCCACCATTTCATAGGGGCCAGCCAAGGGAATTTCCTCTTCAAAGTCACCATGGGCAAACCTGTCCGCCCCCGCTACCATATTCTGCATAGGCCGGCTTAGCTGTTTGGAAATAAAAAGGGTGATCCCAGCCACAAGTAATGCCACAGCCAGGGCTCCAAGGGCTATTTTTGTCTGGATGGTATTCAGGGCCAGGTCAATGGCTGTAATGGGCACTGAAAGGCGTAAACATCCGACAATATTGCCATTGTCAGTACGGAGAGGGATGGCAACATACATAAGATTCTTCTGAAGGGTATAGGAAAAGCGGATGGATGTTCCGGTGTTGCCACCAAGGGCAGAGAGGACCTCTGGGCGGTCGCCATGGTTATCAAGACGAGCCGGGTTTTCGTCCGAATCAGCGGCCACCAGGCCGGAGGCATCAATCACTGTAAAACGGGTGGTTGACTTAGCACCCAGTTTTTTGCAGAGAGAGGTGAGGCTCTGCCATTCGTTCTTAAGAAATAAGGGAAGAAGTTGGTCGTCAACCAACAAGGCTCTGGCCTTCAGGTCCAGGCTGGTGCGCTTTTCGTAAAAGGATCGGATTGCCTTGGAGGTGAAAAGGCTAGACGCAAAAAGGGCAAGGAGGGTGATAATAAGATAAAGAGAAAAATGCCAGAAGAGCCTTTTTTTATTCATAAGGCGATTCCTACCCGAGCTTTTCTCGAAATGCAAGAGATGCCTGTGGTTACCATCTTATCAAAATAAGATGTCTTAATGCTTGGAAGCGCATTGGGTGTTGGCAAAGATGCGAGGCGCGGTAGTTTGCTGATCAAGACAGGCAACAATGATATCCTTGGCAGTGCCAAGCTCTGGCAAGGCATGGCCATATTCCTCAAGGCCCTTTATGGCCCGGGCTGACATTTTAGCAGCACCTTTTTTGTTGCCCTGCTTGATATGAACAAAGGTGCCTGCAGCACAGATTAAGGCCTGTAGAGCTTTTTTTCGATCCCCGGCAGGGGCTGGGTACCATTCACCCTCCAGGCATTCATGGACCTCGAAAAAGAGCTTTTCATCCCACATGGCCAAGGCTGGGCAAACAATACCGCTCACCTTATGGGTAGTGATGGTCTTTTGAACTGCCTGGTAACGCTGAAGACGTTCGGAAATATAGGCCTTATGGTGGGGAAGAAGCCTCTGATCTGCTAAAAAAGAGGTGCTCACCTGGTTTACCCCGTCAAGAGCTGGGAGGGATTCCACCAAGGCAGCAGATAGCGCATTTCTAATATCTCGGGCCAAGCGGTCATTGAATGGGTCAAATTTTATTTCCATGGCTTTTTTTCCTTTTGAGCTGTGGTAAAAGACAAGGGCAAGGCACAACATCAAGCAAGAGTTTGGGCCTTTTAATGAGATGATAATGATTAATCAGATGAAAAGCGAGCACCTGAAAACATATGGTTGATGAACAGGTCATTATTGTTGATCAGGAGAATAGAGAGCTTGGCCAGGTTAAACGGCAGACCATGCGTTCAGAGAGTCTGATTCACCGTGCCAGCTATGTAGTGGTTTTGGGGTCTGACCAAACAATTTTTGTCCAGCAACGGTCAAATGGCAAAGATCTCTACCCAGGGCTTCATGAGCCGGGTTGTGCCGGTGTGGTTACGGCAGGCGAATCATATGAAGATGCTGCCCTACGGGAGCTTGCTGAAGAGTTAGGCATTAAAAAAGTGGCTCTTAGCCATGAATTTGATTTTTATCAGGAGACAGATGTCAATCGAGTCTGGGGCAGGGTATTTTCCTGCACCTGGCAGGGAGAGATTCATCTCCAACAAGAAGAGGTGGTCTGGGGTGACTTTATGACCTTGGCAGAAATTCAGGATCTGGTAAAAGAGGGCAAGATGACCCCGGACGGTAGCCTGATAATTGGCCGCCTCAATCCATTTTTCAATAATTTTAATAAATGAACCATGAGTAACTTTCTGCTGATATTTCTCTGTCTTGGTGCTGGTATGATTCTCCAGCGTCGCCGTGATATTCCTGCTTCCACGGCTCAAGCCTTAAATCTTTATGTGATTTATATGGCATTGCCAGCCTTGGTTTTGGCTCAGATGCCTAAATTGACATTCAGTTTTGATTTGCTTGTGCCCATTATCCTCCCATGGTTTTTGCTTGCTGTGGGCGCCGTGTTGGTTTTATCAGGGCAACGTCTTTTTGGCTGGAGCCGAGAGGTTACAGGCTGCCTACTGCTCTGTGTGCCACTTGGTAACACCTCATTTCTTGGAATTCCCATGGTAACCGCCTTTTTCGGGCCGGAAATGGTTCCCTACGCAGTGATCTATGACCAGCTCGGCAGTTTCATTGCCCTTTCTACCTACGGCAGCTTGGTGCTTGCCAGTTATGAAGAAGGAAGTGCGCCGCAAGTAGGCAAAATTATCACCAAAATTGCCACCTTTCCGCCCTTCTTGGCCTTGGTTCTGGCTTTTGTCATACGTGGATATGCATACCCGCCAGCCCTTGCCGCAGCTCTTGAAAGGATCGGCGCCAGCCTCGTGCCAGTGGTTATGGTGGCTGTTGGCCTGCAGCTTAAAGTGCGCCTGCCGGGTCCTTATGTGGTTCCCTTTGGCTATGGTTTGGTGGTGAAGTTGCTTGTCGCCCCGCTTGTGGCGCTCTTAGGTTGCAAGATGTTCGGGTTAAATAGTGATGCGGCCCGCATTGCCATTTTTGAAGCAGGCATGCCGCCCATGGTCACGGCTGGCGCATTGGCACTTGCCGCCGGCTTGGCGCCGGAGCTTGCTGCTGCTCTGGTGGGCTGGGGGATTGTCATTTCTTTTGCCACCCTGACCGGGCTCTTCTGGCTGATGTAGGATTTTTTTAGTTAAGGAAAAGTCTTTACAGCAGGCCTTTGTCTTCCGCTAAAAGATCTTCAATATTTTCAAGAAGTTGTTTTATTCTGTCGCCATCAATCTTAAAACCGCTTTCATTGACAAGCTTCATAGCCTTGGATTTGATGAATTGCTCCACCTCTATTTGTTTCTCTTCATTTAGGCAGGAATATCCTGCTATTTTGGTCAGGATGTTTGCCAGGTAAATAATGGTGGAGCCCTCCCGGTATTTTTTATCCAACCATGGAGCGTGGTGATAAAAAACCTGGGCAATAACTTGCTCTGGAAAACTCCACTGTTCTAGAAGTTTAGCGCCGATTTGGTAATGGGTGAGACCGAGGATTTCACGCTCAGCATCATTAAAGGTTGAGTGGTTTTCCTCCACATGCTGAACAATGGCCTGAAACTCAGCGTGGAGATACTGGTCAGCGACTATTTTGCCAATATCATGAATAAGGGCCGAGATGAAAATAGAGCTGTCTGCCTGCAACTGAAAAGAGCGGGACAGATAGTTGGCTATGTGGCTGCAGACAAGAGAATGTTTCCAGAATTTCTTGCGGTTTTCCTTGTCCTTACCGCTGGTTGCAAAAAATTTCTGGATGGTGAAGGCAAGCAGTAAAGATTTCACCTCATTAAGACCAATGACCACAATGGCATTTTTTATTGAGCTGACAGTACGAATGGCACCGTAAAAGGGCGAGTTGGCGTATTTGAGGATCTGGAGGGCCAGGGCCTGGTCGCGTTCTATAAACTGGGTAATGGTGTCGATGCTGGTGCTCTCATCATCGATAAGGGCCATGATCTCGGTGGAGGTGTCAGGCAGGGTGGGAATTTGCTCAATGGTAAGGATGAGCGCTTCGAGTTTAAGTTCCAGCATAGCAGGGCCTAAGCCGTGATAGGTTTAGAGAAGGTTGTCTATATCACCTTCCAAAGCAAGAATTTCTTGGATTTGGACAAGTAACTTGTCAATGATGCCTTGGTCAAGTTCAAAGCCGTTTTTGTTTATAATATCAACAGCCTTGGAGTTGGCAAACTGGCCGACATCAATGGTTTTTTCCTGGGCAAGGCAAGGGTAGCCTGCAAGTTTAGCAAAAATATTAGCCAGATAGGTGATCATGGCACCCTTAAAGAAGTTTTGATCCTGCCACGGGGTATGGTGATGAAATACCTGCATAATCACCTGCCGGGGGAAAGACCATTGCTGGAGGAGCTTGGCGCCGATCTGGTAATGGGTAACGCCCAGGACCTCCTTCTCCGCTTTGCTGAAGGTGGTGTGGTTTGTCTCCACGTAGTCGATAATATGGAGAAATTCCTGGTGAAAATATTCATCTGTAACGATTTTACCCACATCGTGGATCAGACCCGATAGGAAAAGGCTGTCATCATCGTCACAGTGAAAGTGGCGGGCCAGGAATCGGGCAATATGGCTTGTAATAACTGAATGATTCCAGAGTCTTTTTCTGTGGAGTTTTTCAGTGTCTGAATCGGCAAAGAATTTTTGAACAGCTAAAACAAGGAGCAGAGATCTAACTTCACCCAGGCCCAGAATAACAATGGCATGGCTCACTGAGCTTACAGTACTAATCGTGCCGCTGAAAGGAGAGTTGGCAACTTTGAGGATTTGGGCTGTCAGAGCAGGGTCTGACTCAATGAGTCTGGTAATTCTTTCAATACGAACATCTTCTTCGTTTAAAGCCGCAAGGACTTCCCCAGAACTTTCTGGCAGGGTGGGAATTTTTTCGATAGTGGCGACAATGTCGTCAACGCTTCGTTTTTCCATGGTTTTTATCCTGCTGACAGGGTCAAGGAGGGCTTCATTTTTTTGCGCCGGGAAAGAAGTTCACTTAGATCAAGCTTCTCGACGGGACCGGGCTTATGGGTCGCGCCTTCATGAAGTGCTCGTGGCTGCAATGCTTCTAAAATTTGATTGCCTACCTCTTGTAACGTGTGGCGCAGAAGTTCAAGCTCCTTAGCCACATCCGGCGACTCCTGGTCGCTGTTTTTCCTAAGAGCCATGCTTTCAACACCTTTGACTTCTTGGTCAGGAGCAGTTGGAATTTCCAGAGAACCTGTCATTATCTCCAAAGTGCTGCGCCAGAAGGAATCAAGACCTCCACCGCGAACCCCCTCCTTATTTTCAACAAGTCGACTGGCAATCATATGAAAACATTTTGCCACTTGGGAATCAGGGAATTTCCGTAAAAAAGGTTCCTGGAGCCGGATTGCCTCCATCATTTTACTGTCTTCAAGAATAAGGCCTAAAGCCGAGACTTTTAGATCGAGGTGCTTGGTGACGGCATTTTTAAAGGTGGCAAAGGTTATTCTGGCATGGCTCGAGTCCTGACACCGATTAACCACAACTTTCGCGGTACCTTTATATCCGTTGGCAGCAAGGACCTTAAGAAGGGCGTAAGCATCGGTGAGGGATGTGGGTTCGTGAGTGATGACTAAAACCACTTCACTTGAGGCCAGGCAAAAGGAGACCACATTCTTTGATATACCGGCAGCGGTGTCAATTATCAGATAATCATACTCAGCCATGGCAGACATGGAGGATACCAGGCCGTCGATTTGCTCGGGGGAAAGGTTGGCCATCTCCTCAACCCCGGAGCTTCCGGGCAGGAGATCAATTTTCTCCCCCTCTGCAATAATAATTTCGTTAAGGCCCTTCTCTTTCGAAATGACATCCTTAATGTCATAACGGGGTGATATGCCGAGCAGAATATTGACGTTAGCAGTGCCAAAATCAGCATCAAAGAGGCAGGTGTGGTGGCCAAGCCTGGCTAACTCCAGAGCCAGGTTGAGACTGAGGTTTGTTTTGCCCACCCCGCCTTTGCCGCTCGTTATGGTAATGGTCCGGGTCATATTTCTTTAACCCTGCCTTCTGCCTGGGCCAGGATTTCTACCTCGCCGCGTTCGTTTCGTAACAGAGTGAAAAGCACCTTGTTGCAATGATGCTGAGAGCAAAATTTCTCAAAACGAGAGGATATAAACGAGCTAAAATCTTCCATGTTTACAGTTTGTTCCCCTGATTTTTCCACAAGACTGTTGAAGTGGTTAAGCATGTCTTCCACTGTGTTGACCTCTCGTTTAGGTTCACAGACCATAAAGGTTCGGCTTTCTGGAAGGTGCTTGCTTACTGTTTGGCTCTCATGGCGGCGATAGCTTTGCAGCATTTCAACAGGCAGTGTCCGGCTAAGTTCTGTCAAAGTGGTGGAGCTAAGTTTCAGCAAACCGTCATGGGCCATGGTTTTCATGCCCCGGATTAAGGAAAGCTCTTTTAATTCGGCAATGGACATCCCAGAGACAAACTCATGAGGGGTATCCATGGTGAAAATTTCAGAAAGAACCGTCCTGCCCTTATAGCCGCTATAGCCGCATGATTCACAGCCGGACCCTTTGAAGAATTGAAGGTGGGCTGGATATTTATTAAAAATAAGCGACCATTCTTTTGGTTCCGGTTGATACTCGGAAAGGCAGGAGGGGCAAATTTTTCTTACCAGGCGCTGGGCTAAGACACAGGAGAGATTGGCCGCTATTTGGGAACGATCCACCCCTAAGTCGAGGAGTCTGCCCAGGGAACTGATGGAGTCGTTGGCGTAAAGTGAGGAAAGAACCAAGTGGCCGGTTTGGGCTGCATCAAAGGCCATGGCAGTAGTGGCCTTGTCTCTGAGTTCACCAACAAGGATAATGTCTGGATCAAGACGTAAAAAAGAGCGCAGAAGCCGGGCAAAGTCCAGACCCAGTTTCTGGTTAATCTGGGTCTGGATAATGCCGGGGAAATTGTACTCAATGGGATCTTCAGCAGTAATAATTTTTAGAGAAGGATCAAAAATAAGCTTGAGAGCTCCATACAAGGTCGAAGACTTGCCACTACCGTTAGGTCCGGAGACAAGAACAATGCTGGCATCGCTGTTTAGCCTCCGGGCAAAAGGTTCCAGGACGTGGGGGCTGTGGCCATTTTGGCGTAGGCTGAGTTTAGCCTTACGGGGATCAAGAATGTGGATGGTAACGCTTTCACCTGTCACTGAGGGACAGGAGGCAACCCGAAACTCTAACTGGCTCTTTCGTTTACTGGATTTATCCAGATAACTGATGCGGAAAACACCGTCTTGGGGCAGTCTTTTTTCGTTAATATCTAAGTTGGCCATGACCTTGAGTCGGGAGATCAAAGCACCGGGATTTTCGTGAAGGCAGCGCTGAAGCCATTCTGGGCCATGGCCTTTAATTACACCATCAATGCGATACCGAAGGGTGATGCCGTGCAGGTCCTGCTCCAGGTGGATGTCACTGGCGTTGTGGTCAATGCCATAGCGGATAATATAATGAATGGCCTCTTCAATATCAGCGACTTCGGTAGCATCTGAAAGGTGGTCAGGCACTGGGTCGATATCAAGATTTTCATCGAGATTGATATGCATGAAGTCTGGGGCGGAGGCTTCTTTTGTCTGCTTCTGTTTTTTTAAATCTGAAAGGGCCTTTCTAACCTGGAAAGAGGGGGCTTCGTTATAGAGTTCTTCATAAAGCTCTAAAAAACGCTCTTCAGGGATAAGAATACATTGAACCTGAAGCTGTTTGTAGAGGGACATTAATTCCCTGGCGCTTTCAATTGCCTCGGGCTGCATTAAGGCGATTTTTAAGTTTCTGTTAAGTATAGAAATTGGCAGAAGCAGGTGTGTTTCAGCGTAACGGGCACTGATCAGGCGAGGCAGAGAATCGCGGGAGAATTCGTCGTAGCTGAACTCTTCAAGGGGCTCAAAAGGGATATTGGCCTGGAAGGAGAGCGCCTCCTGGCATTGTTCAGGGGTGATAATGTCCCGACTGATAAGAATATCACCAAGGAGTTTGTTGCTGAGTTTTTGCTCTTCCAGCGCCTTGTTTACCGTGGTTTCGTCGATGTACCCAAGCTGGATGAGGATTTCGCCGAACTTGATTTGTTTGCCATGTTTTTCAAGGAGATGATAGAGGTCAAGGGGGGTGACAATATCAAGGGAACAGCATATCTCCCCGAAATTTCTCGGCCCTTTTGCTACCTTGTAAGCAAAATCAATATCAGCATCGGAGATGAGGCCCATGGTTCCGGCCTGGGTGCAGAGGATCTCGCCGTCAAGGAGCTCATAAATGAGCCTGTCAACCTGGTCGGCAGGTAGAATGTTTTGGGCCACCAGCGCCTCGGGCAAAGTTTGGTAGGCATTTTTAGACTCCAGGCAGATTTTTAACTGCTCCTTGGTGCATAAATCGTGTTGAGCTGCGGTTTCAGCAATTAACTCCTGAATATCGGGCAGGGCCAGAAGACGATTTCTCTTCTTCTCGGAAAGGCGGCCGCTCTCTTCCAAGATACGCAGATATGACAGGCCAGTGTAATCTTGTTCTTTCTCCTGGATATCAAGGACACGTTTGCAGTCTAGGGGGGTAATGAGGTTGTCTTGAACAAGGAGCTCGCCCACCCGAGATTGCTGAGGATCAGCCTGTCCAGCGTGGGTTTGTTGAGGGTGCAGTAAATGGGTGAGCACAATCAACTCCTTAAAAGGTTAAAAGAGAAACGGATCTTGCCTTTTACTGGAGCACGGTAGAGAGAAAAGTGGTTTCCAGTATTTAAGTAAGGTTGCTGCAGAAATAATTTTACGAATTCCAGGAGAGAATATCAAACTTTGTAGAGGCGGATTGGTTTTTAATGTCATAATGGGGCGGATAAAAGCATTGAAACAGGAGGAGTAACGATGAGTTTTATAACGATTGATGAGAATCTTTGTGAGAAAGATGGCCTCTGTGCCATGGTCTGCCCATTTAGGCTGATTGCTCTTGAAGTAGGTAAAACTTTTCCGCAACCTGTTCCCGGCGGTGAAGAGCGTTGCATTGAATGCGGTCACTGTCTGGCTGTGTGCCCCCATGGCGCTCTTTCTTTACAAGCAATGGACACAGAGTGCCCGCCTTATAATGCCGCTATTCTGCCAAGTAAGGAGCAGCTAACCCAGCTTGTCCGTGGCCGCCGTTCTATCCGCGCCTATAAAGAAAAGGCAGTTGATCGGAAAGTTTTAGGGGAGTGTGTCGAACTGGCCCATTATGCACCAACAGCCCGTAACAGCCAGCAGATAGGCTGGCTGGTTGTTGACAGCAAAGATGAGCTGAAACGCTTAACAGAGCACGCCCTTGACTGGATGCGGAGTCTTGTTGAAGAAAAAGATCCTCTGGCCGAATACTACGGCCTTGAGGGGGTGATCCGGTCTTGGGAGAACGGCTATGATGCAATACTACGTCATGCCCCGGGCCTTATTGTTATGCATGGGCCAGCCGATTATCGCCTGGCCCAGATGGACAGTACGATCTATCTAACCACCTTTGAGCTGGTGGCCTTTTCTCAAGGTATTGGTACCTGTTGGGCTGGTTTTTTTCAGATCGCTGCCAGTAACTGGAAGCCCTTGCAAGATGCTTTGCAGCTTCCTGAAGGGCATGAACTAACAGCAGCGATGATGGTGGGTTATCCTCGTGTTAAGTACCAACGTTTACCGGAACGAAAAGAAACGCAGCTTGAGTGGCGTTAAGGAAGGAGGGGAAAAGGCGGGAGTAACGCTTGATTGGTGTAGCTGATTAGTAGAGTTTTTCCTGCCACATCTCAGGTTTAAATTCACGAACCAGGTTTCGTCCGTCCTCTTTGGCCTGATAGAGGGCAACATCAGCAAATTTAATACATTCCCAAAAGGCATCTGAGTCAGACGGGAAGACACTGTAGCCGACACTGATTGTTTTTTGCAGGGACTTGCCGCCCGGAATGCTTATTTCGGTGGCCTCCATGGTTGAGCGGATTTTTTCGGCAATATGGGCTGTGTCACTCTCGGTTTTTACATCAAGGAGAAGTACAAGGAATTCTTCACCGCCATAGCGGATAACAAGGTCTGAAGAGCGCACGCAGGAGGTAAGGATTTCTGCTGTTTTAAGAATGACGGTGTCCCCTGCCTCATGTCCGTAAGTATCATTAACCTCTTTAAAAAAGTCCATATCGCACATGAGGATGCCGATATTTGATTTTCGGCGCTTACTGTTAGCGATAAGGGTCTCCATGTATGACTCTAAGAAACGCCGATTGTACAGGTCCGTCATCGGGTCTTTTAGGGTGGTCTCCCTTAGGGCAGCGGCAAAACGTTTGGCCTCAATAACCGGTGTTGCCTCCCTGATATAGCGCCAGGCATGCTCTATTTCTTCTTCAAAATGGGCTTTGGTCTCTGGGGAGCTTATTTTTGGCAGAAGGAACTGCATAACTCCAATGACCCGGCCACCGGCAATCATCGGAATACAGAAGTGATGATGGGTTTCTCGGTGAGGAAAGAATTTACAGATGTTGGGGTACTGCAGGGAAGAAATATAGTGGCCTGTCCGTTTAGCTCTGCAGAGGTTGCAATCATCCATGATCTTTTGGTTGCACAGGAGCTGGTGGTCGCAGGCATGGGCCACTGACATGGTTTTCTTTACATCATTGACTTCATAGCTGAAAAAACAATCAAGGTCAAAACGGTCGGAAATGATAGCGGCCAAGCGAATGTGGACATCTGTGGGGGATTCTTCCTCTTCAATAACTGCTTTAAATGAGTTGAGGCTATGGATGTTATCAACAAGATTGTTTAATTGCCTGGCAAGCTGACCAACCTCGTCATGGGTTTTAACATCAATGCGCATGGAGAGATCGCCGCCACCCTTGGCGATTTGTTTGATTTTCTCCAAAATATTCTTCAAGGGCCTAACGATGATCAAAATGTAAATCGCGGTGCCGATGAGAAGCGTCACCACCGTAACCAGGCATATAAGAAGAAAATGGCGGGAGGCGCGGTGAATAATGTCTTCTGTTGCCTGCACCTGGCTGGTGAACTCATGGTTTACCAGTAAAGAGAGTTCTGTAAGTTCGGTGTAGACAATGCCGAGGCTGCCCACAAGTTCTTCGGTGGCAAAATCAAGATCATCCTCTGCGTGGTTACTGCGTAAAACCTCAACAAACTGGGCATAGGAATCCTGGAGCATTTCTAGAGCGCATCGGATTTCTTCTATTTTAGTATATTGTTCTGAATCTGTGGGAGCTGGTACTGCATGGAAAGAGTCAAGGGTGAGATCCGAAATTTGGGTGACATCCTGGATGGTTCCGCCGCTTTTTAAGGTGTCGAGCATGTGGCGGAAACTACTAATCCGGTTAAAATTGTCCTGAACATGGGAGGCGTAATCTGCTGACTCGTCTTCCTCATGAAGGTTGAGAGTGTGAATCAAAGAAATTTTGAAACCGTTGAGGCCCCGTAAAACAAGCTGACACACCTTGTACTGGGGCATGTTGATGCCCCGAACAGTTTCCACCCTCTGTTTGATGAGATGCAGGGCAATACTTTCATGAATATAAATTATGGAGAAACCGAGTAGAGAGACAACAAGCATGCCGATCAGCTTGCCTGTGATTGGTGTGTCAAGGCAGGTGCGGATAAATGACGAAAGTAGAGAGCTGAAAAGACTTTTGGGAGGATTCTTTTTTAGGTCAGCCATACAAGTTGTTAACGAGGTAAGGAATAAAAGAAATGACATATTGCCACAGGTGGAGTGGGTATGTCAAATGTTACATAGTTGTATGTTTACACTATTTTTCTCCATATATTAGCAGGTTATGATGTTGAGAGTGGCAATTTTTATAGAAAGTAGGCGACAATATACTTTCCGCCAACCAGGGAAATAACCAGAGCAAGCAAAAATTTTATAGTTTTTTCAGGCACATACTGTTGGGCCAGGGCGCCGCAATTCATACCAATCAGGCCACCTAAGCCGAGAAGGCCGCCCAAAATCCAATGGGGAGGGAAAACCCCTCCAGTGCCAAACGGGATCAAAGAGTAAAAAAGAACACCGCTTATTGATGCGATAAAGGTACCAAAGAGGGTTGCGCCAGCTACGGTATATACAGGCAAACCAAGAATGGAAACACAAAACGGCACAATGAGAGCGCCACCGCCAATACCGTAAATGCCGCCTATAACTCCGATAAACAGGCAGTAGCTGCCAAGTGGTCCATAGGCAACAGAATACTTTTTTTCGTGGAAGATAAACTCTAAAGAAAAGGCTGTTACTGATGTGTTGGTAATGGCAAAAGTGGAATTGTTCAGCTGGCTGGATGTTTTGTTTTTTTTGAAGCTCGCACACATCAATCTATAGCTGAGAAACAGCAGAACACAGCCGACAAAGAGTTTAAATAAGGACGGGTCGGGGAAAAAACGAATCCGGAAATAATAGCCCACCAAAATACCGGGCAGGGTGGTAAGGCTTATCAACCACGCCAGAGGCCAAAGCATTCTTTTTTCTTTAAAAAAGCGCCAAATTCCACCTGGGCAACCTATGATATTGAAGAGAAAATTAGTGGAACTCACTGCCGGTGATGTGAAGCCGAGAATACTCACCTGGAAGGGGAGAAGAAGGAATGCACCTGAAACACCGGCCATGGAGGTAAAAAAAGAAATAATAAAGCTGACCAGAGGCAGGAGGAGAAGAGGAAAGTCAAAAACCGTTTGGTTCAGCATATTCGAAAAAAGATTGGGCTCAGCCATGCAGCCCTGTTAAGAGGGGTGAGAGTTTCTTTTAAGATCTTGACCTCCATTAGCTCTACACCAGAAGAGTCCTTTTTTAAAGGAAAACGAGGGTGCATGGTCGCGGTGAGTATAGAAAGTGAAGACCTTGTTTTTCTGCCAGAGCTGAGGCACAATATCCGTCAACCAATTAATGAATTTTTCAAACAAAGAGTTGAATACAAACAATAAACACGAGATAGGGTGGGGAGAGGGTATGAGATTTTTGGGAATACTTTTTGCCGTTGTATGCATGTTTTTACCTGGTTGTACGAAAGGCATAAGGTGCATAATGACCGAGCAGCCAGCCGGGGCAGGACATAAGCGCTTACAAGACCAAGGTAACGGTACATGTCTTGATGTAAAAACAGGAAAGCTTTGGCAGATAGCTAAATCAAAAAGAATTAAGTCCTTGGAAGAAGCTACCCTGTTTATTAGCGAGATGGAACTTGCAGGCCAGAGTGATTGGCGTTTGCCCACTGTGGCAGAGTTGTATGATCTTTTTTTATTCATAGATGCTAATGGATCTGGCAGTTGCCGTATGGATTTTGAGGGTAATTATTGGTCCGGCGATGCTGACGCCAAGGGCCGAGTCGGAGCCTGGGAGCTTGATGGCGTTTGTTATCCCGAGAGAGAATATTTCCCCAAAAAAGAGGGTTATATTAGAGCTGTACGCCCTTGAGGAAGAGAAAAGGACATTCTCGGTGCATAAAATAATTTAGCAAAAGCCTGAAATTGAGTATAGGAGTTGGGCTGAGCTAAAACTATTAAGAGTACGTTGTGACGAGGTAGATTTAATGTTTGTAAGCAATACCACCCAAGCGGAGCTTGAGGAATTTATTACCACTTGGCAGGTGGATGAACTTGGAACCAAGGCCGCTTTTATAAGCCTGAAGGAACTGCTGGAGAAAAATAAAAACAGCCTTATTTCTTTTCATGCTCGCCCAGGGATTACCAGCTCTCTGCGGGCGCATATTAATTTGGGCCAAGGGGATGAGAATCCTTTATATGCCATGGTGGATGTCATTGATGATGACCCCAAACAGCGCTGGCTTTCAGTTTGTTTCTATGGGGATAAAATTACAGACCAGGATGGTCACGGAGATTTTGTGCCGGGAGGATTGCTTGGCCAGGACGCTGTCTGTTTTGATTATGACGCAGAGAACGCTGAGTTGCTGAGATATATCCAGAAGCGTATTGAGGAGTCTTACCAGTCAAGCTGTGATCTTGTTCCTGCTTAGCTAGGGAAAGCGTTGTTTTTGAAGAGTGACCAGTTAAAAAACCAACAAAGGCCGAGAGACAACGTCTCTCGGCCTTTGTTGGTTTGGCAAGATGAAAGCCGAAATAGTTACTGAAGAGCACGCTCCAGGATTTTATAATTCCGTTCAACCATGGTGCGCGGTTCGATGAGCAGACCTGCCTGAATCATGGCATTGTCATAAATTTGTTCAACTATGCTTGCGGCAAACTCTTCATCTTTGACTCGCATGTCAGCCAGGCCTTTAATCAAGCTGTGACTCGTGTTGATCTCCAGGTTTTTGGTGCTGATTTGGTGCTCCTGGTTTGAGGCTTTAAGGATCCTCTCCATGGAACTTGTGAAAACACCGTCCGGGTTAACAATGATGGCAGGGCTGTCCACCAGGCGTTTGGAAAGAACAACCTCTTTAACCTTGTCGCCCAAGGTGTCTTTCATCCACTTGATGAGCGTTGCTGCAATGGCAGACTCTAATTCTTCAGGTTTTTCAGCTGTTTCTTCCTTATCCTCGTCAGCACCTTTAGGGATGTCGATGTCGGCGCGATCTGCAGAAACAAGTTTATTACCGTCAAATTCGCCGAGATGGTTGAAGACAAAGTCATCAATGGGCTCCATGGTATAGATCACTTCGATACCATTTTTCTTAAAGGTCTCCAGGTAGGGACCGGCCTCTATTGCGTCACGACTGGGTCCATTGACATAATAGATTTCTTTTTGGTCTTCTTTCATCCGCTCAACATATTCAGCCAGGGCAATCTGCTTGCCTGGCTCTGATTGCGAAGATTCAAAACGAAGGAGCTTAGAAAGGGCCTCGCGGTGCATAAAGTCACTGGTGGCTCCTTCTTTGAGGAAGATGCCAAAGGTATTCCAGATCTGCTCGTAGGTTTCCGGCTCTTTTTTGGCCAGTTCTGCTAAATATTTGAGAAAGCGACCTGTGATAATCTTGTTGAGTTTAACAACCAAGGCATTGTCCTGCAGGGCCTGGCGGGAGATGTTAAGGGGCAGATCTTCACTATCCACCACACCTTTGACAAAACGGAGCCACTCCGGCAGGATATTTGGGCTCTCTTGCTCGATGAGCACCTTTTGACAGTACAGGCTCACCCCTGGATCCATCCGGCCAAAACCCAAGGTCTCGAAATTTTCTTTGGGTACAAAGAGTAAGGCCTTGATGGCTAAAGGCGCATCTGCCGAAAAGTGGAGTTTTGCTACCGGCTCATCTATGGCATTTGAGATGAACTTGTAAAATTCGTTATACTCGTCATCCTTGATATCCTGCTTTGACTTGGCCCACAGGGCTTGGACTGTATTAACGGTGTCGCCGCCCACATTAATGGGAAAGGGGACAAAGTTTGAATATTGCTTGATGATTCTCTTGATCTCATACTCTGAGGCATAATCGTGACTATCATCGTTAAGTTCAATGATGATCTTGGTGCCGCGATGGAGACCGGGGCAGGGAGTTAGTGTGTAGCTTCCAGCTCCTTCCGATGACCACTCATAGCCTTCGGCATCGGGTAGGTAAGATCGGGACTTGACCTTGACAGCTTTAGCGACCATAAAGGCGGCATAGAAACCGACGCCGAATTGGCCAATAAGGTTAACATCTTTTTTTGCGGCTTCTGCCAGTTCGGTAAAGAAGTTTTTGGAGCCTGAGTGGGCAATGGTGCCCAGGTTTTTCTCGAGCTCGTCCCTGGTCATGCCAATGCCTGAGTCGGTGATGGTCAGGGTGTGCTCTTTCTCATCAAAGGTAATGGAGATTTCCAGAGGGGCATCATTATCAAAGACTTCTTCTTCTAAAAGCTGCTGGTGACGGAACTTCTCCAAGGCATCGGCTGAATTTGACACCAGTTCGCGGAGAAAAATATCCTTCTCGGTGTAGAGGGAATGAATAACAATATCTAACAGCTGTTTGACTTCAGCCTGGAATTCTTTGGTCTCACTTTTTACTTCAGACATAAATACTATCCTTACTAGTCATTTTAATGGAATAAGAGGGGGTGCCAGATAAAACGAAAGAAAAATAAGCATCAATTGCGGGCTGTCAAGCATGAAATTAGTGAGATGGTGTTGACTTTTCAGAAGATTCTTTTGATAATTTGTTGAGTCGAAACCGCTATGAATTTGGATTCAGTTCGGAGAGTTCTAGATTAATGTCAGATCAACACCTTAAAAAGCGAATATTGATCATGGATGATGAGGCAACTATTCGCACCCTTCTTGAGGAATCACTGGAGTTTATGGGCTTTGATGTGGTTTCCACCATGTGCGGCGAAGATGCTGTTGCTGCTTATGGCAAGGCGGCTCAAGAAAATGCAGGGTTTGATGCCGTCATCATGGACCTCACTGTTCAGGATGGAATGGGGGGTGAAGAGGCGGCTTCCTTGATCGGCAAATCCTACCCAGATGCAATTATTATTGCCGCCAGTGGTGATTCAGGCTCTCCTGCCATGGAGCACTCAGAAAATTTTGGTTTCAAGGGCCATATTTCTAAACCCTTCAACCTCCAGGAACTCTCCTCTTATATCCATTCATTTCTTGGCGAATAATCTTTGCCGCCAACCTCTTTTCTCTCCTTTTAATCAGGCTTTTACGTTGACAGTTGGATGTTGCCACTGGTATGTTTTTCCGTTTTCGAACTGTAGCTAGAAATCCTCATATGGCAGGGTAACTCGTTGTTAAAGCAATTAAATTATCAGGCCAGGGGTTTTGTTTTTTTGATACGTAGTCCACTTGGAGAATATAGATGAGTATTCGTGAAGATGCGCTGAGCGGCACCCTTACCCCGCTTTTTGAAGCATGCGCCCAGCATGAAGGGGTTTCCCCGGAATTTCTTATGGCTGGTGTGGCCGAAGGCACCATTGCCATTCCTAAAAACAAGAACCATGATTTTGATAAAATTATGGCGGTTGGCAAAGGCCTGTCAACCAAGGTCAACGCCAATATCGGTGCTTCACGTGATATGCCTGAGGCCAAGCAGGAGCTGGAAAAGCTCTGCGTTTGCCTGCGGGCCGGGGCCGACACAGTGATGGATCTCAGTATGGGGGAGAATATCAATGATGTCCGGCGCGGCATTTTGAAGGAATGCCCCATTCCTTTAGGTACAGTCCCTGTTTACCAGACAGTTGCCGATGTTGTTGAAAAGAAGAAAAAGGCCATTGGTGAAGTAACGGTGGACGAAATGTTGGCCACCATTGAGGAGCAGGCCAAGGATGGTGTCGATTTCATGACCATCCACTGCGGTTTGACCCGTGATGCCCTGGCCAAGGTTAAGGGTCATGAACGCCTGATGGGGGTTGTCAGCCGTGGCGGTTCTTTTACCATTGAGTGGATGAGCCATAATAAAAAGGAAAATCCCTTTTATGAATATTACGATGATATTCTCGCTATTTTAAAAGAACATGAGGTAACAATCAGCCTCGGAGATGGTTTGCGGCCCGGTTGCCTGGTTGATGCAACTGATCGCGGTCAGGTGCAGGAGCTCATCCATCTTGGCGAACTTACCCAGCGGGCCTGGGAGGCTGGAGTCCAGGTTATTGTTGAGGGGCCAGGCCATATGCCTTTGGATCAGATCAAGGCCAATATGCTGCTCCAGAAACGTCTCTGCCATGGTGCACCCTTCTATGTGCTCGGACCATTGGTTACAGATATTGCTCCTGGGTACGATCATATTACCGGTGCTATAGGCGGTGCCATTGCTGCTTCGGCAGGCGCTGACTATCTTTGCTATGTTACTCCAGCCGAGCATCTGAAATTACCCAGTGCCGAGGATGTTCGCGAGGGTGTCATTGCCTCACGGATTGCCGCCCATGCTGCTGATATTGTTAAAGGAGTTCCAGGTGCCATTGAGCGTGATATTGCCATGGCAAAATGCCGCAATGAACTGGACTGGAAGGGGCAGATTGAGCTTTCTCTTGACCCTGATAAGGCTCGTCATTATCGCGAACTTGGCAATTCTTATAAGGGCGATGCCTGTGCCATGTGCGGCGATTACTGCGCCATCAAGGTTTATAAAAAAGCCACCAAGCCAGGACGTTGTCCTTCTGAAAAGTAGAGCCCGTTGTTTAGCACGAACTACTTTGCTATGATAGGGGCCATCAACACGAATTGACACAACGGAGGTCATATGGATAATTTCCTTACCGCGTTATCTGAGTTTTGGGTGGGAACTAATATTCCCGAGCAGTTGAAAAATGTCGATGTCCGGGGCGCTTTTACCAATCCGTGGGTAATAATACCTCTCATTGCCCAAGTGGGCTGGTGGATCTATAAGCAAAATGTTAACGCAATCGTCATTTTGATTCTTGGTATTGGTCTTTGGGTTTTTACCGGCACACCCTACGCCCATGGCTTGGTGGTCGATGGCAATCTGCAGCTTGGTAAGGTTATCCCTGTGGCCGGTGTTGGCCTGGGTGCTATCATGGTCATTATTTATTTGATTTTTATTCGGGGTGATTAGCGATTGCACCGCCTTGAGGAGATCCACCGGCAACTTCACAACTATTTTGGTGCTCAGCACTGGTGGCCGGGCGATACACCTTTAGAGATCCTTGTGGGTGCAGTATTGACCCAGAATACCAATTGGGGCAATGTCAGTAGGGCTATCGACAATCTCAAAGAGAGAGAAATGCTTTCTCTGGAGACTCTTATATCTCTACCCATCGAGCAATTAGCAGAGCTTATCCGCCCCTCTGGCTATTATAATCTGAAGGCGAAACGCCTGAAAAATCTTCTTTTTCTTCTTCAAGAGGGAGTTGATGAGTCGGGCGGCCTGACGGAGTTCTTGAATCAGGATCTCATTTTCCTACGGGAAAAACTTCTTTCAGTAAAGGGCATTGGCCCGGAAACAGCCGACTCCATCCTGCTCTATGCAGCAGAAAAGCCTAT
>SWCD01003627.1_pt1 | contig 19625 bp, 19 predicted proteins | sample 4693011 | NCBI WGS metagenome assembly SWCD01 (sample SAMN10267278, study PRJNA491770) | bioreactor metagenome | isolation source: DHS bioreactor inoculated with marine | place: Japan: Omine Ridge, Nankai Trough | reverse complement strand
ACAATATTTTCAAAGAACGTACATTAACTTTTAGTGGACACTAGTGATAAAAAATATAAATCGCCAATCATGAAAAAGATAAACCCTTTAATGATTACAATTTTGATGGCCGTGTTTCTTGCCATATCGTGCGATGGAAAGAAAGAGAAGAAGGAAGCCGCTGTATCCTCCGAATTGTCCTTGGACTCCATAACCGCCATCACCAAAGAAGCCTATATTTACGGCTATCCAGTGGTTGATAACTACCGTATTCAATATGACTATTTTCAGGACAGTACCAGCACAGAATTTAAAGCGCCGTGGAATCATGTGGCAAATATCGCCCGTGTCTATACACCAAAGGATGTTGCGGTTCAGAGTCCAAATTCCGATACGCCGTATTCATTTGTGGGGTTTGATTTACGTGCAGAGCCTATTGTGATAACGACACCCGAAATTGAGAAAGATCGTTATTTTATGATCCAATTTATAGACGCCTACACCTTTAATTTTGATTATGTCGGCTCACGCACTACAGGAAACAATGCAGCGAAGTATATGGTTGCAGGCCCTAATTGGAATGGGGAAGCTCCTGCCGGCATAAATAAAGTCATAAAATCTGAAACCCAATTTGTAATGGCGTTTTACAGAACCCAACTTTTTAATCCCGCCGATATTGATAATGTAAAGAAAATTCAGGCGCAGTTTAAGGCGGAACCTTTATCCGCTTATTTGGGAACTGAACCTTCACCAGTTGAAAAGATTGATTTTCTTAAACCTATAACCCAGGATGAGCAAAAAGCCTCCTTGGAATTTTTCAAGGAGATGAATTTTGCTTTAAGATTTACACCACCTAATGCTACCGAAACAGAACTGATGTCCCGTTTTGCAAAAATTGGAGTAGGTCCCGGAAAGGAATTTGACGTTCAAAAACTATCTCCCGAAGTAAAAGCCGCAATGGAAAAGGGAATTCAGGAAGCTTGGGCAGAATTTTCAGGACTCAAGAAAAAATTTGATGCTGGTGAGATTACCTCCGGAGATGTTTTTGGAACTCGTGCGTATCTAAAAAACAACTACCTCTACAGGATGGCCGGGGATGTGATTGGTATCTTTGGAAACTCCAAAGAAGAGGCTATGTATCCGTTCTATGGTATAGATTCCGACGGTAATAAACTGGACGGCTCAACCAATAAATACACCCTACATTTTGCTGAAGGAGAATTGCCACCTGTCAATGCGTTTTGGTCTTTAACCATGTATAAAATGCCACAAAGTTTATTGGTAGATAATCCCATTAATAGGTATTTAGTGAATTCACCAATGATTCCAAATTTTGTGAAGGATAAGGATGGTGGAATTACACTATACATCCAAAATGAATCACCTGGAAAAGCGAAGGAAGCCAACTGGTTACCTGCGCCGAAAGGTCCGTTTGTTTTGGTGATGAGGCTTTATTGGCCAAAAGAAGCTGCGCTGGATGGCAGTTGGAAAAAGCCGCCTCTTGAATTGGTGAAAAACTAGGAACAGTAATAATTAAAGGCGGAAAACTCGGTAACAATGAAAAAACTCAAATTATTAATACTAGCATTGCTACTCAGTGGTGTTAATGCAATAAGCCAAGAAAAGGAACAAGAACCAAAAGCTGGGGGCGACTTGGCAAATAAGATCCAAAACCCTATTGCAAACCTGATCAGCGTTCCCTTTCAAAACAACACGGATTTTGGGATCGGGCCATATGATCGTACCCGAAATACCTTAAATATTCAACCGGTAATTCCGCTGACATTGAATGAAAACCTCAATTTAATTACACGGACTATTATACCCATTATGTCTCAACCTGTTGGACAAAGCGATAATGAATTTGGGTTGGGCGATATTAGTTTAAGCATGTTCCTAACACCAGCAAATCCAGGAAAGCTTATTTACGGGGGAGGATTAGCCTTGGGCCTGCCCACGGCGACCGATCAATATCTGGGCTCCGGAAAATGGACAGTAGGCCCCGCTATCGTATTGTTGGTACAACCGAAGGGTTGGACCATTGGTGCCTTGGTTCAAAATTCCTGGTCTTATGCAGGTGTTGGCAGCCGAAACGATGTTAATTTCTTTTACTCCCAAATTTTTGTAACTAAAAATTTACAAAAGGGATGGTATGTAAATACCGCGCCCATTATTACCGCAAATTGGGAAGCACCATCTGGCGATCAATGGACCATACCATTAGGTGCCGGATTGGGAAAGCTATTTCGCTTGGGAAAATTACCGATAAATGCGCAAGCAGGATATTATTTTAACGTGGAAAAGCCTGCGGGCGGTGCGGATTCGCAATTGAGGATACAAGCTACCTTATTGTTTCCAAAGTAATTGGTATCAGGGATTAAACGAAAACGTTTTATACCTTTTCTTGGGGGTAATTAGGCTAAAGTTTTAACTTTTTAATTTGAAGTTCGATTTTTTTTCTGCTACAAGAAAAAATTCCGGATTCTTTGCTAAAATTACCTATAATTTGTATTGTACTCGTACCGATAATAAAAAAATAAATGAGTAATTTTGATGCCCTGGGCAAGGAACAGTTCAATAATGTCCCAAAGGGAATTTCCTGAAATTTAATTATACTTTTAACAATTTTATCATCTAACCATTAACTTTAAATTTATTATGAAAAAAGTAGTTTTTATTATTGCCTTCGTTGCCTTTTCCTCAAGTGTCATGGCACAAAGCGCCCAAGAAGAGGTAGATATGCTCCAATCCGTTTTTGGCATGGAAAAGAAAGCCATGGTAGCCGAATTTATTCAATTGGAAGGGGCCCAATCGGATGCCTTTTGGACGCTTTACGACGAGTATGAAGCCAAACGAAAACAACTTGGTCAACGACGACTTGCCCTATTGGAAGCGTACGCAGATACCTATGATTCCATGAATGATGCCACGGCAGAAGCTATCCTTAAGGATATGATGAGCCTTCAGACCGCTACCGATAAATTGATCAGTACCTACGCCAAAAAAATCAAGAAAAAAGTCAATGTAAAATCGGCTGCCCAGTTCTACCAGATAGAAGGATATATCCTGAGCAAGATTCGCGCCACTATTTTGGAAAACATTCCAGTGATCGGAAGTATGTCCAATTAGTATTTGGGTATTTAGATATATTATTTGACGTCAATAAAAATCACCCACTGGGAACAGTGGGTGATTTTTTTCTTTAGAAGAAACCCCTATGAATTTTAAAGTTGATGGGAGATCGATTTTAATTATTCCTTTACGTTGATGTTCCCAAGCTACAGTTGCTGGTCAAAGGAATTATGGGACTCAAAAAAGTTAAATGTATCCAATAATAATTGAGTGGAAATGAGTAATTTTAACCTCTTGACTTTTTATTTTTTTGACTTCTTTACCCTAAACAAAATTCCAAAACAAAAATGATCCCAAAAATAGATCCCACAAAAACATCCGCTTGGAAAGCCCTTACCGTCCACTATTCCATGATGAAAGAAAAGCAAATGAAAGATTTGTTCCAGCAGGATCCCGATCGATTTGCCAAGTTTTCAATCAATTTTGGGGATTTGCTTTTCGATTATTCCAAAAACATTGTTACCCAAGAAACGATAGGCCATTTCCTTCAGCTAGCCGATGAGTGCCAATTGGGAACGGCTATTGAAGCAATGTTCAATGGGGAAAATATAAACGAGACCGAGGACCGAGCTGTTATGCATACCGCGCTAAGAAGCTTTTCCACCGATGCGATAAGGGTTGAAGGTCTTGATATTATGCCCGAAATAAGGGAAGCTCGGGAAAAAATGAAGTCCTTTTGCCAAAGGGTCCATAGCGGGGAATGGAAAGGATATTCGGGCAAGAAAATTAAAAACATTGTAAATATCGGTATCGGGGGCAGCGACTTGGGCCCGGTAATGGTTACCGAGGCCTTGCGTCCTTATTGGGTTGGGGATATCCGCGCCTTTTTTGTTTCCAACGTAGATGGCACCCACATAGTAGAAACCCTGAAAGGCCTTGATCCCGAAGAAACCCTTTTTCTGATTGCCTCAAAAACCTTTACCACCCAGGAAACTATGACCAATGCCCATACCGCTAGGGAGTGGTTTTTAAAATCGGCAAAGGAAGCAAAACACGTTGCCCTTCATTTTGTGGCCCTCTCCACCAATGAAAAAGGAGTGGTCGATTTTGGAATTTCTCCAGAAAACATGTTCGTCTTTTGGGATTGGGTAGGAGGGCGTTATAGTTTGTGGAGCAGTATTGGCCTTTCCATAGCACTGACAATAGGTTACCATAATTTTGAGCAACTATTGAAAGGTGCCGAAGCAATGGACCATCATTTTAAAACGGTCAAATTTAAGGAGAACATTCCCGTTATCATGGGATTGTTAGGAATTTGGTATACCAATTTCTTCGGAGCGGAAACTGAAGCCATTCTGCCCTATGACCAATATATGCATCGTTTTGCCGCATATTTTCAGCAAGGGAATATGGAGAGCAACGGCAAACATACGGACAGAAATGGTAAGGACGTTACCTATAGCACCGGACCGGTGGTTTGGGGAGAGCCGGGAACCAATGGTCAACATGCGTTTTATCAACTCATACACCAAGGTACCCATATAATCCCCTGCGATTTTATTGCACCCGCAATCAGCCACAATCCGATCGGAGATCACCATCTTAAATTGATCTCCAATTTTTTCGCCCAGACTGAGGCCTTGATGAACGGAAAGGATAGGGAACAAGTGGCCGGGGAACTAAAAAATATGGATAAGGCGAAAATTGAAAAATTGATACCTTTTAAGGTTTTTGAAGGTAACCGGCCAACCAATTCCTTTCTGTTAAAGAAGTTGACCCCGTTCTCCTTGGGTTCCCTGATAGCCATGTACGAGCATAAAATATTTGTACAGGGTATAATCTGGAATATTTTTAGCTTTGATCAATGGGGGGTGGAATTGGGCAAACAACTGGCCAATAAGGTACTGCCGGAATTGGCTAATGATGCCGTAATTACTTCCCACGATACGTCGACAAACGGGTTGATCAATGCCTATAAAAAGTGGCGAAATTAAACAGGAATATAAGGTTGCCCAAAAATAGGGCTTAAGGTCGGCAAACCGGCTATGGTTCAATTTAATGGAAATAGTTTTGTTGCTTTCCGCCCCTTTCATCCGGCTTCCAGTCGAAGAACCAGGGAATATCCCGACAAATCCGAATGGCAGGATATGGTCCCTGGTCGATCCAAAACTAATTCTTATCCATATAGGGAAGGACCATAAACGGAATATTGATGTTGATCCCTATTTCTTTAATAATTGGCTCTACAAACAATCGTTCCAAAAAAGTGTGCTTGTTTCGCACCATAACCAATAGATCTATGCTTTTCTTTGATTGAAATTGATTGATTGCTTCAATAACCCCTTGATCCGGCAAATCGTGAAATTTATGGGTTGTTTTATCCAGTATGGATTTGAGCTTTTGTTTGTTCTTCCCTTGTTCCTCTGTTATCCCATAACCGGCGGACACATGGATTACATCGACGTTTGAGCCGTTACTTTTGGAGATATCCAAAAGTGGTTGTAACTGTTCTGTATCAAAATTTATTTCATAATCCGTAGGAAAGAGAATCGACTTTAGGGGTTCAAATTCAAATTCCGAGGGTACGGCCATAACTGGACAAGTAGCTTTGTTAATAACCTGGACGGTGTTGGTGCCAAAAAGAATTTCCTTGGCCCCGGTCACTCCCTTTGTCCCCATAACGATCAAATCTGTCTTTTCACTTGCGGTCATATTTAGAACCTCATCCGTTAGGGTATTAAAGGCTGCACGCGTTACAAAGGTGTGTTCGGGATTGTCAAACTCACGCATTAACCGCTCCTGTAATTCTTGCAATTGCTTTATGGACTTCACTTGGTAAGAATCTCCCAGCCCCACTTGGCTCGGGCTATAGAATAAATATTCTACCTGGAAAATTGGCGGGGTATAGGTATGCAGCAAATAAAAGGTGGTTTCTTGACCTTTATAAAGTTGCACGGCATACCTTATCGCGTTATAGGCATTGTCCGAAAAATCAGTGGGGACCAAAACTTTTTTCATCTATTTATTTTTATTGTTTTTAAAAGGTGTTCATGAACCTTCGGTTTCGCCAATAAACATCTTGGTGGGTATCAAGAATGGATAAGGCTCATTTCATATGATATATACTTAGATGTAAAAGTAGTGTAAATCCTTATCAAATAAAATGATATCCATCAGGTAGGAGTATTGAATTTTCATTTATCGCGCATGGAACGGTTTGAAACTCGCTCTTAGGCATCGTTCGCATCGGTGGTACAGCCAGGGCGGACTTTAAAGCCTGACATCCCCAAGTCCTGGATTTGTAGTGGGGGTCAGCACCCCATTTTTTAAGTTGAAAAGCCCCGTAATCGGATCGTTCAATAGATCTAAGTGGCCGTCCAGGTCTGCGTAGTGGATATTGCGTCTGGATAGGGCAAAATGAAGCCCTGCGGCAATGCCCAGGGAACATTCATCGTTGCAGCCGACCATTACCTTCAAATTTGCCGATTTTGCGACAGAATTGATATGCATGCCTTCCATGATGCCACCGACCTTCATTAATTTGATGTTGATCATATCCACCCTTCCTTTCCGGGCAAGGCGAAATACATCTTTTAAGGTTTTCAGACTTTCATCGGCCATTACAGGAATATGTACCTGGTCGGTAACTTTTCCCAGGTTTTCCTCTTGCCCTTGTTGGGTGGGCTGCTCAAAAATCTCGATCCCAACCTTGGCCGTTTTTTTGACAAAGGAAACGGACTCATTGACCGTATATCCTTGGTTTCCATCGAAACGAAGGGTAATATTCGGGAATTGTTCCCGGATCTTGACCATTTTTTCGATGTCTTCCTGTAGATTGCCGCCTCCTTTAATTTTCAGGATGGTAAATCCCTGGCCTACACAATCCCGGGCTTGCGAAAGCGTCTGGTCCAAGGGTAAAATACCGATGGTAATACTGGTGGGGATACTGCCCCTGTAGCCCCCTAAAAAACGATATAACGGCACCCCGGCCTTTTTTGAGATGAGGTCGTGCAACGCCATATCGACCATGGTCAAGGTCGACGATTTTGGTCCCAGCATTTGTCGGAGTTCTGCCAATATTAACGCATAGGTAAACGGGTCTTTGCCTATCAGATAGGGTTGTATAATGTCTTTTATTAAATTTTCCACCTCGGTAGGGGATTCCCCCGTCACTATGGGATCTGGGGCAGAACAACCATATCCGACAACAGTGGATCCGGTCTCTAATTTTAATATGAAATTGGTAGCTTTTGAAATGGTTTCGTACGCGATGGTGTATGGAATGGCCAACTTAAGATCCAAACGCTCATATGATATTTTGGTTATTTTCAACGGCAGATATTTATATTTTATTTGAAGGAAAGACCAGCCCGAAAGTTTCGTACTGGCAAGTTGAATTTATTAATCGACATTTGGTCCCGATAATTAGCTGGAGGTGCCCAGAACTATGATGGCTCATTTATGGACGATCTTTTCATTCCATTTTTTCCTTTATGACCTGTATTAGCCCCTCTGGACCATGTGCCAATACATCGAACGCTGGTAATTTGGTTTCCAGAACAATATTTTTACAAGCCTCTCTGATTTCATCGTCGGTTTCCATCAATTCATGGTTAACGGTAATGGCAATAACTTTTTTTCCGGAAATAGTCTCTATCGCATGGATCTGTTCGTTTAAGGAATGCAATTTATATCCTGGAAAGCCATCGTATTCCACCCGCTTTGGGGCGTGTTGCAGTATCACAAAGTCCGGTCTCCCCGCCGCCAAGATCTCGAAACCGCCCGGATAGGCAGGATTCATTAAACTGCCCTGTCCCTCGATGACAATAACATCTGGCTTTTCGTTTTTGTAGGCACTGACTACGGCATGTTCTATTTCGCCGGATACAAAATCGTTGATACAGCTGTCCATGACCATACTGTATTTGGCACCTTGCATCCATGCTGTTTGGCCTGTACCTATCATCTGGGCCTTAAACCCTTCCTTTCGTAGCCCATGTACGATTATCCAAGAGGTAGTTCGCTTGCCCAAAGCGGAATCGGTGCCCAATACGGCCAATTTAAGACAGTCTACCTTTTCGATTTCTCCCGTAAAAAAGTGGAGCTTGTCCCTATCAGGAGTTTTTCGAACATCCCTAATTTTGCAATGGTGAGCTTCCGCCAATTGGGTCAGTTCCTTGTCATTGGTCAGGAAATCATGAAGACCGCTATCCACGTTCCACCCAAAGGTGAGGGCCTTTTTTATGGTCGATTTTGCCTCGGAGGGCAACCTTCCGCCATCCGGTGCTAGCCCAATGACCAATGATCGCGGGGTGTTCCCAGATCGATCAAGCGAATTTCGGGCAGATTCAATATCCTTAAAAATGGGAATTCCATTGGGTTTTCCATCCAAAACCTCCCCGGCATCCTGACCTTCATATTTTTCATCCAAGACCCCTACAATATCATAGCGCTCCGTAAAGCGTACCAACCCATGTGCGGTCTTCCCGTTGGGAGTATTGAAAGCTCCTTCGCAATACACAAGGGCTTTACCATCTATCGATTCTTTCATTTTATTCTTTTAGTTAAAGGTTACCCGTTATTTAATTTTGGCTACTTTGGTATGATTTGCTCTTCGCATTACGCGCTATACGATTAAAAAGCGTAAAGCGATATGCACGAGCGATGGGACATATGGTTGGGCTTCAATTTTTAGCAGTTAGGACCGCAACAAAACGGCTAGGTTCAAAATTTAGTTTTTCATCCATTTCCAACAAGGCGATCAGTCCGGCTGTGGCGGCGGGTAAAATCTTGAATCCTTCTGTTTTAGCCAGCAAGGCGGTCATTTCCCTTAGCTTTTTGTCGCTGATATTAAAGGCGTCCCCCTTGGACTCCCTTAAGGCGTATAGTGCTTCTTCCCCGTCAAAGCTATGCCAATTGATCAACGGTTCATTGTATTTCGTTTCCTTGATGGATTCTGGCTTTAAATCCTTGCAATAGTCCAGTCCCAATAAAAAAGATTGAACAATGGGATTTTTTTTAGAAGACGACGCGGCGATCATCTTGGGAATGTTGGAGGTCTTCCCGCGTTTGTACAAACTAACGAAACCCCTGTAAATTCCGGCGAACAAAGTTCCGTTCGAAACCGGTACGGCACAGTATTTTGGGGCATCCCCAAGTTCTTCATAAATTTCCATTGCAATCTGGGAGTAGGCCGATATCTGTAAGGCCGTATTGGAGCCCCCTGGATTTGCGTCGTACCATTCGTTTTGTTTTGCCAATTCGCTGCTAGCCTTGACAACATCCTCGTAACTTCCGTGCTTTCTGATGATCTCTGCCCCAAGCGCTTCCATTTCTACGATGCGATCCGTATGGTACGATTCCGGAATATAGATCTTGCAGTCAATTCCTGCCAAATTTGCGGCCAGTGCAACCGCAACCCCATAATTGCCACACGTGGCCAAGGATACGGTATGGTATTCCCTGCGGAGAGCGTCGTAGATCTGGGCAAAGGCAATTCGGTCCTTTTGGGTGCCTGTGGGGTTATCCCCTTCATATTTTATATATAATTGGCGGATATTGAACTCCCGCTCCAGCGTTTTGGCGCGATTTAAACCGGTATCCCCAACTTCAAGGTTGATGATATCCTCGTACGATTCGAGACGATCGACCATGGATTTACTTTGGTCCCTTACCAAATTGGCCAATTGCTGCGCTTCTTGGGAAACTTTGTTTTCGGCTGTTTTTACACCATCCTTTAAGTCCACTTCACATTTTTTTTCTCTATCAAAAATAAGCGTATTTCATTAAAGATTACAGAAAATGATACACTATTAAATAAAATTGAAATCCAAACACCCCCAAGGCCAATTGGTCCGCGAATATTACTTTGCCCCCGGTTTTTCGAATTCTATCAAACTTAAACAGAACCCGGATTGGATTAACCCCATATCTGTGAAAAGTAAGGGTTAAATGTCTATGAATCAATCTATTTAGTACCTGATGATATATATCATGGCACATGTTAAAGGGTTGCTTTAGTTTTGGTGTTAATCAATAAATAAATATCATGGGAACTATAGTTTACAGTACCGTAACTCCAGTAACAAAAGTGTGGTGGGCAAATTTATTGACCGCATTGCTTTTAATCGTGACCGGCATTTTAGTCTTTACAATGAATTCGATTTAAAAGCTAGGAATTCCAAATATTTCGGTGGTTGGTATTAAACCAGAACGCGTTAATAGCGGATCACTTGGGAATAGGATTAAAAAATTATGAACTTAAAATTTATTAGGATGCAGAATTCGGCAATGACAGTTTCGTATAAGATCGGTGGTAAGATGGCTGAGGACCATTTTGTTGAATTTTTTGAACAAATGGCCATGATTGCCAAAAAAGATCGAAAAGTAAATTTGGTTTTGGAAATAAATCAAATTGAAGTTTTAAGAAATTTAAATTCGTTTTTCTCAAATGAATGGGCGAATAAAATTCCTCTCGGTAATCTACGAAAATTTGCTTTGATAGCGGATGCGGATTGGATTGACGAACTGGGTGATTTTATCGACTTTAGTACCAATGGGATGGAATTAAAAGTTTTTGGCAGGGATGAACGGGAAAAGGCCAATATTTGGGTACAGTCCTCTACAAGGCAAGAAAACACAGACCTCGAGACAAAGTTAAGACAGGGCTATGCCCATCTTTTGGCGTAGGTTCTGCCTTGGGCGTTCCTTATGGATTATTACGGGATGCAAAGACCCAATAGGCAGGAATCAACCCCAAATTTTACGGGACCCTGATTTGTTCTGGATAGGAAGTTTATTTAAGACATTGACAAACAAGGGGCAGAGGGTAAAATCACATTGGATTTACACGCTGCCTCTTTCGTTTATGCATGATAAGCAATGTATCGATTCCTTTCGATCAACTTTAGGTCGTGGCTCATCGATGCCGTTGTAATGCCGTTTTTCTTTTACGTAGCTTTCTTTTTAGATCGCGCAAGGATTCGTTCAAGGATTTCTCAAAATTGTCGGAATAGGTCCTGACATACAACCGTACCCCCGGATCGCTTATTTCAATGGCACAACTCTTGCCTTGTCCCGAAGGATCGTTTTCTTGTTTAAAGGTAACCTCGGCCTTGACAATGGAATCAAATTTTTCGCCCAGTTTGTCCAGCTTTCGCTCTACCCTGGTATTCATGGATTCGCTAACGGGCATCTGAATATACTCTATTCTTACGTTCATACGATAATATATTAGGTTAATGGATTTTACTTAATTCAACATTCAACGGAAATTACGTATTTCATGCCAGATTATTAGAACAATACTATTAAAAAAGACCGGAACTAGGAATTGTTCCGGTCTTTTGAAAGGTACCGAAGTTGAGGCGTACAGTGGTCTTTATTCCAATCAGAACCTTTTTACGATTCGCTCATAGAAAGCATACGTATTCGCCCCGGCACCCTTATATGGCTACTAAGGCATGACTGCTTAGAAACCTGGAATATCAATTTTTTTTCAATGAACTTCTATTTTGTTGTTTCAAGCCAAAATACATCTATCCGAAGACCATTGCAATGATTATTATCAGTCGAAGTTGCTGTTAAGGAAAGGCCCGCAAAAATACAAGTTGCGGGCCTTCCCCTTAGAAACTCTCTTAACACAAGAAAGTCTCGATGTTTAATCAAATCCTTCAATAAAGGATCAATTTTTGTTTAAACTCTCGATTTACGTTTTTTCATCATTTTTTCTTCCAATTTTTTTTGGATCTTTTCTTGCCTTTTAGCCTTTAGATCCGACTTGGGAAGCTTTTTTTTTGCAGCAGCCATAATAAAATATTTTTGTGAATTAAAAATGACCTAAAATCTACTCCTATACGAGGTACTTCAATGTTGCGAAACGAGTAACCAATCCATAAAAAATGAATGGGAAAATAGTTAAAAACTAAGTATATAGGAGGATTGTGGGCACACTCGTAGGTGCCCTTTATTTCGGAAAGATGATTTTCAATTTACGCGATTCCATATCAAAAAATAAGACTTGTATCTAAGATAGCAAGGTTACAAGGTTATCAATCATATTTTCTCAACTAAAAAAATAAACATACGAATAAAATTCCAATTGTTCAAGACAATTGGGATACTTCAATAGTGTTTAAAGGGCAAATCTATTCCTTTTTGTAGAGGTACCACATGATATTGGTCATGACTTGGCCGATTTTCGGCCCTATATTCTTATTTTCGCCTTTTTAAAGATATAACCCGTCTTAAGTTATAAAACCTTCCATAGTGTAAATGCCTAAAAATAAACCAGTTGGCCAACAAAAGGCATCCAAGGTCCTATTGATTGCCGGAATTCTATGTATTGCTATCAATTTGCGACCAGCCTTGGCGAGCGTTGGACCTTTAATTGAGGATATCCGTAAAGACACCGGACTTTCAAATTCCCTGTTGGGTCTATTGACGACATTGCCGTTGATCGCTTTTGGGGTGGTGTCTACCCTGACCCCTTTATTCACGAGACGATATGGAATTGGGGGTACCTTATTGGGGGCAATGGCACTTTTGGTACTCGGCATTTCGGTAAGATCTATTGCATGGATACCAGCGCTCTATTTTGGGACCCTGATGGCGGGAGTTGCTATCGCTTTTGGCAACGTATTGCTACCTAGTTTGACCAAACGTAATTTTGAATCCAATTCGGGCGTAATTACCAGTTTATATTCCGGTTTTATGGCAATCGGTGCAGCATTGGCAGCCGGTATCAGTGTTCCTTTGGCTCATGGGTTGAATTTGGGGTGGCGGTATTCCCTATGGGTTTGGGCCATTTTGGCTTTGATCGCTTTTTTCGTTTGGCTGCCGCAGTTGAACCGCTTAAAAAAGTCAAAAGTGAGCCGAAGTTATTCGGAAGCCATGAAAAATTTGGGAGGTTCCCGGTTGGCGTGGCAAGTGGCATTGTTTATGGGTTTGCAGTCCTTGACCTTTTACGTTATCTTGGCTTGGCTACCTACAATTTTGCAGAGTAGGGGGTACGATGCCTCTTTTTCGGGTTGGATGTTGTCCCTTTCACAGGCGACTGGAATTTTCGGATCATTGATTATTCCCATTTTTGCCGGAAGAAGAAAAGATCAGAGAACAATCGTAATGCTTCTACTTATTTTGGAGTGCATTGGCCTCGTTGGTCTACAGCTTCCTCAATTTGGACCCCCGGCCCTGTGGATCGGACTCATCGGCTTTGAATTGGGGGGCACTTTCGGATTGGCGCTTCTCTTCATCGTACTCCGTTCCCACAATGCCGATTCTGCGACCGAACTTTCAGGGATGGCGCAATCCATAGGTTATTTTGTTGCGGCCATAGGGCCTATTGTTTTTGGTAGTGTATTTGATCTTACAGGAGCTTGGACCTATCCCCTTATTCTATTATTTCTTGTGACGTTCCTAAAACTTTATATGGGATTGCTTGCTGGAAAACCAGGGATGGTGTAGAGTAGGGGTGATAATACTTTTTGTCGGATTAAAAAATTATGTCGACCTTTCCGGACCAGGTAATATGACAATCCTTTGAGGACTTATGATAAATAGAATAATTCTTTCCCCCTTTCAAAAATTCGTTAAAATAGAAAGCTTTAGTGGTATACTCCTGTTTGGGGCGACCGTAATAGCCATGGTTTGGGCGAATTCCAATTTTAGCGAATCTTATCAGGCCCTATGGCAATATGATATTGGAATAAGTGCAGACAATTTTGAACTTACCAAACCGTTGATTCTCTGGATCAATGACGGATTGATGGCGGTATTTTTCTTTTTGATAGGATTGGAAATAAAAAGGGAATTGTTGATCGGTGAACTTAACTCCCTTAGAAAGGCCACCTTTCCTTTATTCGCAGCCGTTGGTGGCATGTTGTTTCCCTTGGTTGTATTTCTTGCTTTAAACAAGGCTCCCGAAACCGCCAATGGATGGGGGATTCCCATGGCGACGGACATAGCCTTTACATTGGCAATATTAAAGATTTTGGGAAAACGGGTGCCTTTGAGCCTTAAGATTTTCCTGACCGCCTTTGCCATTGTAGACGATTTGGGTGCCGTGCTGGTAATTGCGATATTTTATAGCTCAGGAATCGATTGGTTGCTGGTCTTGTACGCTATGGTACCTTTGGCTTTCCTCTTTTTCTTGTCTAACCGGGGTATTTACTCAAAATATCTGTGGATCAGTATTGCCGTCATCATTTGGTTCCTTTTTCTAAAATCGGGGATCCATCCAACAATTGCTGGGGTTCTAATGGCTTTTACCATTCCGATTCGTCAAAAAATTGAGATGGAGGATTTTACCGATAGCCTTGCAAATATTGCCCAACGTTTTAACCAAACGGAGCGCGATTACCTCCCCATTTTATCCATGGAACAAATGGAACAAATGGACGACCTGGAGGATCTGGCGGAAAAATTCAATTCCCCCCTACAACGGTTGGAACACGGACTTCACGGTTGGGTAGCCTATTTTATAATGCCTATTTTTGCCCTGGCAAACGCGGGGGTGGTTTTTCGTTCGGATATGGATCTGGATATTCCCTTGATCGTGAATATTGCGATCGCCCTATTTCTTGGTAAGGGTATCGGGATTGCACTGATGTCATTTCTAAGTGTAAAATTAAAGTTGGCAACCCTGCCCAACGGAATAAAGTTTAGGCAGATAATCGGGGTCGCGATTTTGGCAGGGGTTGGATTTACAATGTCCATTTTCGTTGCAAACCTGGCATTTACCGGTAACTCGGTTTTTATTGATTCTTCAAAAGTGGGAATTCTTATTGGCTCCGTCGTTTCGGGAATTGTAGGTTATATAATTTTAAGATGGAATGGTAAGGAAGCTAGCGCAAACAACGCAGAATCGATACGCGAAGAATGAGCATAACTATTGAAAATATATTATTGGTAGGTTCCCTATTGCTTTTTATAAGCGTGATCATAGGAAAACAATCCTATAAATTTGGGGTTCCCACCTTGTTGATCTTTTTGGCGATCGGGATGCTTGCCGGATCGGAAGGTATTGGAGGAATTCATTTTAACGATCCAAAAGTCGCCCAGTTCATCGGGGTTGTTTCCCTTAACTTTATTCTGTTTTCGGGCGGGCTCGATACCAACTGGAGTACGGTAAAACCGATCCTTAGGGAAGGGGTTGCCCTATCGACCGTAGGAGTTTTGCTAACGGCCGTATCCCTGGGGACCTTTGTTTGGTTGATCACGGACTTTACCATTTATGAAAGTATGCTTTTGGGGTCGATCGTATCTTCGACGGACGCCGCTGCCGTATTTTCCATTCTACGATCCAAAAGCCTTGCTTTGAGGGCCAATTTAAGGCCCACCCTGGAGTTGGAAAGTGGGAGCAACGACCCAATGGCGTATGTGCTTACGATCGCATTTTTGACCTTGGTTGTTCACCAAGATCAGGGATTGTTATCCATTTTGCCTTTATTTCTGCAACAAATGGGTCTTGGAGCGTTGGCCGGATTTGGTTTTGGAAAATTGAGCAAACTTGTTATTAACAGAATTAGACTGGATTTTGAAGGACTTTATCCCGTTTTGGTGATCGCCCTGATGTTTATCACCTTTTCCGCATCGGATTTTATGGGAGGGAACGGGTTTTTGGCGATCTACATCTGTGCCGTCTACTTGGGAAATCAGGATCTGATACATAAAAAGACCATTTTAAGAATGTACGACGGGTTGGCCTGGTTAATGCAGATCGTCCTGTTCCTTACCTTGGGGTTGCTCGTATTCCCTTCCCATATTGTACCCTTTATCGGGGTTGGGCTGCTCGTTTCCATTTTTCTTATTTTGGTGGCGCGACCTATTGGGGTTTTTATCAGTCTTATCTTTTTCAAGATGAAACTGCGCCGGAGATTTTATATTTCATGGGTAGGCCTAAGGGGCGCGGTGCCCATAGTATTTGCTACCTATCCACTTTTGGCTGGAATTGACAAGGCGGGAATGATTTTTAACATCGTATTTTTTATATCCGTTACCTCGGTACTGATTCAAGGGACTACCCTTGGCGTTGTGGCCAAATGGCTGAATGTTGCCATACCCGAAGAGGATAAGCCTATTGATCCAACCGATGCTTTTTTGGCTGAAAACCCTAAAACCGCCATGAAGGAAATTGAGGTAACCGCAAATTGCTATGCGGTGAACAGGAAAATAGTGGAACTCGATTTTCCTAAAAATGCAATTATTGCCATGATAAAACGCAAGGACAAATATTGGGTCCCCAACGGTTCCACGGTAATCGAGGCAAACGACACCCTGATTGTTCTATCCGATACCCAAGAGGGCTTGGATCAAGTGGATGAATGCCTGGGGCGCATAGAGGTTTCTGCCGATACTTAATTTTAATGTAGTAATCTAGAAGGATTCCTAAGTTAGGATATACCTAGTTCTACTCTATCCTTATCCCTTGGGTTGTAAAAGACAGGCCCTGGGTTCCATAGGTAGAAATCATTACCCCTTCAAATAATGGTTCGCTAGTGTCCGGTTTTTTCTCCCACTCAAAGATAAAATTCGCACCTGTACCGCCTTTCTGGTCCACTTCATCGATTACTATTTCAATGGCTTCCAAAGGAGCAATATAAATGGGGCTGTCGAGATAGGACTGTATAGGCTTGCCATGGGAATTGTAATATTCCGCTTTGGAAATATAAACGGTGTCCGATAAACTCGTATTTCGAATACTTGCCGTCACCGTAAGATTATGGGTTTTTTGTTCTGTAAAACTGTAGATCCTTGAGTACACGGATAGATATGTTTTTCCAGATTCCAGGGAATCTACGGTGCCTAGATCGACGGACCTGGTTTTGAAATTTTCTGTGAGGGGCAAGTTGTTGGTACCATTTTCTTGACAGGATATCATCAGGAAAAACAGCAATAGTATCGAAATAATCCGTTTCATGGTTGACCGTTAAATGGGTTCAGTGTAAAAATGCGATAAAATATCGAAATTTTTACCCGTTCAAGGCCAAAACAGGAAAATCCTTAAAATAAGCCAGGTTATCCGAGGTAGGTTTGCCCAAGCCTATCCTTTCCCAAAAAGTTGGACCCCTGTATACATAACTGATTATATTTCCCTGTCTGTTTTTATTAAGATTGCCAAGGGCAATTTCTTTTTTGGTATTTGGCAATAAATCAAAACAGTAATCTATATCCTTAAAATATTTTTGCAATAAAACCTTATTACTTTTTTGTTTTGGATTAAGGGAGTTGTTATCGACCATGCTCAGTACCTGTATTTTTGCATTGCTTATCCTAGCAATTTCGACAAGATGCCCTATTTCCGATAGATTGTATTCTATATCAAAGTTTGTGGCCAAAACGATTTCTTCCGGAAGGTCCACGGCTACACGGTTGGGGACCACCAGGATAGGACATTTACGCACACCTCTGATTATGGCGGTGGTATTTTTGCCATAGGTTCCTTTCTCCGTGTTCGTCATGCCCCTGGCACCCATAACTATCATATCGATCTTCGCGCTATCTACGATTTCTATAACGGCGTCCACATAAGGGGACGAACGCGATATCATATGAAACCGATGCTTAAAATCCGTACTCCACTCGGTAAGTTGTGTTAAAATATTGCCCAAGCCTTGTTTGGATTGATTTTCAAATAGTTTATTAAAGGTTTCATCAGGATCCAAAAGAGTTTTGCCCATATGTCCGTAGGTATCTTTGACAAAAGTGTTAAGGATAAAAATATCACAGTCCACATTTTCATAGAGTTTAATGGCATACTGAATGGCATACCATGAATTTTCCGAAAAATCTGTAGGCAATAAAATGTTTTTTCCCATAATATTACTTTTGCTGTACCTGACGGTAGTTAGTATTGAAAACAATCACAATACCATATTCATACTTATATAGTTGTTCTCTTGCTCCACTTTCTCAATGGTCAGTTTCTGTTCCCCTGATGGAAATTCCCATACGAGGGAATCACCCTCTGCATAGCCCATAACTGCTGCTCCCATGGGGGTCAGAATTGAAATTTTGTCGTTCCTGACATCGCTGTCGTTTGGCATCACCAATTTGAATTTTCGGCGCCATCCGTTCTTCGAAACGATGGTGATCATGGTGTTGAATCGAATGACGTCCTTTGGCATGTCGGCCTCATCGCATATTTGTGCCGACTCCAGTTCCCCGACGAGTTTTTTGACCGATTTGCGCAAAGTTTCATCCTTGTAGTACCCGGATAGGTTCATCATCCTTTTTAGCAGTACATATTCTTTTTTCTCGATAATTAAATTCTTGTATTTCATCTTTTCTAATTGTTTGACTGCCTGTTGGCAGATAGATTATTTTAAATTATATCCTTAAGCACATCCCGTTCGAAAGGATTCTACTGTTTAATTTTATGGTATTTGCTGCTTGAAATTTAATCCCGTCCCGAAGCCTAGGGATCCGGAGAATACCTCTTGGGCCGGCCAGAGGTAGTTTAGAGTGGTTCGATCATAAAAATCTGCCCGACCTTCTATTGAATTTTTGAGCAAATCCGGGGTTTTGAAAGTCGGACAGATCCATCAACCAACCAATCTATCAATCAATTTAACTTTGTTTTATTTCTAGATTCACACCGGTCAAAAAAGCCATTTGGCGGTCTGATAGTAAGCTTTTATAGTCGTCTTCCGGGATATCTATCTGTATATATCCCCCACTTTGTTCCACGCTTTCAATTCTTAAGGGGATTAACCCAATTGGTGTTCCATAATGCAACAGATCTCCTTCTGCATGGCCTATGACCGTGGCTCCCAAGCTACTGTGCACGGAAATCTTGTCCTTTTTGATATCCTTGCCCAAGGGCAGTGTCAACTGGAAGGTTTCGCGCCATCCCGATCCCGAGGAAACGGTTACCCAAGAGTACAATCGAATTACATCCTTGGGCATATCCGCAAGATTGAAGACTATGGCATCGGCCATATTCCCTTCCAGGATGTCCAAAGCGTCCTTATGGGAATAGTCTTCTATTGTATTGTCTATGTGCCATTGCCTAAGAATCATTACAAAGTCCTTTTTTTCCATTACCAGACTACCGTATTTGGTGGTCCCAATCCATGATTTTTTTAGGCCTTCCATACTTTTAGGCCTTTTAGGAACAACGATATTATTTACATCATTCCTTTTTATGGTACTTTTTGTACCAATAATAGAATTAATAAAATGTAGCATAAGGGGGGCGGTTAAATTCATTCCCCTAAGGGCAAAGTGCATGCCTAAAAAATATAAATCTGTGCCACATTTAGCAATAAACTGTAAATCAGTGAATTGAAATAGATGATTTTATAATTGGCTTATAAAAAACGGGGAGAATTTACCCGGTAGGGGAGATTTGTACCGGGGCGTTATTTCAATTTATCCCGCAAGGTCTTTCGATCGATCTGCAGTATTTCTGCCGCCTTGGTCTTATTGCCATTGGTGTGGACAAGTACCCGTTGAATGTATTCCTTTTCCATTTCCTTTAAGGGAACGAGATCGGTATCTGGGAATTCTATTTGATATTTTAGATTTTCGGGGAGGTCTTTTACCTCTACGGTCCCATCGCTCATGATTACGGC
>SWCD01000404.1_pt1 | contig 19627 bp, 11 predicted proteins | sample 4693011 | NCBI WGS metagenome assembly SWCD01 (sample SAMN10267278, study PRJNA491770) | bioreactor metagenome | isolation source: DHS bioreactor inoculated with marine | place: Japan: Omine Ridge, Nankai Trough | reverse complement strand
GTCCCAGCCCCAATCGAACAGTTGCACGAACCGCACACCCTGTTCAACGAGCTTTCTGGCCAGAAGACAATTGTTGGCAAAGGACTCCTTTCCAGGCTCCACCCCGTACATTTGTCGAATCTTCTCTGGTTCATTGTTGATATTCATCACCTCGGGTACCGCGATCTGCATCCGATAGGCCATTTCATATTGATTGATCCGTGCCAAAATTTCGGGATCTGCATATTTGGCATATTCTTCCTTGTTGATTTTGTTTATGGCCTCGATGGTGCTCTTTTTAAGATTTCGGGACATGCCGTCCGGGTCTTCGAGATACAGCACTGGATCCCCTTTGGACCTGCACTGTACCCCTTGGTAGACCGAAGGCAAAAAGCCGCTGCCCCAAACACTTTTCCCCGCACTTGGGTTTTTGCCCCCTGAGGTCAGTACTACAAATCCTGGCAGATTCTGGTTTTCCGAACCTAGGCCGTAGGTGACCCATGATCCCAGACTGGGTCGGCCCAAGCGTGGTCCTCCCGTATGCATAAACAATTGGGCGGGTCCATGGTTGAACTGATCCGTATGCACTGCCTTTAGAAAAGCCACCTCGTCCACTACGCTTTTAAAGTGGGGCATAAAATCGGAAACCCAATTCCCCGATTCACCAGTCCGTTCAAATTTGGCCTGTGGCCCCAACAATTTAGGGGTGCCACGGATAAAGGCGAATTTTTTGCCTTCCAGGAGGGATTGTGGACAAGCCTGTCCATCCAATTTTTGGAGTTCCGGTTTATAATCGAACATTTCCAGTTGGGAAGGGGATCCTGCCATGTGAAGGTAGATAACGCTTTTGGCCCTAGGCGCAAAAGGGGGCGACAAGGTAGCCAGCGGATTTAGGTCGCGTTCCGAGAAGGTCATTCCATTATTCGACTTGCGGCTGCCCAATGGATCGCAACCGGAGAAGATAGATCCCAGGGCCAAACCACCCATACCTGTAGCGCATTGTTTAATAAAATGCCTTCTGGTCTGGGCCTGCAGCTCCCTTTGGATCCTCTCTTCTATCAATCTATCCAAACTGTTTTTCACATCTTTTGAATTAATGTTTTTTGTGCTTGCTTTTCTTGCTCAAACGTCCCCTTTGACCCCATTCAAAGGAGGAAGCGCACTAGTAAAGTATTGTACTTTGTACCTCTAACTTTGTATTTTTTGTCTTATTTCTTGACTCTTTTTAACATCACGCTTTACTTAAAAATTCATCCAAATTCATGATCGCGCTTGCCACAACGGTAAGGGCCGCCAACTCGGGGCTCGATTTTTCGGCAATGCCCAAAAAGTTTTGCCCGTTGTTTTCTTCCTGTTCAAACTCTATCAATGATTTATCGTAAAGTTCCTTTAGGGCCTTGAGTTTTTCTGGATCGATTTTGGAAAAGGTTGCTTTTTCATAACCCTTGGAAATTCCGATTTCGACATCTACATCCTCCATGGTTTTCGCCAAATGGTAGGCGGCTTCCATATAGACGGGGTCGTTTAAGGTAACCAAGGCCTGTAAGGGAGTGTTCGTTACGGTGCGTTTGACGGTACACACCTCCCGGCTTCCAGCGTCAAAAGTGATAAAGGAAGGGTAGGGGCTTGTCCTTTTTAAATAGGTATATACCGCCCTTCGGTATTTGTCTTCCCCTTCGCTTTCCGTCCATTTTTCGTTGCTGTAGACCGATTGCCATATTCCCTCGGGCTGTGGGGGCATCACCCCAGGACCGTACATTTTAACGCTCAATAATCCGGATACGGCCAACGCCTGATCGCGTATCTGCTCGGCGGTAAGGCGCAATCTGGGCCCCCGGGCATACAATTCGTTCTGGGGGTCTCTTTGATAGAGTTCTGGGCTGTTTTCGGAACTTTGGCGATAGGTGCCGGACATTACGATTTCCTTTATCAATGCCTTGATGCTCCAGTCATCTTCGTTCATAAATTGTAGGGCCAGCCAATCCAACAGTTCCGGATGTGTAGGGGGGTCGGACTGGGTGCCCATATCCTCGATAGTGGCAACGATGCCCCTGCCAAATAGTTGGTCCCAAACCCTGTTCACCAAAGTCCGAGCGGTCAACGGATTTTCTTTGCTTACGATCCACTGGGATAGGCCATATCTGTTTTCAGGCCAATTGGTATCCCAGGCACTGAGGACAGGTGGGGTGCCCGGCTTTACCGTATCCCCTTTGGCCAGCCAATTGCCCCGTTCAAAAACCTGGGTGGTTCTTGCCATGTAGGGTTTGTTTTCCACTATTATGGGCAGCTCTGGTGTGTGGTCGTTCAAAAGGTCCAAAAAAGTGGTGTTGGCCGTTTCGTAGCCATTTTGATCGCTTCCCGGCATATCCTCAAGAAAGGCCACCCATGTAATAAAACTTGTGGAAGTTTGTTTGGGGATTAGGTCATTGTTGGCCTCGAAATAGAGGTTTATGGTTCCGTTGACCTTTTTAAAAGGGATTTTTCGGATGTTCGTTTTTGTCTTGTCGATGTTGAACTGCGCCAATATTTCACCGTGGGCATCATTTTTCCGAATCGTCATCCTTGTGCCATCTATATCGGCCCTGTAGTTCATGTACATAAACCCGGCCCCTTGGGTATTCACATTTTTCAGGGTACAGGAACCATCGTCCCATAGGGCCAACCATTTCGTATCGGCCAGTTCCCCATTGACGAAGTTTGTGCAATTGTGTGCCTGGTACTTGGGTTCCATAAAACTTATGAAATCCGAGTACTTCCTTGCCAAAGCTTCCGAACCATGTTGGAGGACCCATCGATTTACAGCATTCGCCTTTTCTTGTTGCTCCTTATTGTAAAACCGGAGGTTGGGATCCTCGGTGGGGGTATCCTCGTCCCTGGAATTGTTGAAGAAGGCCATGGCCCTATAATAATCCTCATGTCTAAATGGGTCATAGGGATGGCTGTGGCATTGAACGCAGCCCATAGTGGTGCTTTCCCATACCTCAAAGGTGGTATTGGTGCGATCGATGACCGTGGCCACCCGAAACTCTTCGTCCTCTGTTCCCCCTTCGTCATTGTTCATGGTGTTTCTGTGAAAAGCGGTAGCGATTAGTTGGTCCGCCGACGGATTTGGCAACAGGTCGCCCGCCAACTGCTCTACGGTAAACTGGTCATAGGGCATGTCTTGGTTAAATGCTTTTATCACCCAATCCCGATACCGCCACATGGTACGGCCCTGGTCTTTTTCGTATCCCTTGGTATCAGCGTACCTGGCGAGGTCCAACCACCAACTCGCCCATTTTTCACCATAGGCGGGGCTGGCCAACAGCGTATCCACCATGGTTTCATAGGATATTCGGCCTTGGGTAAAAGCATCAAAAAGCTCTTGATCTGGGGGTAGTCCGGTGAGGTCAAGGGCCAATCTTCGGGCTATCACGTTGGGGTCGGCGGGAGGGTTAGGGTGTAATTCCTCACTTTCCAGGCGTGGTAGTATAAAATGATCGATATCGTTTTGAACAAATGAGGAAGTTTCATCTACTGAAAATCCCGCCTCTGCAGTCACCGAAGGCACCATCACCTTGTCTGGAAGGGAATAGGCCCAATGTTTCCCCCATTCCGCACCTTCATTGATCCATTGGGTCAATAGCTCGATTTCCTCTTTCGATAATTTCGGTTTCTCGTAGGGCATCCGGAGCTCCGGATCATCTTCTTTGATGCGCTTTATCAATTCACTATTGGCTGCATCCCCAGGAATAATAGCTGGTTTTCCGGATTTGGTCTTGGCAAACACATCTTCTTGGAACAAAAGGCTAAACCCGCCATTTTGCTTCACCCCTCCATGACACGTAATGCATTTATTGTTGAGAATGGGTTTTATCTGGGTACTGAAGTCGACCCGTTTGTGCGATTGAAGGGAGTTCCACAATACCGTTAAGAGGGCAATTGCGGTTGTAGCGATAACTCCGGTGAAAATCTTCTTTTTCATTTACAATCTATGACCTAGGGACGGAATCATAAATATAGCAATATTTTTTTGAGATGTGTCAAATGGAGGCTAGGGGTGTACGTTAAATTCCATGGTGGTCTGCCCGCCCCGTTCGGTAGGATGGGCTTTGGCTATAGCGTTGAGATAGTCATGAAATGTGTAGAACCAAGAGGCAAGAACCAAGAGCCAATACAAAAAGGCCTAGTTTCTTGACCCTTGTAGCCCGAAACTCTGGAGTCTTGATTCCGACACTTCGATGTCTGCCCGCGCCATTCTGGCGGGCCTGCCCGACTTGTCATTCAGGCGGGCCTGCCCGACTCGTCATTCAGGCGGGCGCCCAGCATGACAAAAGCGAATTTTAGGTGATCAAGCGGTCAAGCATAAAATATATATTTGAATTTAGCCTGACTTACATTCAACTTTTCAACTTGACGGTTTTTTGATCCCCGGAGACAATCACTTGGATTAAATCGTGGTGGGCCAAAGTCTTCATGGACTTGTCCCATTTTTTGCCACTTAGGGCAGCTTGGGACTTAAGTTGGTCCAAGGGAACATTTTCGTTGGTCTTAAGTAATTCCAAAATCATTTTTTCCTCATCGGTAAGATCCAATTGTTTTTTCTCGGGCCGCATTTGGGGAAAGAAAAGCACTTCTTGGATAGAGGCATTGTTGGTCATCAGCATTACAAGGCGGTCTATGCCAATCCCGATACCACTGGTAGGGGGCATTCCGTATTCCAGGGCACGGAGAAAATCCTGGTCGATAAACATGGCCTCATCGTCCCCTTTTTCCGATAGTTTTAATTGTTCCTCAAAACGTTCCCTTTGATCTATGGGGTCGTTAAGCTCGGAATAGGCATTGGCGATCTCCTTGCCGTTTACCATCAGCTCAAAACGCTCGGTAAGGGCCGGATTGCTCCTGTGTTCCTTTGTCAGCGGACTCATTTCTTTGGGATAATCGATGATAAAGGTGGGCTGTATGTAATGACGTTCACATTTTTCGCCAAATATTTCATCGATCAATTTTCCTACGCCCATGGTATCGTCTACCTCTAGGCGTAATTTTTTTGCAACTTCCCGTAGTTCCACTTCGTCCATTCCGGACACGTCAAAACCGGTATGTGTTTTTATAGCCTCCAAAATGGGTACTCTGGGATATGGGGCCTTGAATTCGATTTCATTTTTGCCCACCTGTAGTTTGGTGGTGCCATTAACGGCGATCGCCACCTTTTCCAACAATTGCTCGGTGGTTTCCATCATCCATAAATAGTCCTTGTAGGCAACGTAAAGTTCCATGACCGTAAACTCCGGATTGTGGGTGCGGTCCATGCCCTCGTTCCTAAAATCCTTGGCAAATTCGTAAACCCCATCAAAACCACCGACGATAAGTCGCTTTAGATACAGTTCGTTGGCGATCCGCAGATACAAGGGCATGTTCAAAGCGTTGTGATGCGTCTTAAAGGGTCGGGCAGCGGCACCTCCCGGAATGGGTTGCAAAATGGGGGTCTCAACTTCCAAATACCCCTTTTCGTTAAAAAACTGGCGGATCGTATTGGTAACCTTGGTGCGCTTAATGAAGTTCTCTTTAACGCTTGGGTTTACTACCAGATCCACATATCGTTGGCGGTATCGCAATTCCGGATCGTTAAATTCATCGAAGACCTTTCCCTCGGCATCCTTCTTCGGTAAAGGCAATGGCCTGAGGGATTTGCTCAACAGCGTAAAGTTCTTTACCAGTATGGTTTTTTCCCCCATTTGGGTAGTAAAGAGCTCGCCCTCGATACCGATGATATCCCCGATGTCCAGCAATTTTTTATAAACATCGTTGTAGAGCGTTTTATCCTCGCCGGGACAGATTTCGTCCCTATTGAAATAGACCTGGATTCTTCCTTCACTGTCCTGGATATCGGCAAACGAAGCCTTTCCTTGGATTCGGCGGGACATCAATCGGCCGGAAACCACGACTTTTTTGCCTTCCTGGAACTGTTCCTTGCACCTTTTGGTAGTGGTATTTACGGGGTATAACGCGGCAGGGTAGGGATTTATGCCCATTTCCCTTAGTTTGCCCAATTTTTCCCTTCTGATCGTTTCTTGTTCCGAAAGTTGCATATCCGCTGTTTTTAGGCTGCAAATATAGTTAGTCTTGATTAATTTAGCACTCTGGGAGCAACAATTGGAAGTATGCGTTCCACAAACAGTTTATAGGCTTTTCCGGAGGGATGTAGGTTGTCGTTTGCCACAAGTTGCGGGTCTTCCAGTCCGTTGCGTGTTATTTCGGTTATGTCAATGAATGTAATTCCCATTTTTTCTGCGGTGCTCCTTGCGAATAGGTTGTATTTGTCCAGCTCCCTTGAGATGCTTTCCGGATTAGATCCTTGGCCAAAGGGGGTGTAGGCATAATCGGGGATAGAGAGGATCACTACGCCCTTCGCTTTCCCTCCGGCCATTTTAAGTGCATAAGCCAGCAATTTTGGAAATTCGTTCTTGTACAGGGAAAAAGGGAGTCCTTGATACTGGTTGTTGACCCCGATCAACAGGGTGACCAATTGATAGGGTGGTTTTGTTGAGGTTTCATCAATTGCCTGGATCAGGTTCGTAGTTGTCCATCCATTGCGTGCGATTATTTTTGTGCTAATTGGGATGTGGCCTTGATCAAAAAGCGCTGTGGCCAATTGGGAAGGATAATTTTCTTTGGCGGCCACGCTGGTCCCCACGGTGTAGCTATCTCCCAAGGCCAGATAACGTATGGTGTCCTTTTGAATCGTATCCTGGTAATTTGTAGTGCCATTGGGTTGATTTGGATTTTTATCCTTGCTGGTCCCGGTGGTGACAGAGGGTTCGGTAGCTGCACTACAGGCCAAAAGGAATATTGCGATCAGTATAGGCAGGATGGGCTCAAAAATGTGGTTTTCCTTGTTCATATAAGGAAATATACGAAGTAATCTTATCTTTGGTTTTATTTATGCATGAAATATTTCGGATGGTATCCGAGGCGAAAACTCCGAATATGTTGCATGGATTTTAACTTAAGGCGTGTAACAATTATTTGGAAAAAGCGTCCTATTAGGTACATCAATCAAAAAGTAAATGTAAAATGGGCTGTCTAAGAGTCTTGCTGGCCATAATCTTTCCGCCACTTGCTGTTATAGGAAAGGGTTGTGGATCTTTTATCATCGTCTTTCTGCTTACCCTGTGCGGATGGGTCCCTGGGGTAATCGCAGCATTGATCATTTTGAACAATCCCAATTAGTATTTCCATGCTCCCGTTCACTGCGGAAAATGAAGGGGACAATTTTATACCTTTGTAGCCATGAATAAAACCATTGTTATTAAGGATCTTGGCCTAAAGGATTACAAGGAAACCTGGGATTATCAGGAAGCCCTTTTTCAGGAGACCTTGGCCATCAAGATAAATAACAGGCGCGAAGGAACCCGGTTGGAAACTCCCAACCATTTTTTATTTGTGGAGCACCCCCATGTCTACACCTTGGGGAAAAGCGGTAAAATAGACCATCTCTTGGTCAATGAATCCCAGCTAGCAGCCAAAGGAGCCAAATTCTACAGGACCAATCGAGGAGGGGATATCACCTATCATGGCCCGGGTCAGATTGTTGGCTATCCCATCCTGGATCTAGATAACTTTTTTACCGATATTCATAAATACCTCCGTCTTTTGGAGGAAATGGTCATACTTACCTTGGCGGATTATGGAATAAAAGGCCAACGCTCACAAGGAGAAACCGGGGTTTGGTTGGATGTGGGCACCCCATTTGCCCGTAAAATTTGTGCCATGGGCGTCAGGGCCAGTCGATGGGTGACCATGCATGGGTTTGCACTCAATGTAAATGTCGACCTGGGATATTTTGATATGATGGTCCCCTGCGGGATCAAAGGCAAGGCGGTAACCTCCCTTAACGTGGAATTGGGCAAAACGGAAGTCGATATCTCCCAAGTAAAATCTAAACTACTTAATAACTTCTCCCTTCTTTTTGGGACTGGGATGCCCAGTCCAAAGTCCAGCGTTTAGACTAGGTTTTTATTGTTCGCGATGAAACTATTTGCTAAATTTTGTTAGCACACTGGTACTGGAAACCTTTCCCTTTTTGTTGTAATTCTCTTGCTTTACCATACCTACTCCTTTAGCAAGCCATTGTTTGGCTTGGGTCGTCTGATTGATACCGGCGGCTTTTACCGCGGAGTCATAGGTAATCACATAGCAATCGAATGTTCCGGCTGGGGTCGTAATATTTTCATTTCCTACTACTTTCCTATTTTGGATCGTAGTGTCCACATTCATTTTAATTCCGCCCATGCTTATTTGTATTTGCAGGGAGGCATCCGGTAGGCTTTGTCCCACGGACAAATTATTTGGAAATTCCAAATTGGTCCCGTTCATTTTTACGTCCATGTCCTTGTATTGTTCAAGAATCTGGGGGCTTGCCATCGACTTAAAATCCATCGAGATCAAATCGCCATTACAACTAACGTCAAAGGTTGTATCCGCTATTGATTTTCCATCTGCATCCTTTATTACCGAAGCTACGGTTGCGATTTCCTGGCCTTTGTTCTCGGTGACCTGGGTGACTGCATAGTCCATGGTTGCAGAAGACTTTCCCTTGGCGTCATAAGAGGTCATCTGGAAATTGGAGCCGATCGTAAACGGATAAAAGGAGTTGCAATCGCTTTGTGCTTTTGCGGCATAAAGTGAAAGAAATAAAGCAAAAAATAAGGATGATCCTCTCTTCATGTCAGTAAGGTTTAGTCTTTGGTTAAAACTATGGAAAAAGTAAACGAAAGTACGGAATAATTGTATCAATGGGACAATTCTATGTATTACCGGTATCAAAACCCATATAGACGGATGCTAACTATGCCTATCCAATTAGTTAAGTTCCCGATTCTTAACGGTCCGCAATCATCAATTAATTCTTTGGACCATCAGGGAATTATCGGTCTCCTTGGATACCAGTTCTGGTTTCTTATCGTTCTCCATGTCCGTCAAATCGATCGGTGAGGTGCCATAAACCGGAAAATTCGGGATAGGGTCGGCATTGCTGTCAAAAAGGTATATTTTTTGGTTTTGAATATCCGTTACGCTCACATAGATTTTGTCATTCACAAAAAACAACTTGGGTTTGGTGTAGACCCCGAGTTCCAAGGAAACTTTTTTACCTCTTATGGTCAGTATGTTGTCGTTCATTAGCACAAGGGTACGTCCTGTTGCGATTATTCCGTGGTCCTTGTTGAGGTTGAGGTTGGTCGTTTTCAGTTTTCCTTTCGTGTCTATCTGATAAAGGATTCCCGTTTGATCGGTTGTCGTAAAAGTGTCCTCAAATAGATATACATCATTCTCTGAAAAGTCGATCTTGGATCCTATCTTTACCCTTGTTTTTCCCACTCGATCCAAAATTTTTAGCTCCCCGTTGGCTAATTTGAAGATTAAATAGTCTTTCCCGCTTATCCTGATGTGTTCTGCGGCTCCTATGACAGCACTGTCTGCCCGTGTGAATGTAAAGCCTTTAACAATGCTGCCTTTATTGTCGTACATCAATATTTTCTCCCCTTGGATGACCACAAAGCGATATTTTTTATTGTGGTCATAGTCAAACACGGCTAAAGGGTTAAGGTTTCCGCCCTCGTAAGTAAAGGTGAAGGGTTTTACTTCGTCCCCGTTCCTGTCCAATATTAGAAATTGGTTGTCCGTGGTGAACGCCAGCTGCAAACGGCCGTTGTTGTAGATGTCTACCTGTTCTATTTTCCCCTGCACCCTTCCTTGCAACTTCTTTTTCCACAGTACTTTTCCATCCGTGGAAATCAGGTAAAGGTTGTTCTCCTTGTCTTGGACCACGATCTCTTTCTTCTTGGTTCGGTGGTTGGTTACAAACTGGGGTTCAGTGGCAAGGTCGCTATCCAACTGTACCGTAAAAAGGGGGGAAACGGTATTGCGTTGGGTAGCCTTCCCCATTTTTCTTATGACTAAATTGGTGTGATAGAAATCGTCATCCGTTACCCATTGGGCGCCAAAAGTGTATGGGTTCTTTTCCGAGCTGTGAAAGAGTTTGTAGAATTCATCCGAAAAGTCGTCCTGAAGCAGTTGAGGTATGCCGTCGGCATTGGAAATAAATAAAATGGAAGATTCATCGGCCAAATCCCCTTTGGCCGAAGTGTAAATGGATGTGGTGTTAAAGGTAGTACCGTTCTTATAGTTGCCGATCATTGTCTGTAACGTTTCCTGGTCCGGCGAGAAAATGAAGGCATTGTCCAACAGGGTGTAATAATTGGCCTTGAATCCTTTTATTATCGGTTTAAAATATTGGTTTAGAAAATCGACGGAATTAAGCTCCACGATTTCGGTTCCCTGATATTCCGAACTCCCTTTTTTTATCCCATCAAGAAATTGTAGGATACGATCCGAACCAAAGGTGTTCAACAATACGGTTTTTTTGGAATTTATATAAACAACGCCAATTTCCTCCACCGTCTTAAAAAGCGTATCCACAACAGCTGATTTATCTAAATACAGCTGTTGGTTTTTGGAGAATTGGGAATAATCACCAAAAGTAAAGGACGCGATTGCATCCGCATTGGCAGGGGCAAACCGGGAAGTAATATTTTCCAAAGGAGCCGTATTTTTAAACAGATTGATATACTGCTTAACGGAATCATTGGCCATACTAACCCCATTTAAATCTATATGATCTTGTCCCAGGTCTATATCCAATGAAATCCAATCCGAAAAATGTGAATAATCAATCCGGGAACCTTCTTTGGCCACAGAATGCAAAATGCTATTGGCATCGTTGGCATTTATAAAAATTGTGGCCGGCTTGTTGGGATTGGAAATGCGGTAGAGCTTTTCCAAAGTAGGATCCAATTTTCGCTCCCCTCTGCCACGTATTAAATTTTCCAGCAAAATCTGGGAGGAACTCACCACCAAGGCGTCATCCACAACCATGCTGAAAAAAGCGGACCCATCCAATTCATATTTAGTTACCGTACGGTTTTCATAGGTAAGGGTCTCGATTACCTTATCCTTTACATCGTCAAATTCAAAAAGGTCCGGTTTGTTTTTTGTGATATAAACAAATTCAAATTTTCCCTTTCCAAGTTCTGTAAAGGCTAAAATACTTTTGGTTTTGGGATTTGTGTGCTTTAGGCCCTGCAGCTTACCAATTACCGCCTCGTAAATTTCGTTTTTCTTAATGGTTTTTAGGAAATCATTGTTTACAAGCCCACTGTCAAAAACGGAATTGTCATTGATGGCGACTAGGAGGGAAGTGTTCTGGGGAATATGGTCGAGTAGGGATGTAGAAACGGTTTGTTGCTTGTTACAACTAAGTATAAGCAGTATTAGAAATAAAAAACGATATTTCATCCAAAAAATTATTTTCACAAAGCTAGGACTTTATAGTGCAAGCTCAAAAAAAGTTGTCGGGTTACTGGGTTAATTGTTATTGCGTAAAAGTGATTAGTAGTTTCAAGGCAACTTGAGACGTTATTCCGCCAACCGCCATTGACAACTTCTTACTTGTTTTGACACGCCGTTAACCTTTTTCTAGAAACAAGAATCAAGAGCCAAGAAACAAGAACCAAGACCAGAGAAAATAGAAAATAGAGAATAGACTGAAAAAGTTTATAAGTTTATGGGTTCGTTTTTTTTCTTCAACGATATCACAGAATCAAGAACCAAGAAACAAGACCATAGAGAATAGAATATAGAATATTGACAAAAGATTACCTTAAATCTTCAATTTTTAAACCTTGAACAAACCTGCCAACTGCAACTGCGCACTGCCAACTTTTTTTCTTAAACCTTAAACCTTGTCCCATCAACTAAATTAACGGGAGTTGCCTAAAACTTTTCCGATGATACTTGGTCAGTCCATATTTACGGATGGCCTCCCGGTGTTCCTTGGTAGGGTAGCCCTTGTTCCTGTCCCAATGGTACATGGGGTATTCCAGATGCAGTTCTTCCATAAAGGCATCCCTATGGGTTTTTGCCAGGACCGAAGCCGCGGCGATACTCTTGTATTTACCGTCCCCTTTTATGATACAGGCATGGGGGATGTTCTTATAGGGTTTAAATTTATTCCCATCCACAATAATAAACTCGGCTTCCGGCACAATTTGGTCAATTGCCCGGTGCATGGCCAGGATGGAGGCGTTGAGGATGTTTATCTCATCTATTTTATTGGGGAATATGTGGGCTACAGCAAATCCGACGGCATACTTTTCAATAAAGGGACGCAGCAGATTCCGTTGGTTTTCGGATAGTTTTTTGGAATCGTTGAGGATTTCATGATCAAAGCCTTTGGGAAGTATAAGGGCCGAAGCGGTGACCGGTCCGGCCAAACAACCCCTTCCCGCCTCGTCGGTTCCTATCTCGTTTGGACAATTGTAATGATCAGCAAGCATTTTTTGTTGTTAAAGTTAAGAAATTTGGCTTTTTTTTAAGTTTTACCTTGACAATTGCAGTAGGGTTAATGTAAAGCTACATTTATAAATATGTTAAAATGCTAACTTTTTTGTCATTTTGGGAGAAAAATAGTTTCAAATTGATAATTAGCAGTCATAATTTTAACAAAAATTAGCAGTATGGTGATTATTTTTTGGTTTATTAGCTAAATATTAGGACTTTTGTCGCTGACTAATTCAAAATTGTAAATAAATGAAATCAAAGCTAACTTGTTTTATAACGGCGTTGTCGCTGTTATTTATGGGTTTTTCCTATGCACAGGAGAAGACCATTACAGGTAATGTGACAGATCAAGATGGTCTGCCATTGCCTGGTGTTGCCGTTCTCGTGGTAGGAACCACCAACGGGGCACAAACGGATTTTGATGGTAACTACACCATCACTGCCAATGTGGGCAGTATTCTTCGCTTCAGTTATTTGGGACAGCAAACGGTTGATAGGACCGTTGGAGCCCCTAGCACGATAAACGTGCAAATGCAGGAAGATGCGCAAGCCTTGGAAGAAGTGGTAGTTACGGCAATGGGTATTACCCGGGAAAAGGCAGACCTTGGTTATGCTACCCAGGAAGTACAGGGAGAAGCTGTCTCCAAAGTGAAACAGGCCAACTTTGTTAACTCGCTGTCCGGTAGGGTTGCTGGTCTGCAGATCAAGCCTTCTGGAACCATGGGAGGATCCACCCAAGCGATTATCAGAGGTAATTCCTCCATTGCAGGGAACAACCAAGCCTTGTTTGTTGTAGATGGGATTCCTATAAACAACGATAACACCAACACCAAAGATCAAACGACTGGTAGGGGAGGTTATGATTTTGGTAACGCTGCTTCGGATATTAATCCAGACGATATTGAATCCATAAACGTTTTGAAAGGTGCCGCAGCAAGTGCTTTATACGGTTCTAGGGCTTCCAATGGGGTTATCATGATTACCACCAAAAAGGGTAAAAAGTCCAAAGGTATTGGGATTACCATTAATTCTAGTTTAATGGTCGGGACAGCGGACAGCTCTACCTTACCTACCTATCAAACCAAATACGGTGCCGGTTACGGACCTTATTATGCTTCGGATGATGGCTTTTTTGACAGGGAAGATGTAAATGGCGATGGTATTGTTGACGATGTAGTCCCTTTTTATGAGGATGCTTCTTATGGTGGTCCCTATGATTCCAATAGATTGGTGTACCAATGGAATTCCATTTATCCACAATTGACCGACACCTATTTGAAGCCCACCCCATGGGTGATGGCCAAGAACAATCCCAACAGCTTCTTCCAAACTTCGAGCACCTTGGTGAACTCGGTTTCCTTGGATGGCGGATCGGACAAAGGTACATTTAGATTAGGTGCCACAAATTTTAACCAGCATGGGAACTTACCCAATAGCGAGATCAAAAGAAATACGATCAATTTTGTGGGATCGCTCAATTTGGCTGATAATTTGGTTGCCACAACCAATTTCACTTTTACCAAAACAGATGGTAAGGGCAGGTATGGTACAGGATACGATTCTAAAAACCCGATGCAGCAATTTAGGCAATGGTTCCAGTTGAACGTAGATATAGACGAGCAACGTCAGGCTTATATGGACACTGGGGAGAATATTACTTGGAACGCCAATGCCTATGACAATCCTACTCCTATATTTTCCGACAACCCTTACTGGACACGGTTCCAAAATTATGAAACCGATACGCGTAATCGGTATATTGGAAGTGTCTCGTTAAACTGGGATATAACCGATTGGATCAGTGCCTTGGGCAGGTTTAGCTTCGATACCTATAGCGAACTACAGGAGGAGCGAATCAACGTAGGTAGTGCGGACGTATCCGAATACCAACGCTATAATAATAACGTTTCTGAATATAATTATGACTTTATTCTTAATTTTAACAAGGATTTGACCGAAACCATAAACTTGGACGGAAACCTTGGTTACAATCTAAGAAGAAACGATTGGAATGATATAAGGGCAAAGACCAATGGAGGCCTTAATAAGCCTGGTTTATACGCTCTCTCCAATAGTGCGAGCCCAATTGAGGCACCTGTGGAGTATGAAGCTACCAAAATGGTCAACGGGGTTTATGCCCGGGCCAGCTTAGGGTTTGATCGGTTGGTATTTTTGGAAGGTACCTATAGAATTGACCGTTCTTCAACTTTACCTAAGGATAATAATACCTATGATTATTGGTCGGTTTCTGGAAACCTTATTTTCTCCAGATTGCTGGATGCCGATTGGCTTCCCTTTGGAAAGGTAAGGGCCAACTACGGGATAGTAGGTAACGATACCGAACCCTATAACGTATTCAACACATTTACCATCGGCACCCCTTTTAATGGGGGAATGGCTTCGAACAATAGCCAATTGAATAATCCGGACCTGCTTCCAGAGGAACAGAAAAACTGGGAGATCGGTCTGGAGATGACTTTTGTAGATAGACGTGTCGGATTCGATGTTTCTTATTACAACGCACAGAACATCAACCAGATTACTGCAGTGCCCGTTTCCAATTCAACTGGATATCTCACAGCACTTCTTAATGCAGGTACTATTCAAAATAAGGGTTGGGAAGTACAATTAAACTTGACACCCATAAAACTGGAGGATTTCAAATGGGATATGACCGTTAACTGGTCTACCAATGAAAGTGAGGTTGTTAAGTTACGAGAGGGAATCGATAACTTGGTGTTGGCTGATTTGCAAGGAGGGGTTACAATTAACGCTAGTGTAGGCGAGCCTTATGGAACCATCAAAGGTAAGGATCTAGTGTATGAGGAAACTACAGGGCAACCTATTGTTTCGCAAACTTCCGGCTATTATCAAAGAACCTCTGATAACAATCACGTTATAGGGGAAATCAATCCCGATTGGATTGGTGGTCTTTACAATAGTTTTACCTATAAGCAATTTAATCTCGGTTTCTTGATCGATATTCAGGAAGGTGGTAACGTGTTCTCTTTGGATACCTGGTATGGTTATGCCACTGGTTTGTATGATATTACTGCTGGAACCAATGATCTTGGCAACCCGGTTCGTAATTCCAATGCCGATGGCGGTGGGGTTATCCTGCCTGGGGTAGACGAAAACGGACAGCCCAACACGGTTAGGGCCGCTGCCAACACCTACGCAAACCCTTGGGGCTACGCTAGGGCAGCAAATTCACAGCACGTATATGATGCAGGTTATGTAAAGTTACGAGAGGCTAGCTTAACCTATAATTTTAGTCAAAAAACGTTGGAGAGAACACCTTTGGTAAACGCATCGATCGCCTTGATCGGTAGAAACCTTTGGATCATAGACAAACATACGCCTTACACGGATCCAGAAGCTGGTCTTAGCTCTGGTAACGTTCAAGGATATCAGTCGGGGGCATATCCTTCCATAAGGGAAATAGGAGCAAGTCTTAAACTACAGTTTTAAAAAAAAGAATAATTATGAAAAAAGTAATATTAATCGCTTTATCCTTATTGGTAGTGGTTGCTTGTCAAACCGACGACCAATATGAGGACCTGAACAGGGATCCAAAAAATCCGACGCAGGTTGATGCCGACTTTCTTTTTAACTCAGCGGTTAAGAGTTTGTTCGATCAAATGACTAGTACGAATGTAAACGATAATGTTTTCAAAATGCTGGCCCAGTATTTTACGGAAACCCAATATATCGATGAGGCCAATTTTGATTTGAATCAAAGGGACATACCTCAAAGACACTGGTCTGAAATGTACCGGGATGTTCTTCTAGACCTTAAAACTGCTAGTCAGAACGTAGCGGACGATGCTGAGCTTTCAGGAGGGGAGAAGAGTGCCAGAATTGCACAGATCGAGGTGCTTATGGTGTATACCTATCAACAATTGGTAGATACCTATGGGAATATTCCCTATACCCAATCCTTGGATCCCATCGCCTATCCGTTGCCTGCCTATGACGATGCTGCGACCATCTATGGCGATTTGATCGCCAGGATCAATGCCGCAATTCCCAACCTTAAGGGTTCGGGCTTTGGAACCGACAACATCTATGGAGGCGATATGGCAAAATGGGCGAAATTCGGTAATTCCGTAAAATTGAAGTTGGGGATTCATTTATCCGACGTTGATGCGGCCACGGCCAAAGCTACCGTAGAATCTGCAGTAGCAGGCGGTGTATTTGCTTCCAATGCGGACAATGCGATTTTGGAATATTCAGGGGCTACTCCAAATACAAATCCTTTATGGGTAGACTTGTTTCAATCTGGTAGGTCAGATTTCGTTGCTGCAAATACGATAGTTGATGTAATGAATCCATTGAACGACCCAAGGAGGCCTTATTATTTTAAGCAAAATTTAGGCCCTGGGGTGTATAAAGGAGGAATCTACGGGGATAAGAATGCTTTTAGTGACTATACCCAGTTAGGAGAGTTGTTGTACACTCCTACCTTTAGAGGGGATATCTTGGATTATGCCGAGGTTTCCTTTTATTTGGCCGAGGCCGTTGCCAGAGGTTTTGCGGTTGGTGGTACTGTGGAAAGTCATTACGCGGCTGGTATTACTGCTTCCATTTTGGATTGGGGCGGCACTGCTGGAGAAGCAACTGCCTATTTGGCAAATCCTGCCGTAGCATATGCAACAGCAGCTGGTGACTGGAAAGCCAAGATTGGCACACAATTTTGGATTGCCATGTATAATAAGGGCTTTGTAGGTTGGACCGTTTGGAGACGTTTTGATGTTCCTACCTTGAACATACCAGTCGACCAAGGAAAGCCTGTTCCTTTCCGTTATACTTATCCGGTAAACGAGCAACAGTTAAACCTAACCAACTTGGAAGATGCATCTACTGCCATTGGTGGTGATGAGCAAGGTACCAAGTTGTTCTGGGACGTTAATTAATCTTGGATTTAGAATTATAGAAGGAACCGCCCTTGATTTTCAAGGGCGGTTTTTTTATTCCAAAAACTTTCATTTCCCATTACCACCAAAAAAATTACCTTTGCCAATCAAGTCATTTTTATGAGGTATTTGCTTTTGTTATGGTTAGTTTTTTTTTGTGCACCACTGCAAGCGCAAGAAGACTCCATAACGCCTGCAAAATCTGCGGATTCCGTTAAATTTCTTCAAAAGATTCAGAATAGGGCCTTTGGGAAGCCAGGGAAATCCAAGGATAGTACTGGAATTACCATAAAGGATTATATGATTATTAGTTATTCCCGGAACACCACTTTTTTAGACACTTCATTAACCATTCAAAAGCAGTACAAGCACAATTATTTACGCAAGGACTATTTTGAATTGTTGCCCCTTGGTAACATAGGACAACCGTATAATAAGTTGGGACTCGATTTTAGGGCGGCATCGCCATATCCCCTTTTGGGTGCCCAGGCCAGACAGGCCAACTATATGGAAGTTGAGGACATCAATTACTACCATGTAGCCACGCCAATGACCGAACTTATGTATAAGACGACCTTTGAGGAAGGGCAATTGTTGGATGCAATGCTTACCGCGAATACTTCTAAACAGCTTAATTTATCGTTGGCGTACAAGGGTTTTAGGTCGTTGGGAAAATACCAGTACAGTCAGGCCCAGTCCGGAAACTTTAGGGTAACATCCAACTATCAAACCAAGGATCGACGCTATAATATTAGAGTTCATTTTACTGCCCAGAATTTGGAGAATGAAGAAAATGGGGGATTGTTAAAACCAGAGCAGTTTGAATCCGGGAGTCCCGAGTTCAAAGATCGTTCCCGTATTGATGTGGTATTGACCGATGCCCAAAATAGGGTTTCTGGAAAGCGCTATTTTTTAGATCACTATTATAAATTGTTCGGGGAGAAAAAGGATTCGGGCACGGTTAGGACCTCCAATTTGACGGTAGGCCATGTTTTTAATTATGAATCCAAGTATTATCAATTTACGGAGGGCAAGCAGAATGATTTTTTTGGACCTGTATTCATTGATAATATTAGTGATAAGGCTGCCCTTAAAGCCTTTTACAATCAGCTAAACACCCAATTTTCAAATAGGGTAATAGGCGATATCAAAGGATATGTGAATTTTTATAATTATGATTATTTTTTTAATAGTAAGATAATTACGGATACACAGACCATTCAGAGTCAGCTCAAGGGAAATGAAATTTCGGTTGGGGGAATATACAACAAGCAGATCGGTAGGCTCGGGATTCAGGGAGAGGCTAAAACCAGGATTGTTGGAAATCTTAGTGGTAATCTTATAAGTGGGTCGTTGGACTTTACTTTGAATGAAAGGAACAAAATAGCCTTTTCAGGTCATATGTCTGAAAGGATGCCAGACTTTAACTTTTTATTGTACCAGAGCGATTACCTGAATTACAACTGGCAGAACGACATGTTGTTTAAAAAGCAAAGGGAAAACGGTCTTAAGGCTGAACTCTCTTCGGCCGTGCTGGGCAGTTTATCGATGGCGTACACCACGCTACAGAATTACAGTTATTTTACGTCTACCGCTGATGCGGAACAAATTGCGGCAGGATCGGAAAATGCCTATGTAAAGCCTTTTCAGGAGGAGGGCACCATTAATTATTTTAAGGCAACTTATCGGAAGGAGTTTCGATGGAGGGATTTTGCTTTGGACAATACGGTAATGTACCAGCATGTTTCCCAAACCAACGATGTGATGAATCTCCCGGAGTTTGTAACTCGCAATACTTTGTATTATCAGAAGGAGCTTTTTAAAAAGGCCATGTTTTTGCAAACGGGTATTACCTTTAAGTATTTTGCCGAATATTATATGGACTCATATAATCCTTTGTTAGGGGAATTTTTCACCCAGGACCGGGAGAAATTGGGGGGATATCCCTTGTTCGATTTTTTTATCGATGCAAAAGTTAGGAACGCGCGTATATTTTTTAAGTTGGAACATTTTAACTCCTCTTTTACGGGCAACAATTATTATAGTGCGCCCAATTATCCATACCGGGATTTTGTGATCCGTTTCGGCCTGGTTTGGAATTTCTTTTCTTAGTGAAACCCTAGTTTGACAAGCATGATATGCGCTGTCAAACTAGTTGGTTGAACTAACCCCGACCGCAAGCGTCGGGGTCTCGTTCTATTTGGGATGTTGCCCAATGCGGGGGCCTTCGTTTCGCGGGCATGAAATGCGCTGTCAAACTAGTTGGTTGAACTAACCCCGACCGCAAGTGTCGGGGTCCCGTTCTATTTGGGACGTTGCCCAATGTGGGGGCCTTCGTTTCGCGGGCATGA
>SWCD01000052.1_pt1 | contig 19705 bp, 15 predicted proteins | sample 4693011 | NCBI WGS metagenome assembly SWCD01 (sample SAMN10267278, study PRJNA491770) | bioreactor metagenome | isolation source: DHS bioreactor inoculated with marine | place: Japan: Omine Ridge, Nankai Trough | reverse complement strand
GCAGGACGTTCGGGGAGCCGGAACTCTGGCACGCGAGCGCCCTGACCGTGGCCCGGCTCGGCTACCACGGATTTCGATCCGGCAGCCCGACCGACCCGCACGAACTGGCGCCGATCTACCTCCGGCGATCCGAGGCGGAGGAGAGGTGGGAGGAACGGGAGCAAGGCGGTTGAAAGCGGAGGAAAAGAGGGAGCGCGTGTGGGCGGAGATCGACCTCGATCGGGTCGCCGCCAACCTCGCGGTGCTGAAGGAAGCCGCCGGGGGGGCCTGCGTGATGGCCGTCCTGAAGGCCGACGCCTACGGTCACGGGGCGGTGGCGGTGGCGCACCGCCTGCTCGCCGAGGGCATCTCGATGATCGGCGTGGGCGACTCCTCGGAGGCCCTCGAACTGCGCGAGGCCGGGATCGACGCCCCCCTGCTCATCCTGGGAGCCATCGTCACCGGCGAAGCCGAGCGCGTCGTCGCCGATGACATCGCCACCTGCATCCACTCCGTGGAACGGGCCCGGCAACTGGATGAGGAGGCCCGCCGGCAGAACCGGATCGCCCGGGTGCACATCATGGTGGACACGGGCATGGGGCGCCTCGGGGTCACGGCGGCGAAGGCCCCGGACCTGGCTCGGGAGATCCTGAAGCTTTCGCACCTGAGGCTCGAGGGCATCGCCACCCACTACGCCTCCTCCGCCTCTCCGATCCCCATCCAGCTGGAGCAGCAGTATCGGCTCTTTGCCGACGTACTGACGAAGATCCGGGAGGACGGCATCGACCCCGGCCTGATCCACGCCTCGAACTCGGCCTGCCTCTTCTCGCCGCTGACGGAACACTTCGACATGGTGCGCCTGGGGCTCGGGCTGCTCGGCCTCGATCCCGGCAACCTGGATGAGCGCCTGGACATCCTCTCCCCGGCCCTCTCCCTCAGGACCCAGATCATCTTCCTGAAGGACTTCCCCGCCGGATTCCCCATCGGCTACTATCGGACCTGGGTGACGCGCCGCCCCACGCGGATCGCCACCCTGCCGATCGGCTACAACGACGGATTGAGCTGGAACCTCGGCAATCGGATGCGGGTGCTGGTCCGCGGGCAGGAAGCGCCGATCGTCGGCGCGATCTCGATGGACTACACCACGATCGACGTGGGGCGGATCCGCGACGCCTCGGTCGGCGACGTGGTGACGATCATCGGCCGCGACGGCGAGCGGGAGATCCGGGCGGAGGACGTGGCGTCGGCCGCCCGGACGATCCCCTACGAGGTGACGTGCCGGCTCAGCCGCCGGGTGGTGAGGCTCTACACCGGGGAGTATTGACATGTGGGAGCACGTCTACGTCGTCCTCATGGCCGGGGGCTCCGGCACGCGGTTCTGGCCCATTTCCCGGCGCGCGCGCCCCAAGCAGATCCTCCCCATCGCCGGTCCCGACCCGATGATCCGCGTGACGCTCGACCGCCTGGGCGACCACGTCCCGCCCGAGCGGGTGCTCCTGGTTACCGGCGCGGATCAGGCCGACGCGCTCCGGGAGGTGCTCCCGGAACTGCCGGCGGAGAACCTGCTCCTCGAGCCCACACCCCGAAACACCGCCCCGTGCCTGGGTCTGGCCGCGGTCACCGCGGTCCTGCGGGATCCCCAGGCCATCCTCCTCTGCCTTCCCGCCGACCACGTCATCCGCCCGGACCAGGCCTTTCGGGATGTGTGCCGCATGGCCACGGAGCGGGCCGCCGGGGCGGGCACGCTGCTCACCTTCGGCATCCGCCCCACGCACCCCGCCACCGGCTACGGCTACATCCTCTCCGGGGCGGAGACCTCTCCGGGCGTCCACCGGGTCGAGAGCTTCGTGGAGAAGCCGGATCTCCCCACCGCGAAGGAGTATCTCCGGCACGGGGGCTACCGTTGGAACAGCGGGATGTTCGCCTGGCGGGCGGATCGCTTCCTCGAGGAGGTGGCCCGACACCTGCCGGTGCTCTCGGAGGGACTCGGCCGCCTGCGAGACGACCCCGCCTCCCTGCCGCAGGTCTTCCCCCGGCTGCCCTCGATCTCCGTGGACTACGGGATCATGGAGCGGACCGACCGCGCGGAGGTGGTGGACGCGGCCTTCGGTTGGGACGACGTGGGGTCGTTCGAGGCGCTCTCCCGCCTGATCGAGGCCGATGACGAGGGCAATTACGTGCGCGGCAGCGCCGTCCTTCTCGACAGCACCGGCCTGGTGGTGCTCGCCGGCGAAGGGCGGATGGTGGGCGCGGTGGGCCTTTCGGACCTGGTCATCGTCGACTCCGGGGACGCCCTCCTGGTCTGCCCGCGGACCCGGGCGGAAGACGTGAAGCACCTCGTGGCGAAGCTCAGGGACGCCGGACGGGACGACCTGACATGATCCGCGTGCTCGGCATCGACTGGGGCGAGCGCCGCCACGGTTTAGCGGTCACCGACCCCATGGGCTATACCGCCCAGCCCGCGGGGGTCGTCCACCGGAAGGGACGGGATCCGGGCCTGGACCAGATCGCGAAGGTGATCGAGGAGAAGGAGGTCACCCGCATCGTGGTCGGCCTGCCCTTCCACATGGACGGCAACCCCGGAGACCACCACGACGACGTGCTGGCCTTCATCGCCCTCCTCGAGGAGCGCTTCGGCCTGCCCGTGGAGACGGTCGACGAGCGGATGACCACCATCCTGGCCGAACGTGCCCTGGCCGAGGCCGGATTGAGCAGGAACAAGCGCAAGAAGCGGGTCGATCAGGTGGCGGCCCAACTCATCCTGCAGTTCTGGCTCGATTCCCGGGACAGCCGAAAATGCTAGGGAAAACCGCCCGTCGAGCGTAGGATCCGCGGTTTGATCAACTTCCAAGGCCCTGTAAACACCCCTGTCCGGTTCGAGGACCCTCCTACGGGACTACGGGCGAGAGGAAATCATGCGTAGCAAAGAGGAGATCATCGCGGAGTACAAGGTCCACGAGGGAGACACCGGGTCTCCGGAGGTGCAGGTTGCGCTCCTGACCGAGCGTATCCGCCACCTGACGGAGCACTTGAAGGTCCACAAGAAGGACCACGCCTCCCGCCGCGGACTCCTGATGCTGGTCGGTCAGCGCTCACGCCTGCTGCGGTATGTCCGCGGCAAGGAGATGAGCCGGTACCAGATTTTGATCCAGCGACTTGGACTCCGGCGATAACCATACGCCGCTCGGTCAATCCCCCAGAGCGGTCAACCATCGGGTTCACCGAATTGCGCTCCCCGTCTGTCGCCACCGGTGGCAGACGGTTTCTGATTCCGGCGCAGTGACCTCGAGCAAAAAGCGGCCCACCCCCGCCGTCATGAGGATGACGGGGGCGAAATAGGGGGCCGCCCAGGGCGGACGACGGGGAAAGTCCGCCGAGACGATCGGAGGATGCGAAAGTGTTTGATGTAAAGACGGCAGAGCGAGAAATCGGTGGCCGAAGCTTCAGCTTCGAAACCGGACGGATGGCCCGGCAGGCCCACGGATCCGTGGTTGTGCGCTACGGAGAGACGATGGTCCTCGTGGCGGCCACGACGGGAAAGGCGCGGGAAGGCATCGACTTCTTCCCGCTCACAATGGACTACCGGGAGAAGACGGGCTCCGCGGGGAAGATTCCAGGCGGCTTCTTCAAGCGCGAGGGTCGTCCCACCACGAAGGAAATCCTCACCATGAGGATGATGGACCGGCCCATCCGGCCGCTGTTCCCGGATGGCTTCAAGGCCGAGGTTCAGATCCAGGCGTTCGTCCTTTCGGCGGACCCCGAGCTGGATCCGGACATGGCGGCGATCAACGGCGCCTCCGCGGCGCTGAACATCTCGTCCATTCCGTTCAACGGTCCGGTGGGCGCGGTGCGCGTCGGACTGATCGAGGACGAGTTGGTCATCAACCCCACCCACACCGAGCGGACCCAGTCCAGCCTCGACCTGGTGGTGGTGGGCACGGCGAACGCCGTGACGATGGTCGAGTGCGGCGCCCGTGAGTTGTCCGAAGAGACGATGCTCGAGGCGATCGCCCTGGCCCACGAGTCGATCAAGGCGATCTGCGAGACGCAGAACGCGCTCCGAGAGCAGGTCGGCAACGAGAAGTTCGAGTTCGTCCCGCCCCAGGTCAACGCCGACCTCGTGGGCGAGCTTTCCGAGAAGTACGCGGGCGCCGTCCGCGAGGCCTTCGGCAACGACGGGAAGCACGCCAAGGGCGCCGCCCTGGCGGCGGTTCGCGCCGAAGCCATCGAGCACTTCGTGCCCGGTGAGGAGAAGGACATCCTGAAGGTGAAGGAGGTGAAGAACCTCTTCCACGACCTGGAGAGCAACATCGTCCGCGCCATGGCCCTCGAGGGCACGCGGATCGACGGCCGAAGCCCCACCGACATCCGCCCCATCGAGTGCGGCGTCGGCTTCCTGCCCCGGGCGCACGGTTCGGCGCTCTTCACCCGCGGCGAGACCCAGGCGCTGGTCACCGCCACGCTCGGCACCGCCGACGACGAGCAGATCATCGACGGTCTGCAGGATGAGGTCCGTCGCAAGTTCCTGCTGCACTACAACTTCCCCCCGTTCTCCGTGCGTGAGACCCGTCCCATCCGTGGACCGGGCCGGCGCGAGATCGGACACGGCGCTCTGGCCGAGCGCTCGGTGGAGCCGGTACTGCCGGACAACGAGACGTTCCCCTACACGCTCCGCGTCGTCTCCGACATTCTGGAGTCGAACGGTTCCTCGTCGATGGCCACGGTGTGCGGGGCGACCCTCGCGCTGATGGACGCCGGCGTGAAGATCCGCCGCCCGGTCGCCGGGATCGCCATGGGCCTGGTCACGGAAGGTGACCAGAACCAGATCCTCTCCGACATTCTCGGCACCGAGGACCACTGCGGCGACATGGACTTCAAGGTGGCCGGAACGCAGAACGGGATCACCGCGCTGCAGATGGACATCAAGATGACCGGCGTTCCGCAGGACGTCATGGCGAAGGCGCTCGAGCAGGCCCGCGTCGGCCGGCTGTCGATCCTTCGCTCCATGTTGAAGGCTCTGAGCCGCCCGCGCGCCGAGATCTCGATGCACGCCCCGAAGATGTTCCTGGTGAAGATCCCGCGCGACAAGATCGGGATGCTCATCGGCCCCGGTGGCAAGAACATCCGCCGCCTGCAGGAAGAGACCGGGTCCACGATCAACGTCGAGGACGACGGCACGGTGAAGATCTTCGCCGTGAACACGACCGGAGCCGAAGCGGCTCGCGACGAGGTCGAGATGCTTGGCAAGGAAGCCAAGATGGACGAGATCTACAAGGGTCGGGTCGTCTCGATGAAGGACTTCGGTGTCTTCGTCGAGCTCTGGCCGGGCACCGAGGCTCTCTGCCACATCTCCGAGCTTTCGGCGGAGTACCTGGACAAGGTCGAGGACGCGGTGGAAATCGGCGAGGAGATCGACGTGAAGGTCATCTCCATCGACGACTCCGGTCGCGTCAAGGTCTCCCGCAAGGAGGTCCTGGCCCCAGGGTCCGGTAGCGAAGGCGGCGGCGCAGCCAGGCCGAACAACCGGCGCAGTGGCGGCGACCGTGGACGCGGCGGTGACCGTGGCGGCCGTGGCGGCGACCGTGGTGGACGCAGCGGCGACCGTGGCGGACGTGGCGGAGACCGTGGTGGACGTGGCGGAGACCGTGGCGGACGCAGCGGCGGAAGTCGCGGTGGAAGCCGCGGCGGCAATCGCTGACCAAAGCGGGTTTTCGAGGAATTGAGAGAGGGGAGCGTCTGAAGGCGCTCCCCTCTTTCATTTGTGGGTGGGGCGTTCGGGGGATCATCGGGTCGGATACCGAGCTGGAGGGCGCCGCGCCGTCGGCGCCGCTTTTTGGATTCAGGGGGGCGTCCGGACCCGCAATTCCACGGGGGGCGGGGAAGGGTGGGTGGACGGGGTGGGAACGGCTTGTACGATGTGTCCATGATCGCCCGGTTCGGTCGGCTGCTGTCGGCGGCTCTCCTCATTCTTGTCGCGAGTACGGTCCTCGCGCAGGACGAGGGTCAGGCGCTTCGGGCGCGGGTCGTGGATCCGTTCGTACTCGATGGGGATCTGGCCGAGTGGGGTTCCTTCACCCCGCTCCTCTATGGGGACGCCGAGCGGGTCTTCACGGAGCGCAGTCCCCTCTCGCGGAACTGGGGCGGCGATGCGGACCTCTCCGGCCGGCTCTACGTCGGGTTCACCGCCACGGACCTGGTCCTCGCCGGGGACATCTCCGACGATATGCACACCCCCAACGCCTCCATCTGGTACCGGGGCGACACGGTGGAGCTCTTCCTCGACCTCGATCTCGGTGATCTGGAAACCGCGGCGAACGTCTACAACGACGACGACTACCAGATCCTCCTCTTCCCGCAGTCGCCGGGGCACAACTGGGGAGTGGTCACCCTGCGTGGAAGCCGGGTTCAGTCCGACGGCGGATTCGACGGCGTGCGCACCGCCTACCTGCGCAAGACCGACGATCAGGGCCGCTACCAGGGCTACACTTTCGAGGCCGCCATTCCGCTGGCGAACTTCCCGGAACTCACCATCTACGAGGGCAAGGTCATCGGCTTCGACCTCGCGCTCTCGGATGCGGACGGGGAGAAGATCCAGAAGACCTACATGACTCTCGGCGCCCGGGCCGGACTGTCCGCCGACCCCTCCCGTTTCAACCGCCTGGTTTTCGACGCTCCGCCCGTCGCGGTGGAACCGCCCCGCGCCCGAGAGCCGGTGTGGTTCGTGGCCGCGATCATCTTCACGAGCACCATGCTGCTCGCCCTGTTGCTGTGGGTCTTCCGGCGCCCGCTGAGCGCCCTGGCCGGCACTCCGATCCCCCGCAAACTGCTCTTCACCTCGGGCCTGCTGCTGCTGCTCTACTTCGCCCACGCCATTCCCGAGTGGATCGTGAGCGCGGCGCGGGATCGCCAGCGCGAGTTTCTCGGGCAGCGGGTGGAACTCGTCGCCGAGACCCTCGCGGAGGCGGATCGGGAGTGGTTCCTGGGGACCCTGGAGTCGCCACCCGAGCCCGAGCGGATCTGGGCGATCCTGACGGGAGGAGAGGCCGGTCCGCCGCCGCGCTACGAGTTTCAGCCGATCTGGGTCCGGCCCCCGGCCCGCTCCGAAACCCTCTCGCGCGTTCCGATCATCGACTTCGGCCGCCGACTCGATGCCGGCGATCATGCCCGCTTCGAGCCCTCGGAACCGCTCCCCGCCGAGGAAGTCGTCCTGGTCGGCCACCTCGAGGTGGACCCTCTCTCGCGGCATCCGCTGGAGCCCGGATCAGAGCTGGGTTCGCTCCGCATCCTGCTCCAAAGAAACGGAGAGGTGCTCGAGACGCCCCTCACCTACTTCGAGACCCTCGACGACTCGAAGGGCGCCGCTCTCGACTCCCCCGCCGAGGTGGCCTGGAGCGACCCGCCGGCCGGGAGCCACGCCAACGAGGTCCGCGTGGTGCTTCCGGAGGGGGCGCAGGTGCAGGCGGTGGAGATCGTGCAGACGCTGGAGGAGGGCCACCTGGTGGTCCACGGCGTGACCCTCCTGACCGGCGCCGCCGAAGAGCCTCGACCGCTTCCGCTCATTTCCCGGACGTTGACCGGAGTCCCGGTCAACCTCTGGGAGGATGGACCGCGGGAGGCCGGCGTGGTGCTCGGCCCGGACTCCGAGCCACTCGCCATCCCTCTTTCGCCGCCGGTGGACCGGGTCTGGTGCTTCTACGTCCGCCCCACGATCAGCGAGGACGCGATCGCGGATCCCAAGGGCACCGACAAGATCTCACTGACCCTGCTCTCCGAGGACGGTGAGCGCAGCGAACCGGTGGTTCTCAGATCCGGCATCCACATCGACGGGGAGAACCTCTACACGCGGCGTCACCCCCCGGAGTTCGAAGCGAGCCTCGCCTGGCGCTGGACTCCGATCGGAGACCGCCCCCGCCACCGCGACGCCATCGCCATCGAGGCCGGAGACTTCCCCGCAAAGACGCTGGAGATCGCCTTCCTCGGCGGAGAGAACCCGGTCCTGATCGGAGGAGTGACGACCGGCCGGCGCCTGGCACGCGCGGCTTCGGGGGAGCACCAGCACCTGATCGGGACCGAGACGGAGGATCGCTTCAAGCTCTCTCCGGATGCGCGGGTCGCGCTCCAGGACGTCGCTCTCACCTGGTACCGATCGGGAAGAGCGGTGCTCAGCACGATCGGATCGGAGCAGGGCGGACAGGGGCTCCTCGGCGCCGCCCTGCCCTCCGGCGCCATCCCCCGCAACGCCGCGCGCTGGGAACCGGCCGGACCGGAGATACGCGCCCTCGGCCAGGACCGCTACCTGTCGACGTTCCTCCCGGTGACGCGCGGAGGAGAGGACTGCCTGGAGATCGCGCTGCACCTGCCGGCGGCGGCCGCCTCCCAGAAGGTGGTCGACGTCGTCTTCTACGTGCTTCTGGCGATCCTGCTTCTGACCGTGCTGCTGATCCTGGCGGACCTCCTCTCCCTCCTGCCCCGCTTGAGGATGCGCCTGACGCTGGGATTCGCGATCGCCGCGCTCGTCCCCCTCCTGCTCTTCTTCTTCGGTTTGAGCGGGATCCTCGAGCGCGAGGCCGGGCGCTCCGCCACGGACACGCTGCTGGAGCAGGTGGGGCTCGTCAGGGGGCAGATCGATGACATGCGGGATGCGGTCCGCCGCCAGGCCCGGCTCCTCCTGACCGACGAGGAACTGCTCACCGCACTCAACGCCGCCGACCCGCAGGATTACCTGACCCGGACGGATTCCCTGGTGCGGGAGCGGGCCGCCACGGTGGCCCCGTTCTCCGGCCCGGCGCGCGTGTTCATCGAGGACCTCCTCCCGGTGAACGGCGACCCCGGGCCTCGCGTCTTCCCCCTGGGCGCGGAGACCCATCCGTTCCTCGCCACCCGCGATTCCGCCGACGACATCACCTACCGCTGGTCGGAGCTTTCCTTCGAGGGCAGCGCTTCGGCCCCCCTGGTCGACGGTCGCCGGACGGTGGTGGTGGAAGTCCCGATCGAGCGGGAGGCCCTGGACGACCTGAAGGGCCGTTTCGGGCAGCGGCTGCAGATCCTGCTGTTCACCGTGAGGGGGTACCCCTACCGGGGCACCGTGGTCCTCGACGGGGAGGCGTTGTCGAGCAAGGTGGAAGCCCGCCGGACGGTCATGGAGGACATCGACCTGAACCGGGCCCCCCAGGTGCGGGAGGAGGTTCTGTCCGGCACCCCCTACGTCGTGGCCTACGATCTCGTCCGCACCTCCGACGGCGAGCCGGTGGCCTTGGTGGGTGTCGCCCTCCGGCGCGAGGAGTTGATCGCCGCACAGACCGACATCCGGAACCTGTTCCTCATCCTCGGCGCGGTCATCGTCCTCCTGGAGATGATCGTCGGGAGCATCCTCACCCGGCGCATCACCGAGCCGTTGACCTCACTCTCCCGAGGGGCGCGCGCGGTCAGCCGCGGCAACCTCCAGACGCGCGTGGAGGTCACCGGATCCGACGAAATCGGCGCCCTCGGCAACTCCTTCAACCAGATGACCTCGGAGCTGGAGCGGCGCATCGGCGAACTCTCCAAGCTGAACTCCGCCATCCGCAATCTCTCCGGCTCCCTCGACCGCGAGCACGTCCTCTCCCGGGCGATCGAGACCTTCCGCGAGGCCGCGGGGCAGCCGGACGGAGTGCTGCTCGTTCTGGGAACCGAGGACGGGGCGGAGTTGGCGGCCGGCCAGGTGGGTGAAGGTGAACTGGAGCCGGGGGCCCTGCCGGATGGCGACGGGTTGATCCGGGACAGCCTCGATTCCACCGTGCCCCGCGTGGTGCGCGGCCCGTTCCCGGACGGGGCCGATTTCGGCTCCCCCGCCGCCGCCGCGACAATCCCCTTCGAGCCGACACGGGACGCGCGAGGCGCGGTGCTGCTGCTCTACGATCGGCCGGAGCCGGGCCTGTCGGAGAGCGACCTCGAGTTCCTCTCCACGATGGCGCAGCAGGTGGCCATCGCCCTGGAGAACGCCCGCCTCTATCACCTGGCCATCGAGGACGTGGCCACGGGGCTCTACATTCCGAGCTACTTCCTGGCCCGGTTGAGGGAGGAGACGGACCGCGCGGTGACGACCGGCCGCCCCATCACCGTCGTCCTCGTGTCCCTCGGCGAGATCGACGGCATCTACGACACGTACGGCCCGGAGGACGGTGACTACCTGATGGGCCGCGCCGCGGCCCGCGTCCGGCGCGCGGTCCACCGCATGAACGTGCTGGCACGGGCCGACCAGTCCACCATCGAGATCATGCTGCCGGAGACCGACAAGGAGGTCGGCATCACCCTGGCAACCGAGATCCGGGAGGCGCTGACGCGCGCCGCCTTCCCGCTTCGAAGCCAGCCCGAACGCACGATCCAGCTCATCCCTTCGATCGGCCTGGCCACCTGTCCGGACGACGCCGGATCCGCGGAGTTCCTCTTGAACGAGGCCCACGGCGCGCTCTACAAGGCCGTGACCGACCGCGCCGGCGGCGAGGTCATCGACGTGTCCGCGGAGCGGGAGCGGACCCGGTCCCGGGTGGAACGGGAGTCCGGGCGCTTCGTCTTCCGCAGCGAGAAGATCGTCGAACTGCTCGAGAGCGTGGACCGCATCGCGGAGAGCGACGTGCCGATCCTGATCCAGGGGGAGACCGGCGTCGGGAAGGAGGTGCTCGCGGAACTCGTCCACGAAAAGAGCCCGCGCCTCGATCAGCCCCTCATCAAGGTGAACTGCGCGGCGCTGCCGGAGACCCTGCTCGAGTCCGAGTTGTTCGGCTACGAGAAAGGCGCGTTCACGGGCGCCGACCGCCGCAAGCCCGGCCGCTTCGAACTGGCCGAGGGCGGGACCATCTTCCTCGACGAGATCGGCGAGATCCCCCCGCAGACGCAGGTCAAGCTGCTCCGCGTGCTGCAGGACCACCAGGTGGAGCGTCTGGGATCGACCTCCCCCATCCGCGTGGACGTCCGGGTGCTGGCGGCCACGAACCGCGACCTGAAGGCGGACCTCAGGGAGGGGCGCTTCCGCGAAGACCTGTACTTCCGGCTGAACGTGGTCTCCCTGGTCATTCCGCCGCTCCGCGCCCGCAAGGAGGACATTCCGGTCCTCGTCGACCACTTCGTCGAGTCCTACGTCAAGGAACACGAGACCATCGGCAAAAGACTGAGTCCGGGCGCCATGGACCGACTCTACGCCCACTCCTGGCCCGGCAACGTCCGGGAGTTGAAGAACACGGTGGAGCGCGCGCTGGTCATCGCCCGCGCGGAGGTGATCCGCGCGGACGAGATCGTGTTCCCGGAAGCGGCGGCCGTAAACGCCCCCCCCGGCGCCCCGACCACGCCGACCCGGCTGACGCAGATCAACGCTTCTGACCTGAACCATCGCCAGCAGCGCCTCCTGACCATCCTCGCCCGCCGGGACTCCATCACCAACCGCGAGTACGCCGACCTGGTGGGAGTCTCCGCCCGCACCGGCAACCGCGACCTGAGGGAACTGCTGGAGCGAGGCCTGATCGTGCAGGTGGGGAAGAAGCGGGCGGCGGTGTATCGGTTGGGGCAGGGGTGAGGGGGGCGCCCGACGCGGAGTCCCAAGGGGAGCGCGTCAGGGTGAGATGAATGGGCTTTTGAATGGCCGGGTCAGGGTGAGATGAGTGTCTGTTGAAATCCTCAGGAGTGGTCGACAAATCATCTATGCGGACTCTTCCCACGAGGACCAGGTGGATCTTCCTGCTGTTCATCCTCCTCGCCGCGCTCCTCCTCCGGGTGCCGGGGCTCACGTGGGGGTTGCCGCCGATCGAGAATCCGGGGGCGGAACCCTATCACCCGGACGAGTTCGTCACGTTCGAGCAGTCCGTCCGGCTCTGGAGCAATCCGGACCCCATCGCGTTCTGCTGGGGGGGCGTCCTCTACCTCCGGACCGGACTCGCGGCACGGGCGATCGTCTCGGCGGATGACGAGGATGCGAAGGGCGGGCTTCCCTTTCGGCGAACGCTGCTGCTGCTTCGATCGCTCAATGTGCTCTATGCGCTCCTGACCGTGCTCCTGGTGGCCCACCTCGGGCGGACGCTTTTCGGGGACGGGGCCGGGATCTTTGCCGCGGGGCTCTTCGCCGTGTTTCCGGGGCATGTGCTCGACAGCCATTTCGGACGGCCGGACGTGCTCCTCTGCCTCCTCCTGACCGCCTCCCTGGCCTGCTCGGTGAAACTGGCCGGGACCGGGAAGTACCGCTGGACCGTGGCCGCCGCCCTGCTCTCGGGACTGGCCACGGCCACGATGCTGTGGGGGCTCTCGGCCCTCGCCGGGTTGGGGGTGGCGACGCTGCTCTCGGCCCGCGGGCGGGGTCCCGAGGTCTTCCTGCGCCGCTTCCTCGTAAACGGACTGATCGCGGCCGCCGGTTTCGCGGTGGGGTATCTCGCCGGCAGTGTGGAGACACTGGTCCACCTTCAGACGTTCAACTACCGGCTCGCCCAGAGCCGCCGGGTCCACCGCTCGCCGTTCTCCTTCCCCCTGCTCTACGTACTGCCGCTCAGCCTCTCCTCCCTCGGCGCCCCGGGCTGGCTCCTCGCCCTCGGCGGGGCAGTCGGCTCGGTCTTCAGGAAGGTCGGTCTGGCGCTGATCCCGGCGGCGACGATCGTCTGCGGCTTCGGACTCCTCGGCTCCCAGCACGGGAACATGATGCGCTACATGGTCTGGCTCAGCCCCGCCCTCGCCCTCTTCGCGGGATATGCGCTGGCGGGTCTCGTCTCGGCCCTCGCCGACCGCGGGCGCGGGGGGCGCATCGTCGCCGCGGCCCTGACCGGGCTGGTGCTCCTGCTGACGGCGCAGTCCTCGGTATCCATCGTCGCCGGCCTGGCCCGGGAGCGGGATCCCCGCATCCTCGTGGCGGATTGGATAGAGAAGACGGCACCCAGGGCCGAGATCGGCATGACCGCCTCGTATCGCGGGGACGTGACCTACCTGCCGCGGTTCTCCCCGGAAAGCCGCACCCGGCGGTTCGTGCTGAGAGTGTTCGCGACCTACGACGCGCGCGAGGTGCTCGAGACCGGCCCGGAGTTCCTGATCACCACGAACTACGCCCGTCAGCACGCGTGGGGAGACTCGGCGAAAGCGTTCTTCCGGGAACTCGAGGACGGCGGCTTCTACGAGGAGGTCTACCGGGCCGGGCCCCCCTGGCGCCCCCTCTCACTGCCGGCGGTCCTGGGGTTCGACCCGCCGGACGACCTGCTCTACGTCATGTCGACCTTCAAGGTCTACCGACGCGTCAGCGATTGACCCGCGAGCGCTCTCCCGGAGGCAGGATCACCGTCTGCTCCTTCCGCTTGATGATGCGGGGAGTGATGAAGAAGACCAGCTCGGCCTTGATCTCCTGCGACTTGACGGACGAGAAGAGGTAGCCGATCAGGGGGATATCGGAGATCAGCGGCAGCCCGACCTTGCTCTCCAGGGTGGAGGACGAGAGCAGCCCGCCGATGATGATCGTTTCCCCGTCCCGCACGCTCACATCCGTCTTGGCGCTGCGCTGGGCGATCACCGGGTTCTGGGAACCCTCCGGGCCCTGCACATAGTCGGTGATCTGCGAGTCGGAGGCGTTGATCGAGAGGGAGACGTAGTTCCGACCGATGAGCTTCGGCTCGATGTCGAGAGTGATCCCGGTCTGCTCGAACTTCGTGGTGACGTACGTCTGGGTGCCCTTCACCTCGACGCTCTGCACCGGGAACTTCAGCCCCGTGGTGATGCTCGCCTTCTTCCCCTGCATGGCGATGATGGAGGGTTGCGACAGGATCTCCACCATGCCCCGGCTCTGGAGCGCGCGGAAGATGTACGTGTACTCACCGTGCTTCAGAACGGAGTCACCCACGGTCTTGAAGTCGAAGGTTCCTCCCTGCCACGGGCTACCGGTACCAAGGGACTCGATGTAGCTCTCCGGGTTGAAGGCCCCGGTGAAGGCCCCGAAGAACGGCTGCGCGCCGTCCGTCGCGGCCCGGCGGTCGTAGCTCCCCTCGAACCCGAATTCGAGGTTGGAGTCGTACTTGATCTCGATGATCTTGGCCTCGACATAGACCTGCGGAGCCGGAACGTCCAGGACATCGAGGAGTTGCTCGATGATCGGCCACTTCTCCGCCGGGGCCTGAATGCGAAGGATGTTCATGCTCGTCGCGCTGACCTTCACATCCTTTCCAACGTACGTCTGGAGTTCCTTCAGGATGGCGGCAGGCTCCTCGTAATTCACCTGCCAATACCGCGTTACGAGCCCCTTTGTCTTGATGGCGCCGTCCCGGAGTATCTGGATCTCCGGCTCAGCGGGGACCTCCTGGGCGATCGCGTCGAGGGACACCAGGGCCAGAAAGCCAAGGCCTAGACACACCATCCCCGCTCGCATGATTGTCTCCCATTCTCAGAGGGCCCCTTTTCAGCAGGCGAAGTGAGTCCGCGCCTACCTCGGCAGCGCCCGAACCACCAGCGAAGTGATGTTCGGTACGGTACGGCCCTCGATCGAAATCGAGCCGATGCCGCCGATGAGGTCGTATCCGCGGCTGTCGGCCACCTTGTCGATGGCGCTGCGGAAGCGATCGCTCGCGGTGCGCAAGAGGATCAGGTAACGAGGGTCGGAGTCGTTCAGGTTCTTCTCGACGATCTCCCTGTACTCGGGAATCCTGGCATACACCGCATCGACGTCCACGACGGCCGGCTTCGAGAACTCGCTCGAGTTGCCGAGGAAGATGTCCCCCTCGTTGACTGTCACCCTCGGACTGCCACCGGCTACCACCAGTCCACCCGAGATCACGAGGAGCACGAGCGCCAGAGTCCCCACCGTCACGCCATGCCTCATGTCCTGCCTCCAAGCCCGTCCGACATATCCTGTCCGCCCTGTGTTGCCACCGCATGATTTAGCAAACACCGTACCGAGAATCTCACCTTCTCTTCTATATGTCGGCTGAACCATGAAAGCTCTGAACTCGAAAAGACTTACAGCACAATCTTCGAGATGCGACCCTCTGCTCCGGCGCACTCTTGCGCCATATTGCGACAAATCCCGCCAGTTCTCGACATCAAAACAAGGAAAAGAGTCACTTTGCGAGACGGGTGGCAAGCCAATCACCCACTTCCTGGAGGGCTACGGCGGCCACCCTGCGCCGGGCATCGCCATAGGTTTCAAGCCCTCCCGGGGTGGGCATCAGGAAGTGATCGAGCCCGGGCAGGCGGAGCAGCCGGCGGCCCGGCGTGCGAAGCGAGAGAGCGATCCTCCGACCGTGCTCGACGGGCACCTGCATGTCTCTCTCTCCGTGCACCACCAGCACCGGGCACGAGATCGCCGCATAGAGCGAGAGCGGATCCACGGAGAGGTGCTCCCGGAGCCAGCGCACACTCTTCACCTGTCCGCCGTAGTCGAGCACGTCCGCCGTGGAGAGACGGACGTGCTCGAAGTAGGCCCGCAAATCCGCCAGGATCCGGCGGGCCTCGTCGGCGTCCGTGCCTCGCTCCTCGGTGCGGGAGCGGATCTGGGCCAGGAGGATCCGATCCAGGGGCTCCGCAGGCGCCCCGACGAGCACGATGGCGGCCAGGCCCTGAGGCGCCAGCATGGCCCCGAGCAGCGCTCCCTCGCTGTGGCCCAGGACCGCCACGCGCTCCGGATCCACATCCTCCCGGCTCTTCAGGTAGGCAAGCGCGCTCGCCGCGTCGTTTCTGAAGTCGGTCAGGCCGGCATCGACGAAGCTCCCGCTCGAGCCGGCCACGCCGCGATCGTCGTAGCGCAGCGTGATCATTTTCCGTCTCGAGAGAGCCTCCGCGAAGGAGGTCAGGTAGTTCCAGCAGAGTTCGCTGCCCGGGGCGTTGCCGTTTCGATCCTGCGGACCGGATCCCGAGAGAAGCAGCACCGCCGGAGATCGGGACGGCCGACTCTCGGGCACCATGAGACTTCCGCCGAGCGTCCCTTCCCCCGACGCGATCCGCACCCGGAACACCGTCAGCCCCTCCGGCACGAGGGGATCCTCTCCCGGCTTCAGCCCCATCTTCAAGGTTCGACCCCGCACCGCCGAGATCCCGGCCACGGATCGCGCACAGACCACGAGCTCACCGTCGCCGTCGATCCACAGGTTGGCCGGCGAGCCGCGGTCGGGGGTGGCGAGGAGCCGCGTGGTCAGGAGCGCCGCCCCGTCGATCTGCAAAGCCTCCTCCTCACGCCGGGCCACCACGACCTGCCCCGTTTCCCCCTCGAGGGGGTAGACCGCGGGGAAGACCTGGCGGCCGCCCTTTCTGAGGTCGTAGCGGGTCGCCACCTCGATCCAGGGCGCGGCGAAGGGTTCCGCCAGCACGATCGCCCCCACCTCGCGGGGGCATCGAATGCCCCGCGAAACCTCCCCCTCGCGGATCTCCCCCACCAGGGCCCCGTCTGACGCGGCCAGGGTGACCACCCGCTCCCGCTCCCCCACCACGCCGCGGGCGCTGAACTCACGGAGGGTGCGATCATCGGCGGAAACGCTGAAGGAGAGTTCGAGCTCCTGCTCGCGATCCGCGCGCTTGAGCGAGGCCCGGCTCGAGAGGACGAGGGTTCCGTTCACCGCCGTCCGGCGCCAGACCTCCTCCCCCGCCGGGCGGCCGCCGGCATGGACGGTGAAGGTGCCGCCCGAGGACTCGCCGTCCGCCGCCGGTGCCGGGGTCGGGACGAGAAGCAGCAGGAAGAGGATGGCGAACCGTCGCAAGTGGGCCTCCGCGGTGGCAGAAGGCCCAAGAGTACCTCAGCGCCGGGGTCCCCGGAAAGGAGGCGGGCCGACAAGGTCGATGGCGGTGACTCCCGAGGACCAGAGAGCGTCCATGGCCGCGATCACTTCCCGGTGGGGAACGTCGGCGGCGGCCTCGAGTGAACCAACGGGTCTCTCGTCTCCCGCAGCCAGGGCTCGGGCGAGACGACGGAGCTCGGCGATACCCCGGCGGCCGGTGCCGAGATACATTCCGGCGAGATAGACCCGGCTCGGCTCGCCGCGGGTAAAGGGGTGGAGGAGCACATCGAGGCGGGGTGGAGCGACAGGGTGTACCCCCAAACTGCAGGAGAATCCCCTATCCCGAGGCAATTGCACCGCGACCTTCTCTTCGAGCCCGATGAAGCGGAGCGAGCCGAGAAAGGCGATCAACAGCAGAAACGCCACGTCCACCATGGGCAGGAGCCCGGACCGGAAGACGGGCCCGGGCTCGGGCGGCGCCTTCACTTCACATCCTCCGCGGTGGCAAACTCCATGCGATACATCTTCACCGCCGCGTCGGCACAGCTCTGCATCACCCACTGCACCTCCCGCCAGCGGATGTCCTTGTCGCAGCGGATCAGCACCGGCACCTCGCTGGGGGCATCGAGGTCAGGCTTCCCCCGCGCGGCGGCCACGTAGAGGTACTCCCGAAGCTGCTGCCAGTCGTACTCCCGGCCGCCGATCATCACGCGGACCGCCCGGTTCTCCTCCCAGTCCGGGCCCTTGATCACGTTGATGATCACGCGGTCCGTGGACGTTTGGGTGTCCTCCACCGCCTGGTCGGAGACCGGCAGGGTCAACTCCTCGAGTTCGCGTTGCGTCAGGTCGGTGATGACCATGAAGAAGATGATCAGGTTGAAGACGACGTCGATCATCGGCGTCATGTTCAGCTCCACATCCTGCGTCGAAGCGCTCTTCTCCTTCGCGGCCACCGGTCACTCCCGCCCGGGATTCGGCGCCCCGATGAACTCGATGTTGTTGATGCCGGCCTTCATGAAGGCGTCGATGGTGCGGACCACATCGGCGTGCGGCACCTCGGCGGCGGCATCCAGCTCGCCCGGCCACTTCTCGTTCCCGGGGCTCTTCCGGATCGCGGTGAGCCGCTGATCGAGCGTCTGGAAGGCTTCGGCGCCCAGGCCGATTTCCGCGTCGAGCAGCTTGACCCGGGTCTCGGCGTCGCCGCGCTCACGCTTCAGGGTGACCGTGATCTTCGGCTCGTCCGGAACAACGATCCTGGTGTGCGAGATACCCTTTTCCTTCGGCAGGAAGGCCGCCACCTTGCGCTCGAGCGTCTTGAACTTCATGGCGCACATGAAGAAGATCAAAAGGAGGAAGGTCACGTCGATCAGGGGGGTGATCGACAGTTTGACTTCCTCGTTTTCCACGACTTTGCGTCTCATGGCTGGCTCCGAGGAGGGTTATGGGCCCGGCGGGAGCGGACGGCGTCGGCACTTGCCTGTTCCCCAACGCGCCGGACGAGACCTCGCGTGTTCTGGTTTCGTTCTCGTCCGCATCCCGGCTCCGGGCCCTTCAGTCGTCGTCCGGAAGACCTTCTCCCGAACTGAACGAAGAGTACCATGACTAACTAATTAGTCAATCGCCGAAATCCATTTTCTTTCTATTCAGTCAATTTTCAGCGCAACTTTTCCGGCCCCGAGGCGTACAAAGCGGTGGGAACGGAAAGAGCGAGGAGCGCGTGAAGGACTTTGCGACATACCTGAAGGAAGCCCGCGAAGAGGCGGGCCTGAACCAGTCGGAACTCGCCGGCGCGGTGGGCCTCACCGGTTCCTACATCTCGGTGCTGGAGAGCCGCCGCAAGCCTCCACCCTCGGACCCGGTGCTCCGGCGCCTGGCTCGGGCGCTCGGCCGCCCGGAGGACGAGATCCTGGAGGTCGCGCACCTCGACCGCACTCCGGAGGACATCCGGAAGAAGATCCGCGCCCTCGATCGTCACCTGACCATCGAGCGGAAGCTCACGCGGGGGCTTCTGAGCGACATCCTCCCGTCTTCGCTGTGGCACTTCTGGCAGGTGCGGGGCTACCAGGAAGCCGGGCTGGAAAAGGTCCGGCTCGATGCGCGGAAGAAGCGGATCCTCAGGAAGGTGCTGAACCGGATCGGGCACCTGACCGCCCGGGCCGACTTCGAGGAGGAGTCACGGCTGGTGATCGAGACGCTCCCGGCGGAGGACCGGGCGGTGCTGGCGGAGGTGCTCCCCGAACTCGTCCGCGGTCTGCCCGATGCGGAGCCCGGGCCCGCCCGGAACGCCGCCCCCGCCGCGGCCACTCTCCCCCTCTATCGAGTCCCTCGCTCCGGGAAGTCCCAGAGCGCGCGGGCGGCCCTGGCCAAGGTCGCGGTCGCCCCCGAGGACGCCGTCACGGGTCGCTACTTCCTGAAGACCCCGGACTCCGACATGAGCCCGCGTGTCGAGGAGGGCGACCTCCTCCTGGTGGACCCCGCCGCCCCTCCCACGGACGGCGCCCTGGCGCTGGTGCGGATCGACAAGCGCGTCACGGTGCGGGAGATTCACGCCGCGAAGCAGGGCTACCTGCTGGTGGCCGCGAACGCCGCCACCGCCAAAGCTGGAAAGAAAGGCGTGCTGGGCCTGATCATCGAGATCCGCCGCCGCCTGCACCCCTGACCCGTAAATGACACCGGGAGTCCTTTTCGCCGGCGCGAAAAGGACTCCCGGTGTTGTTTTCTCTGCTTCCGATTAGAGATCGCGGAGCAGTTCGTTGATCTCCTTGTCCTGCGCATCCGGCACCAGCGCGAGGTAGGACCGGAGGTGCTGCTCGGCCTTCGCCTGGTCCACAAACCCCGCCTGCCGGGCGTAGAAGATGCCCAGGCTGCGGTGCGCGTCGGCGTAGTTCGGGTCGACTTCGAGGGCCGCCAGGTAGTGCGAAAGCTCCTGGGCCGGATCCTTCGACTTGCCCGCCAGGACGCCCATGTTGTGGTGGGCGTAGGGGTTGTTCGGCTCCAGGCTGAGCGCCTTGTTGAAGGCCTGCGCG
>SWCD01020166.1_pt1 | contig 19732 bp, 14 predicted proteins | sample 4693011 | NCBI WGS metagenome assembly SWCD01 (sample SAMN10267278, study PRJNA491770) | bioreactor metagenome | isolation source: DHS bioreactor inoculated with marine | place: Japan: Omine Ridge, Nankai Trough | reverse complement strand
GCGGTGCCGGAACCGGGGTCCGTCGGCCGCGGTGTCGAGGGAGACCGTCGTGAACGGGAGATTGAAGCCGGTGACTTCGGCCGTGACCTCGGATCCGCGCCGGCCGCCGCGGGGGAACATACTGGTGATGAAAGGCTCCTCGCCGATCGTCAGCCGGTAGACGAAATCCTCCCGGCCGCGGTAGATCGCGTCGCCGACCTCGAGTTCATACTCCCCGTCCTCCGGGACGAGGAAGAACATCACCGGATCCGGATCGAACCGGTAGTCGTCCACGAAGGCGACGACCTCACCGCTCGCGTTCTTCAGCGACAAGGTGGCCTGGAACCATCCGGGCACCGCGTCGGCCATGTACGGCACGAGACGCCGGGCGCAGGCCGAGAGCACCAGTTGCTGCCCCTTCTCTGCCGAGAAGAGGAAGCGGTCGATGTCGCGCCGGTCCACCTGGCCGTTCAACACGAAGGTCGAGGTCGCGGCGGGGAGCTTCATCGGCCGGAAGTCGTTGATCTCGACCTCGTTCACCTCCGGATGAAGGCCTACGGAGAAGCAGAGCGGGTTGGTCAGCCCGGTGGGGGTGCCGAGACGGAGTTCGCGGTCTCCTGGCGCGGCGTCCGGGGCGATCGTCAACTCGATCTCTACCCGATCGGCGATCTGCGGGCTCATCTGCTGCCGGATCGCCGGATCGAAGAAGTACTCCGCGACCTTCTTCAGTTCCCGGAGCGTCACGGTGGGGAGAGCGTCGAGCAGGTAGTGCTCGGGCGGCTTGACCTCGGGACGAGCCTTCCCGGCCGGCTTGCCCGTGGCCTGTCCCGCGGGCTTGTCATTGGCCTTCCCGGCGGCAGGCTTCCCTTCTGGCTTGCGGTCGGGCTTCCTCTCGCGATCCTGCCGGTTCCCGCCTTTTCCGGGACGCGCCGGGGTGAGTTCCTTGCGCTTCTGCTCCAGGAGCTTCCGGACTTCCCGGGCCTGGTCGCCTCCGAAGCGGCGCCCCGGAAGGAACCGGACGACCTTCCCGGTGACGCCCGACCCGGTGACGTAGACCTGCCTGGCGCCGCGCAGATTCTGGCCGCCGGCGGTGATTGTGACGGTGGTGCCCCGCTGCCCACCCGCGGCATAGAGGAAGCCGAGGTGCGGCCGCTTCTCCTCCGGAGCGGCCTGAAGGAGGGGCAGGCACACGGCCAGCAGCGCGGCGACCAGAAGCACTCGAAGAGTTCTCATGCCATGATCTCCGACAGGCGGCTGTAGCCCTCCTCACCCTCCGGCCCCGGCGGCAGGACCTTCACGTCAAGCCCTCGCATGTTGGGCAGCGGTCCGGTGGGATCGATGCCGAGCAGTTCGTACATGCTGGCGATGAGGTCGCGGGGGTGGACGGGGCGCGCAAGCACGGTTTCACCGTGGTCGTCGGAGGCGCCGAGAACCTGGCCGCCCTTGAATCCCCCGCCGGCCACCACGTGACTGAAGCACCGCCCGTAGTGGCTGCGACCACCGTTCCAGGGCTCGTCCCACTGGATCTTCGGGCCGCGCCCGAACTCGCCTCCCCACCAAACGACCGTGCTGTCGAGGAGCCCGCGCGAGGAGAGGTCATCGAGCAGCGTGGCCACGCCCTTGTCCATCTCCGGGATCTTGCGGCCGACCGTCTCGAAGTGCTGCTTGTGGGTGTCCCAGCCCTCGTAGTTGATGGAGACGAAGGGCACGCCGGACTCCACCAGGCGACGGGCCACCAGGCAGGATTGCCCGAACTTGCTGCGCCCGTAGCGATCGCGCAGCGCGTCCTCCTCCTCGGAGAGGTCGAAGACCTTTCCCGCGTCGCCGAGGATCAGGTCGTAGGCCTTCTCCTCGCAGCGATCGAGTTCCAGAAAGCGCGGATCGTCCGGCAGGGCCCGGCCGAGCGCGTCGAGTTCGTGCAGAAGTTCCCGGCGGCCCCGCTGGCGCTCGTCGGTGATCCCCTGGCTCACGATGCCCTCCACCGCGAACCGCGACTGGTTGGGGTCCCCGCCGGTGACGAACGGCTTGTACTTGAGACCCAGAAAGCCCACCTCCGAGAAGCGGCCGAGCGGACGGGTCATGACCACGTACGGCGGAATCTGCCCCTTGTAGCCGTGGTCCACGCCCTTGAACATCGAGACCACCGCGCCGAAGCTGGGGTAGACGAGTCGGACCCGCCCGGGCGTGTGGCCGGTCTGGGTGATGTAGGCCGCCGTCTCGTGGCCGTTCACACCGTGGGTCATGCTGCGGATGATCGAGTACTTGTCGGCCTGCTTCGCCATCTCCGGCAGGAGTTGGCCGATTTGGATGCCGTCCACGTTCGTCGCAATCGGCTTGTCGAGAGGGCCGCAGTAGTCCGGCCCCGCTCCCGGCTTGGGATCGAACGTATCGAGGTGGGAGGGGCCGCCCCACATCCAGATCTGGATGACGGCCTTCGCCCGGGCCGGCGTCGCGCGCGCGCCCTCCCCGGCGGCCAGGGCCAGGGGGCCCATCCGTCCCGCGAGAGCCAGGCCCGCGCCGCCGAGGAGCAATCCCCGGAGCGCGTCCCGACGTGTCATACCGCTTCTTCGCCTTGATCTCTTCATGGCATTGACCCTAGTGTCGGCACAGGAACTCCTTGGTGTTGATGAGCGCCCAGGCGAGGTCCGCGGCCGCGGCCTTCGCTCCCGGACCGCGCCGGCCCGCGCCCACGTACTTCTGCACCACCTCGACCTCCCGGGGGGTGGGAAGCCGGGACAGGATCACGAGGTAGATCCCGCGGATGACCTCGTCCTGCCTACCCCGCGATCGGACGATGAGCCCGTTCAGACGCCCGCTCTGCTCGATCCGCCGCTGAATGTCGGTGGAATTCAGGAGGTGCAGCCGCTGCGCGCCGGTCGGAGCCGGGTTGCGCTCACTCTCGAGACCGGTGTCCCGCGACGGACGGCCGAACATCTCGAGAAACGGGCTGGTGATGCTGCCGTCGGCCAGCGTGATGGTGCGCTGGTCCTCGGGGATGTTGGTGAAGGGCTCCGGGATGGGGCTCATGTACTTCTCCGACGACCCGGTGATCCCACAGAGGGCGTCGATCAGGACCTCCGCTCCCAGGGGACGGACCAGGTAGTGGGCGAAGAGCGCCTCGGACCGCGGATGCCGGCCCCGCGGCAGGGGCGACTGCTGATAGGTGCCCGAGTTGAGGATCACGCGATACAGGTGCTTGAGGTCGAAGTCGGCCCCGACGAGTTCCTCGACCAGGCAGTCGAGCAACGCCGGATTGGAGGGCGGGTTGTCGGGTCGGAAGTCGTCCGGCTCGTCGACGATGCCGCGTCCCATGAGCCAGGCCCAGACCCGGTTCGCGATGCTCCTCGCGAACCAGCCGTTGTCCTTCCTGATCAGCCAGTTGGCGAAGACGCGCCGCGGGTCCTCGTCCGGCGCGATGTGCGCCGTGGTGCCGTCCGGGAGCAGGGCGCTCATCGAGGGCACGGGCTCCGGCGAGAGGAAGACGATCTCCTCCTTCCACTCCGACGTCTTCTTGAACGCCACGCGGGAGAAGAAGACCTCGAGGCCGGCGCGACGATCCTCCGGCCAGTGCTCCACGCGCGTCCCCATGAAGGTCAGGGCCGCCACCTGGGCCAGACCCTTGGCGCTCCGGTCCTGCACCGCCCGGCAGAAGTTCACCGGGGGCACCCGGAAGTTGCTGCCGGTGGCGGTCAGGAGCGCCCGGGCGAACTCGTCGTAGGGCATGTTCCGGGCGAGGGCGTCGTGGATGAAACGGTGGTAGGCCTGCACCGCGTTGGGCCACAGGTTGATCGGGAACTCGGCCTTCACGCGAAGGATGTCCCCCCACTTCTGCGCCCAGTAGTCCGCGAACTCGTCGCGATCGAGGAGCCTGTCGATCAGGAGCGCGCGCTTTCCCGGCCGACGATCCCGGAGGAACTCCACGACCGCCCGTGGCTCCGGCAGGGTGCCGATCACGTCGAGGTAAACCCGGCGGACGAAGACCTCGTCGGAGCAGGGGCGGGCCGGGCTGAGCCCCTCGTTCTTCCACCCGGCCTGGGCCGCGCGGTCGATGGCGTTTCGGGCACGGAAGGCGCCGGCGGCCTCGAAGGGCAGGACGACCCCGGCTTCGTCGGCCCGCCCGACGGAGAGGAGCACCAGGACCCAGAGGACAACGAGGATCTTCTTCATCGGACCTCCTGCCCGTTTCCCGACCGGGAGACGAGAACCCCTTCGATCTCGACCAGGAGTTCCTCCCGGCAGACATCCGCCTTGACGAACAACGTGGGGACGGTGGGATATGCGGCCGTCAGGACTTTGCGGACGAGGGGAATGTCGCCCTCTCTCTTCACATAGGCGCGCAGGTGTGAAAGTGGACGCCCGGGGACGACCGCCTCGATGTTCTCGATGGTGGTCAGGGTCTGCGCCTCGACGCTTTCCCCGCCGACGCTCTCCTCACCGAGGATCGCGGCCGTGCCGGAGAGGAAGATCGCCTCGTCCTCGGGTCCGAGGACGCGCTTGCCCCGCTCGAACTTGGGCCGCGACTTCGCCGGCAGCGCGCGGTGAGCCTCACCCACCAGGACCTCGGGTGAGTACAGGTGGGCGTCCACCTGCCTGGGATTCGTCAACGGCGTGACGGCGATCCCGGCAGCGGGATCGAGGGCGATGAACTCGAGGATCACGCCACCGGCCGCCTGGCCGATGCCGGTGGAGGCCGGGTACCCCGTCGGGAACTCGGACTTCCCGTAGGCGATGGTCCGGACGTCGTTGAACACCTGGTAGCACTGCACGTCCTCCCGGACGTCGAGCATGGTCTCGATGTAGTTCCACTGGCGGATCACGTGCCCGTAGGTCATCCGCTCCGCGCCGAGGACGGCCTCCATGCGCTCGAAACTCGAGCGGGACCGGCTCTCGATGTCCTGGTCCCGATCCGGATGGGTGATCCCCCCGCAGTGCACCTGGCGCCCACCGGGTCCCTCGATCACGGTGTAGGCCAGACCGTCCAGCTCCTTCCGAACGACGCTCGCCTCTACCGACGCCGAGGCCAGGAGGGTCGCCTCGAGGGACACGAACCGCCTGCGCTCGGGCGTCTCAGCCACGAGACTCACGGGCGGAAGTCGCTCCGGGAAGAACTGCCGGAAGCACTCGAGCAGGTGCTCCTTGAAGCGGCCGTAGCTCTCGGCGTCCGTGGCATCGATGAAGAGGGTCAGGGCCAGGATGTGGCTCTCGTCCCTCCCCGACGCGTTGAGGAGGGCGCTCAGGCTCTGCAGCAGGGCGATGACCTGCCTCTCGGGGGTCCGGCCCGGGGGAGAGGTCAGGCTGGTGACGTGGAAGGGAATCATGAAACCTCGTGCCCGCTCAAAGGTCCACCGCCCCGCCGGCTTCGGCCAGGTCGTCGAAGAACCGGGGGTAGGATTTCGCTACGTGCTCCGCGCCCTCGATCGTGACGGGACCGCCCGCCCCGAGGGCGGCCGTGGCCAGAGCCATCGCCACGCGGTGATCACCGTGCGCTTCGACCTCCCCGCCGGACAGGGGGCCGCCGGTGACTTCGACCAGGTCTCCCCGCGTCTCGATGCGGGCGCCCAGGCGGGAGAGTTCCTCCGCGACGGCCGTGGTCCGGTCGCACTCCTTGTGCCGAAGCCGCGCCACGCCCCGGAAGACGCTCGTGCCCTTCGCGTAGAGAGCCAGCACGGCCAGCACCGGCACGAGGTCGGGAGCATCCGAGGCATCGAAGTCGAACGCGCAAAGCGATCCCTGCGAGACAACGGCGCCGCGCTCGGTCCGCTCGACTTCTGCCCCGGCGGCTTCGAGCACGTCGAGAATCCGGCGATCCGCCTGCAGGGAGTGAGGGTCGAGGCCCTCGACGCGAGCTTTTCCGGCGATCGCCCCCATCACGAGGAAGCAGGCCGCCGCACTCCAGTCGCCCTCGATGCGATCCTCGCCGATCCGGTAGCGCTGGCCGCCCGGAATGCGGAATTCCCGAAAGTCATCGTGCTCCACCCGGATGCCGTAGCGATCGAGGAGCATGAGGGTGAGCTCGACATAGGGGCGGCTGGTCAGGTTCTCGACGGTGAGGATGGAGTCCCGCGGGGCGCGGGGAAGAGCCAGCAGCAGACCGGTCAGGAACTGGGAACTGATCGCCCCGTCCACCGCCGCCCGGCCGCCCTCGAGCGGGCCGCGCACGACGATCGGGGGGAAGCCGTCCCGGGTGCGGCCGAGACCGCCGAGAGCCTCGATCGGGCCCTCCACGAAGGTGGCCGGCCGCTTCCGCAGCGCGGGACTTCCGGTGAGGGTCAACTCGGCGTCGCAGAGTGCCGCGATGGCGGTGAACATCCTCAGGCAGAGCCCGGATTCGCCGCAGTCGAGGACACCCATCCGCGGGGAGAGCCCACCCACGATCACAAGCCGCCGGGAGGAAGTGTCGACCGTGACACCGAGGCTGCCGGCCACCCGGAGACTCGCCAGCGCATCGTCGCACCGGCTGGGGTTCAGGATCGTGGTCTTCACCTCCCCGGCCAGGAGAGCGGCGGCCACCGTCCGGATCATCACGCTCTTGCTCGGGGGCGCCCGAAGCGCGGCGTCGATCGAAAGCGGGTGGACCGTTTGCTTCATGGGGCGCCCGCCGGTTCAGGGTGGAAATGCGCCAGGAGGGCCCGGACTTCCTCCGCCAGGTCGGCGAAGGCCTCCGGATCGAGCTGCTGGTCGGCATCGGAGAGGGCCCGACTCGGGTCGGGGTGCACCTCGATGAGCAGACCGTCGGCCCCCGCGGCCACGGCGGCGAGGCTCATCGGCTTGACGAGCGAGGCGCGGCCGGTCGCGTGGGAAGGATCCACGATCACCGGCAGGGGGGAGACCTCCTTCAGCGCCGGGACGACGCTCAGGTCGAGGGTGTTCCGGGTGCCGGTCTCGAAGGTGCGGATCCCCCGCTCGCAGAGAATGACGCGCGGATTCCCACCCGAAAGAACGTACTCCGCCGCAGAGAGCCACTCGTCGAGCGTGGCGCTCATCCCCCGCTTCAGGAGGACCGGCATGTCCGTCCGGCCGAGCTCCCGAAGCAGCGTGTAGTTCTGCATGTTGCGGGAGCCGACCTGCAACAGGTCCGCGGCCGCGGAGACCTTCTCGATGTCCCGCGCGTCCATGACCTCCGTGACGATGGGGAGCCCGGTCTCGTCCCGCGCCTTGGCGAGGATGGCGAGCCCCTCATCTCCCAGCCCCTGGAAGGAGTGCGGAGAGTGACGGGGCTTGAAGGCTCCGCCCCGGAGCATGTGGGCCCCGGCCCGCTTGACCAGGCGAGCGGTCTCGAGCGTCTGCTCGGCGCTCTCGACGGCACAGGGACCGGCGATCAGAACGAAGTCACGGCCGATGACGTGCGGGCCCACGGCGACGGTTCGTCGCGGGACACCCGACGTGTGGCTTTCGGATTCCATGAGGATGCAACCCCGGCGCGCTGAGATGGTTTCGGCGGATCCGGGTTCGAGGCTCCCGGAAATGACCCCGGAAACTTCCGGATCCGCACCTTCATGGTACACCTCAAAGGGGGCTGAAACCGCCCCTTACGGGCGGGGTGCGCCACAATTCCCACCCTCGAAAGACACACTTTGCCCCTGCATCCAAGCGCGCCGAAACGTATGATGGAAACGGGGTTGTATTGGGCATGCGACCGCGAAGCCGAATGGTCTTGAAGGTCATCTCGATCTTCATCCTCGTCCTCCTTCTCGCCGTCGCCGTCTTCGGCTATGTCAGCCGTCCCGCGGGCCGGGACCACACCTGGACCTCCCTCCTGGGGCTGCTGGCCGCGCTGCTCTCGGTCGCCTGGATCTGGTACTTCGCGGATCGCTCCCTCCAGCGGTCCATCCGAAGGCTGGCGGCGGGAATGAAGGAGCTCGAGCAGGAGAATTTCAGCTTCCGATTCGACCTGTCGACCCGGGGCCGCTTCGCCACCCTCGCGGTGTCCTTCAACGCGATGGCCGCGAAGCTCGAATCCACTCTCACCGAGCTTCGGGAGACCCGCGACTACTTCGAGGGCATCGTCGAGAACTCCGCGGACATCATCATCACCGTGAGCCCGCGCGGCTACGTCTACACGTTCAATCGCGGTGCGGAGAATGCGCTCGGCTACACCCGGGCGGAAGTCATCGGCCGCTCGGTGGCCATGCTCTTCCCCGACGTCGAGGAAAGGGACAAGACCGCCGGGCAGTTGAAAGGAGCGGAGTCGGTCGTCAACTACGAGACCCACTTCCTGACGAAGGGCGGCGACGTTCGCGACGTCATCCTCACCCTCTCCCGTCTGAACGATCCGGACGGTTCGCCGATCGGCACGTTCGGCATCGCCAAGGACGTGACCGAACTCAACCGGATGCAGAAGGAGCTGCTGCACGCGGAGCGGTTCGCCGCAATCGGGCAGGCGCTGACCGGCATCCAACATGCAATGAAGAACATGCTGAACGCCATGAAGGGCGGCGCCTACATGGTCACGCTCGGATTGACCAAGGACAAGCGGCCCCTGATCGAAGAGGGCTGGAAAATGGTCCAGGAGGGGATGAACAGCATCACCAACATGTCCCTCAGCATGTTGAAATATGTACGTGAGTGGAAACTCGAGCTCGAGCAGGTGGACGTGTCCGGCATGCTGAAGGAGATGGAAGCGATGTTCCGGCCCACGGCGAAGGACAAGGGAGTCCATGTCCGGGCCGAGCTTCCCGACGAGCCGCTCTCCGTGACCTGCGACGCGAAGCTCGTCCACTCCGCGGTGATGGACATCCTGAGCAACGCCCTCGATGCCTGCAGCGAGAAGCCGTATGAAGAGGCCGAAGTGCCGGAGATCTCCCTCCGCGCCGGGATCGGCCCAGGCGGGGACGAGTTCGTTCTTTCCATCCGCGACAACGGCTGCGGCATGACCGAGAAGACCCGAGCCAACGTCTTCACCCCATTCTTCAGCACGAAGAAGAGCTGGGGCACCGGACTGGGCCTGGCCCTGACCTCCCGAACCATCCGCCTGCACGGCGGCGACATCAAGGTGGAGTCCGAAGTGAACGTGGGGACTGAATTTTGCATTGTCCTCCCCATCCGCGGACCCGAACCATCAAAGGAGACGTGAAATGGCGAAGAAGGTGCTGGTTGTCGACGACGATCCGAACATCCAGAGATTCATGTCCGTGGCCCTCGAGGAGAACGGCTACGTCGCTCTGACCGCCTCCGACGGCAAGGAGGGTTTCGAGCAGGTCGAAGCTGAGTCCCCGGACCTCATCATTCTCGACGTCATGATGCCCAAGCGGACCGGGTTCACGATGTTCAAACAGATGAAGAAGAACGAGAAGATGAAGGATGTCCCGGTCATCATGCTGACGGGCGTCACCGCATCCCTCGCGGAACTGGACGGACAGTCAGGCGACACCCACGAGCAGCCCTACGACCCCCTCCGGGAGTCCCTTCGCAAGGCCATCTCCGAGATGCAGGCGGAAGGCATGGACAAGCCCGCCTTCTTCATCGAGAAGCCGGTCGACCCGGACGAGGTGATCGAGAAGATCAGGGGGTTGATCGGGGAGTGAGGGTTGGGCCGCCGCCGGGGCCGGGTTCTCTGAGATGCGGCGTGAATGCGGCTTCGGTGGGGGGCGCTCCGTCGGCGGCCGGTTGGATTTGGGGGAAGGGAAAACAGCTCGGGGGGGCGCCCGTGCCCGCAATCCCGAGGGGGGCGCGGGAAGATTGACGGACGTGGTCAGGAAGAGGCCCAACGCGCCTCGGTGGGCAGTAGTTTCATGAACTTCAGCCCCCACAGGAACAGGAACCCGATCGCTCCGAACACCCCGAGCGCCTGCAGGATTTCGGCGAAGCTCACCGTGTAGACTGCGACGTGCTCCTCGATCACCGATGCGGTGATCTCCATGCCCGGAAGGAGTTCGGCCGGGTGGGTCAGCCCAGGCAGCACGATGACGTACCGCTCGCAGAGAATGCCGAACACCACCAGGGCGGAGGCGATCACCACCCACTTCACCTGGCTCCCCGTCTTTCGGCGAAAGAGAATGAACAGGGGAACCACACAGCCGATCAAGATCAGGCCGAACCAGAACAGGAAGCCGTGCAGCCCGGTGAAGAGGTAGAACATGGCTGCCGACCGCAACTCCACAACGTAGGCGCGGTAGGCGTTTTCCATGAACAGGAAGTACACCACCACGAGCAGGGTGACCGCGAGGAACCGTCCCAGCCACAGAATGAGCTCGTCGTCGAGCCTCCGCTTCGTCATCCGGAAAAGCCCCACGATCATCAGGATCATGAGAGCCGTACCGGACGCCATGGCGGCGGCGACGAAACTGGCGGGGAGCAGGGGTGACTCGTAGAGCACCCGGGCTCCGAATCCGAAGATCGCGCCCGTGCCACTGTGAACACAGAAGGCCCAACCGAAGGCCAGCGTCGCCACCACCTTCGTCAGACGCCTCTTCTCCTTGAACAGAGCCCACAGGTAGACGACGCAGATCAGGACGTGACCGATGTACAGAAACGGGTTGATCGAGAACATCGAGCGGAAGTTGAAGTGAACGAACGGCTCCACGAACACGCGCGTGATCCGGCCCTGGTCGGTGAGGATGGAGAGCATGCCGGCGATGAGGAAGAGCATGGCCACGTAGACCGCGATCCGGGCAAAGGGCTTGTACTCGAGTTTCCCGAACACGCCGTACAGGCCCGATATGACGAGGGAACCCGCCGAGAGGCCGATGTAGTAGACGGCCATGACGATCTGGAGCCCCCAGGGGACTCGGTTCGTCATTCCGGTCAGGTAGAGCCCCTTGGCCGAAACCACGACGGTGGCCGCCAGACCCGCCAGAGCCAACAGGGCGAACAACCCCATCACCAGGTGATAGGGAGTCGAGCATCTATCGAGGCGTTCGAACTTGATTTCCATGCCACCAGCTCCCGCTACAAGCCGAGATAGTACACTTTGGGTTCGGTGCCCAGGTCGGGTCTCAGGCGCTTGACCGGCCCCTCGGCGATCAGCTTCGAGACATCACTTTCCGGATCATTGAGATTGCCGACCGTGATTGCGTCGGCGCCGTCCTTCCGGCAGGCCTCGACGCAGGCCGGTTCCTCGCCCGCATCGAGACGGTGAGCGCAAAGGGTGCACGCCTCCGCCACGCCGTGCGCACGGCGGGGGCGATCTTCGTTCGGCCACTCGTGGTTCTCCTTGAAGTTGAAGAACCGGGCGTTGTAGGGACAGGCGATCATGCAGTAGCGGCAACCGATGCAACGGTGATGGTCCACGATCACGATGCCGTCGGCGCGCTTGTAGGTGGCCTGCACGGGGCAGACCTGGGCGCACGGGGGCTCATCGCAGTGATTGCAGAGCAGCAGCACCTTCTTGGGGGGCGTATCCGAACCATCGGTCGTCTCGACATCCACCTTGCGGATCCAGTGGATGTCCCACCGGCTGTCCCCGTAGTGGGCGACGTTGTTCTCCTCTCGGCAGGCATCCAGGCAGGCTGTGCAGTCCTTCTTCTCGTTGCACTTGTTGCACTTCGTGAGATCGATGACCATGCCCCACCGCTTGTCGGACGAGGCGCTCCCCTTGACATCCGGCGCCACGTCTGATGCGGACAGCAGCCGGACGGCGTAGGCGGACGCCCCGCTCGCCAGAGCCACGCCACCCGCTACGGTCAGGAAGTCCCTGCGGTTCATCATTTCAATTCCTCCGGCGCATCCTCGCGCCTTCCCCCGCCTCGACCGACTCGCGGAAGGGTTCCGCTTGCCATCAGCGCGCGCCTCACGGGTAGTTGTGGCAGGCCCAGCAGTCCGGCTCGAGTCCCGCCGCGTGATGGCACTGGTCGCAGAAGCGCTCTCTACTGACGTGGCACTCCCGGCATCGGCTCAACCCCGGTCCCTTGCGGTTCCCGTAGCGAACCACCTCCTCGCGAACTCCGCGCAGCAGTTGCCAGTGGTGGTTGCGCATGTACTCGGTCTCCCGGACGCAGGCGTCCCCGTCCCCGTCGGGAATCTCGAGGAAGGTTGCAGTGCCTTTCTCTCCCGCGGTGGCGATCCCCGCGACGAGGTAGTAGCCGATGGGAAACAGCAGGATCAATGCGATCAGACCGAAGAGCAGAACCCGCCCGCTCCCGACCTCGTTGGCCCTCTTCTCAAGCGACATCTTTCTTCTCCTCCCCATCGGCCTCGGCCTTGCGGTCCCGGCCGATGTGCGCCGCGAAGACTTGAGCGGTGACGCGGTAGGCCAGGTGTGCGAGCTTCGAGTAGGGCAGGTAGAGGATCAGCCCGAGAACGAAGACCAGGTGCACGAAGTACGCGATGTGACGATGCGGTTCCAGGCGGGTGAAGTGCAGCGCCTCCGTGATCAGGCCGGTGACCACCACCAGGACGATCGTGGCGATGAGCGACCAGTCGAAGTACGTGCTGTGCCTGGCGTTTTCAGGATCCTTCAGCCGATCCCAGGACATCATGGCGCATCCGGCCAGAATGGCCGCGGCCCCCAGATTCGCGAGCAGCTTGAACGGATGCAGGAAACCGTAGGGATAGACGAAGGTCTCGGTGATCAGCGGGTTCAATCGCAGCGTGATGATCCAGACGGTCACGATCGTGAGGGCCGCGAAACCGTAGACCACGAAGAGATGCGACCAGAACCGGGGCTTCTCCCGGGTGCATTTCCCGAAGTCGCGATGCGAGAAGACGCCCTTCATGACCGCGAGGAAGCTCGCGGGCAGACTTCGAACGGGCGACTCGGCTCGTGATCCCATCGGACCGCTCTTCAGTCGCTTCCAATACCGCCGCAGCCCGAGCGCGGTCAAGACCACGGTGAGCAGCGTGAAAAAACCGAAGAAGATGTTGATCAGCCAATGCGGGAGCATGCTCGAGAACGAGTAGATGATCTGCTCCCCGGCCGTGGGCTCGAAGCCGAGCATGGTCTGTAGCGGCACCCGGATCAACATGGCCAGGACAAGCAGCGCGGCGGGGATGCCGAGCAGGAGCGGCAGGTAGCGGGGATGATTCACCAGGCGACCGAACGCCCCCGGCACGGCGTGCTCGATGACGCATTCACGCCGGACCGCCGCCAGCACATCCCCCGGCCGGGCGCCGCGGGGACACCTCTCCGAGCAGTCATGGCACTGGTAGCAGAGCCAGATGTCCGGATCCCCCATCAGGCGATCCTTCATTCCCCACGCCGCCCAGATCACTTCCTTGCGGGGGAACGGATCCTCATCCGGGGACAGTTCGCAGGTGGCCGAGCAGGTGCCGCACTGCATGCACTGCTTGAAGGACCCTTCAATGCACCCGCCGAGTTCGCGGATGAATTCCAGATCGGGCTCGATCCGGAGCGGGGGGCCGCCTGAGTCTGGAGATTTGCGCTGGGGGCTCGCCCTGGCCTCCGCCTCCATGGTTGCCTGCGAAGACGCCTCGGCTTTGTCCACGCGCCCCTCCGGTTATCTCAAGACCCGTCCCTCACTTGTATAGTGGTCTCTCTTCGCCGTCTTGGCGATACCGTTACATCCCCTTGAAGGGGTTCATCCCGTACTCCTCGATCACCTCCTCGAAGGCATCGAAGATCTCGGGAAGCTTGTAGTAGTCGCTGATCTGAAGTTGGTGTATTTCGACGCGTTCGTTCTCCATGGCCATCTGTTGCAGCTTCTCTCGGATGTTCTCACCCCGTGTGACCGCGAGTTCACTCCCGCGGATGAAGTGGCACTGGTAGTCATCCCCGTACTTGCAGCCGATCAGGATGACGCCGTCATAGCCCGCGGAGATGGCCTCCGTGACCCAGACGCTGTTGACCGAGCCCAGGCACCGCACCGGCACCACACGGACGAACGGATCGATCCTGAGTCCGTTCTGCCCCGCGAGCTCCAGAGCCGGGATGGCGTCGTTCTCGCAGAGCAACGCCAGGATCCTCGGCTTCTCCTCGTCCTCATCGGGGACGTTCACCGCCTTGATCATCGAGGCGACGATGTCCACCGAGTAGTCCTTGAAGGTGACGATGCGCTCGGGGCAGGCCCCCATGCAGACGCCGCAGCGGCGGCAGCGGGTGGTTTGAAGCAGCGGCGTCCCCTTCTCGTCCTCGTTCAACACTCCGAACGGGCACTCCTCCGTGCAGCGTTTGCACTGGGTGCAGCGCTGCAGGAAGAAGGAGGGGTAGGACTTGTCCCCGGCCCGGGGGTGTACCGCCTCCCCGCGCGAGGTCATTTCCACGCACTGGATGGCCTTCATTGCGGCGCCGGTGCCGTCTTCTCGACTGGCGATGCCGTCCATGGGCTGACGAACGCATCCGGTGGCGTAGATACCGGTTCGGCGGGTCTCGTAAGGGAAGCAGATGAAGTGGGAGTCCGGGAAGCCGTAGTCGAGCGCCGGCAGGTCCGGCCCCTGGCGGTAGTCGAGGTTCAGGATGGCGGTGCCCTCGTGGGCGGCGAGGGCCTCGACCTTCGCCGCGGCATCCTTGCGCTGCCCCTCGGAGTCGCCCTTCTCCGCAGTGATCTTGGCGTCGTTGAGCGCCCGGATCGCCTCCCCGTCGGCGGAGTTCGGGACCATGCCGGCCGCCAGCACCACGAGGTCGACCTGCACCTCGATCTCCGCGCCGGGCATCGTGTCCGACAGGCGGACGGTCAGCTTGCCGTCTCCCCCCCGACTGACGTCGGTCACCTCACCGCGGGTGAGAAACACCCCGGGGTCGTCCTGCACGCGCCGATAGAAGTCCTCGTACTGCCCCGGCGTACGCATGAACTCGTAGAAGATGTAGGCCTTGGCCTCCGCGTCGCTCTCGCGGAGGTAGAGCGCCTGCTTGAGCGAGGTCAGGCAGCAGATCGACGAGCAGTAGGAGTGATGCTCCGGCTTGCGGGAACCACCGCACTGAATGAACGCGATGCTCTTCACCGGGCGTCCGTCGGACGGACGGACGATCCCGGTCCCGGCCTTGACCATCTCCTCGAGCTCGATGTTCCGGATGACGTCCGCGGTCCGGCCCCAGGAGAGCTGATCCCGCGGTTCCGCGGCCTTCCAGCCGGTCGCCTGCACCACGGCGCCGACGCGGAACTGCTCGAGGACTTCGCCTTCCGGCTTGCCGTTGCCGCTCGAATGGAGGGTCACATCGAAGAGACCCGGCGCCCCGGTGATACGCCCGGTCACAGCGGTGAGATGGGTCTTGATCAAGGGGTGCCCCTGCACCTCGGCGGTCAGTAGGTCGAGGCCGGTCTCCTCCAGATCACGGTACGGAGGCCGGGTGGGAATGGACCGGTGCTGCCTGGCGAGCCAGCCCCCCAGGTGGTCGCTCTTCTCCACCAGTTGGACGTGATATCCGGCCTTCGCCGCATCGAGGGCCGCGGTCATTCCGGCGATCCCGCCGCCCACCACCAGGATGCTCTTGTCGATGGTCTCCTCGGGCTTGAACGGCTCGAGGAGTTCCGACTTCTCGACCTTGGTGATGGCCATCCGCAGATAGTCCTCGGCGAGCATCTGCGTGTCTTCCTCACCCGGCGGCTGCGACCAGACCACCCACTCCCGAAGGGGGACCTTCTCCACGATCACGTCGTCGGGGAACGCGCCTTCCTCGTATCGACGCGGGGAGATTCCCGCCACCACTGCGCGCGTGAGGCCTTCCTGCCGGATCGCCGAGACGATCTCCGCCAGACCCGGCCCTTCGCAGGAAGGAACGGTCTTGACGAACGAGATGCCGAACTCGTCCGTCGCCAGGGTCGCGAGGGCCTCGAGGTCGAGCGCCTCGCCGATGCCGTAACCGGTGCAGAGGAAGACTCCCGTCTTGTCGCTCATCACATCACTCCTCGACGCAAAGGCAGTGGATGGCCTTCAACGCGGCCGCGGTCGAGTCCTTGGTGCAGCGGGAGACATCGCACGGATGCTTGGAACTCCCCGCGGCAATGACTCCCAGCGACTCCTGACCGCCCACGAGGAATCCGTACTCATCCCGCTCGAGCTCGAAGGGGAGCTTGACGTTCACTTCATTCGGAACCATGCCGGTGGCCAGGACCACGAGATCGGCCCGCGAGTGCAGCGTTTCGCCGGTCAGGGTGTCTTCCACGGCCAGGAGAAGATCGCCGGTGTCGGCGTCCTCCGTCACCTCGGCCACCTTGCCCTTGGTGAACGTCACGTTCTCGTCGTCGAGCATCCCGAAGTAGAACTTCTCCAGACTCCCCACGGTGCGGATGTCGATGTAGTACACCGTGGCGCGGGAGGTCTCGCTCGCCTCTCGGAGGTACCGGACCTGCTTCAAGCTGGCCATGCAGCACACCGCCGAGCAGTACGGCAGGTGGTTGTCGTCCCGCGAGCCGGCGCATTGCACAAAGGCCACATTCTCCGCGGGCTTCCCGTCGGAGGGCCGGACGATGGCGCCTCCGGTCGGGCCGTCCCGCGCGGCCAGACGTTCCATCATCACATTCGTGATCACGTTGGCGCACCGACCGAAACCGAGATTGTCGATCCGACTCGCGTCGTAGGGCCGCCATCCGGTCGCCAGAATGATGGTGGAGGCATCCACCTCGAAATCCCGAGGCTTCATGTCGAGGTCGATGGAGCCCGGCGGACATGCCTCGACCAGGATCTTCGCGTCCGCATCGGAAAGCGCCTCGCGGTCCACCACGTGATAGGCGGGATAGCCGGCTTTCGAAGGACGGTAGAGAGCCTTCGTGCGGTTCATCCCGTAGTTGAATTCATCGTCCCGCTCCGAGGTCAGCTGATCGGCGACGCCATCCTCGAGGGAGTGGGTCCCGGTGACGTAGCGGGGCTCGGAGTGGATCCGGACGCGGAAGTTCCCCGCACTCCCGGTGGCCTCCTCCACCGTGGACAGGGTGTGTACGGTGACACGCTTGTTCTGGCGGATCCGGCGGACGTTGATTTCAAATCCGCAGGTGGGCGGGCACATCTTCGGGAAGTAGCGATGCATGCGCACCACCCTCCCCCCCAGACATGCCTCCTTCTCCACGAGGATCACCCTATAACCAACTTCGGCGGCCTCGAGGGCCGCCGTCATTCCTGAGATACCTCCTCCGATCACCAGAATGGGTTTCGCGTCTTCCATCATTTCACTCTCTCCTGGCACATGGTGAAGCGCTCCGGATCAGGAAGGGTGGGCGGGGTGCCCGGGGAAGGGTGTGGATTGGGAGGTTCCGCGCATTGAAAACACAACTTCCACGCGCAGAGGGACTCTCGTCCGCTGTTTGAACTGCCAACAACCCACGCATAAGACTGCCCTCGCAGACTCCTCACTGCGAGTTACACCCCCGAAACGGACGGTACCAGCATCGGTTTTGATCGTCAATGGCCATGAGGCACCGCCCGAAAACGACACCGGGAGTCCTTTTTGCCACTTGCATGCCACGTGCAATCCGTCCCCAAGCTTCCTCTCGAGGCCGAGCGCTGCAGAACCACGAGAGAAAAAGACTCCCGGTGTCGTGCGCCCGGATACAGGGCGGGTGGTTGGATTCAGGAGAAAGGAAAACGGATCTGGGGGGGGCGGCCGTACCCGCAAGACCAGGGGGGCCGCGTCTCAACGGCCTGGGCCAGCCTCAGGCCAACTCCAGAACCTCCATCCGATGATGAGCACCCGGATTCGCCGATGAAGGCCCCTCGGTCAGGATGACCAGGCCGGGGGCGATGCCCTGGCTCTCGAGCCATCGGCGGATGACGGGGGTCCAGTCCACCGGATGATCCTCGAGGAGCACCGGACAGACGCCGTAGGAGAAGGCGAGGTGGCGGCAGGTCTCGACGCGGGGACTGATGGCGGTCACCCAGACGGGGAGTCGGGAGCGGGTCACGTTGCGGGCGGTCCTGCCGCTGACGGTCGGAACCACGACCGCGCTCGGCACGGAACGCTCCACCGCCTCGCGGACGCCGATGGCCACGAGTTCCATCGGGCCCGCCTCGCCGGTCGGCGCAAGCCCGGGGGGGAGTCCGCAGGCCCGGTACTCGCGCCGGTGCGGCTCCGTGACCGCCGCGATCCGCGCCAGCATCCGGACGGCCTGAACGGGGTATTGCCCGACCGCGGATTCGCCGGAGAGCATCACGCAGTCCGTGCCGTCCAGGATGGCGTTGGCCACGTCGGTGGCCTCGGCCCGGGTCGGGCGGCGGGAGTGACACATCGACTCCAGCATGTGGGTGGCGGTGATGACCGGCTTGCCGACGGCGTTCGCCTGCTCGGTCAACTGCTTCTGCACGATGGCGATCTCCTCGATCGGGATCTCCACGCCGAGGTCGCCACGCGCCACCATGATGCCGTCCGAGGCGACGAGGATCTCGGCGTAGTGGGTGAGGGCGCCCGCCCGCTCGATCTTGGCGATCACGAAGGGGCTGTGGCCCATCCCGGCGGCCGCTTCGCGGAGCATCTCCACGTCGTGGGCGGTGTTGACGAAGGACTGGCTGACGGCGTCCACGCCGTGGGCCAGGGCAAACTCGAGGCATTCCCTGTCCCGAGGGGTGAAGGCGCTGGCGCCGAGGTCGATGCCCGGGAGGTTCAGACCCTTCCGGGAACTCAGCTCGCCTCCCACACGGACGCGGCAGTGGACCTCGGGACCCGCCACGTCCAGCACCTCGAGCTGAATCAGCCCGTCGTTGATGGAAAGCAGGTGCCCCGGCGAAACCACGTCCGGCAACCGCGGGAAGTCCACCGACACCCGCTCCGCCCCCCCCACGATCTCCTCGGTGGTCAGGGTGAAGGGCGCATCGTTCAAGAGGACCACCGGCTCGTCCGCCACCGGCCCCACACGGAGCTTCGGCCCCGGCAGGTCGGCCATGATCGCAATGTGGACGCCGGCCTCCGCGGCCGCCGCCCGGATCCGCTCGATCACCTCGGCGTGCTGCGGGAACTCCCCATGCGAGAAGTTCAGCCGGGCGACGTTCATCCCCGCCCGGATCATCTCGCGGAGTGTCCCGGGGTCTTCCGAAGCCGGGCCGATGGTGCAGACGATCCGTGTCTTGTGGTCAGGAAGCATGGCGATCCCCGTTCGAAAAAAGGACTCCCGGTGTCATTTTAGCCGCAGCAGATCGTAGGTCTCCTGGCGGTAGCGCTCGGCCGCACGGCCCGGCTCGCTCGTGAGCTCGTCCGTCAATTCTCGCATCCCGGCCAGGGGAAAGTCGCCATCGAGCACTTCCTCGAGGTCCGCGGGCGATTTTACGTGCGGACAGAGGGCATGGAGCCGGCCCAGGGTGGACTCCGGTGACAGATACTCGGCGCCGACCGGGACGAACGCCAGCGGCTTGCCGAGCAGCGCGTACATCGCAGCGAGCGACGTGTGGTCCGAAATCATCGCGTCCGCCGCCACGAAGGGCTCGTAGAAGGAAACGCCGGCCGGCCTGACGACGAGACCTCGGTCCTCGAAACCGCGAACCTGCGCCCTGAAGCTCTCGCCCCCGGCCAGCCAGTGTTCCGGGTGGACCGAGAGAACGAAACGCCACGGACCTTCTTTCTGCAGGCGCTCCGCTTCCGCCAACAACGCCTCCCCCATCGTCCTGATGAGCGCCCCCGGCCCCCAGGTGGACCAGATCAGGGCCACGCGATCGTCCGGACCAAGGCCGAGTTCGCGACGGCACGCCTCCCGGTCCCCCTGCCGGGCGAGCAGCCGATCGGCGTCGAGATCCCCGACCACCGCGATGCGCCCCGCGAGCGCCGGCACTTCGGCCACGGCCAGGGCCCGGATCGCCTCACTCGCCTCGAAGATGCACTCGTAGACCGGCCGGCCGCGCCGGTCGAGACAGAGCGCGGGGTTGTAGCGGTACCACTCGCCGCCGATCCTCTTGCCCGTGGCCATGCAGTGCTGGATGCGAAGGCGGGGAATCAGGCGAG
>SWCD01011606.1_pt1 | contig 19735 bp, 18 predicted proteins | sample 4693011 | NCBI WGS metagenome assembly SWCD01 (sample SAMN10267278, study PRJNA491770) | bioreactor metagenome | isolation source: DHS bioreactor inoculated with marine | place: Japan: Omine Ridge, Nankai Trough | reverse complement strand
GTCTGGATTCCCCCCTAATGTCAGACCTGACCCCCGAATCAAGATCCCGTGGTGAAGCTCCACACGATCCGCGTGTCATCCGGCAGGACCGTCGCCACCACCGTGTACTTCTGCCCCTTCGAGAGATGGTTTTTCGGCAGCAGACACCAGGCGCTCTTCGGAGCCAGATCCGGGTTCGTGGGGTTGCCCGGAGTCGAGAAGTGGCAGTCCACGACGGGGCCCTTCGCCGTACCGAGGTGGAGCGACATCTCGATGTCGCGGCCCATCTCGTCCTCCCACCACCAGACCTGCAGGGTGACGGCCGTGCCGAGGGCGGCCTGCTCCTGGCCCGGCACCGGATTCGGCAACTCCGGGGTGAACACCGGGGAGACGCCCTTCATGCCGTCGGGCGGCCAGGCCACGTGGATCTGCTCCTCGTAAGGAGGCGCCACGAGGGAGGAGCAGTCGAGGACGGCGGTGCCGTCCTCCTGGCCGTAGCCGATCATCAGGAGTCCCGGGTGGATCAGCGGAAGCCGGTGGTAGAAGGTGCCCATCCAGCCGTCGATGGCCTGCGCGGGGCCCTTCACTTCGGGGTAGATGACGGCGTGGCCGCCGGCCCAGGCGCCCCCCGTCGAGAAACCCTCCTTGTCGGGAAACTCCTCGTGGGCCTCCGGCCACAGGGCGAGTTGCTCCCGGTTCAGCTCGAGATACTGCGCGTGCCGGAGACAACCGGCGGAGAGCACCGGATCGGAGCCGACCTTCGGCTGGCCGGCCTCCTTGCGGACCGCATTGAGGACCGCCACGGCCTCCTTCTCCAGGGGTGAAGGTTCCGCGTCGCCGCCACCGCCTCCCCGAAGGCGCCCCACCAGGCTGCCGGTGCCCGGCGGCAGGATCCAGTCCCTCCAGCGACGCTCCACGTCCTCGATCTTCGCCCCCAGGGCCTTCTCGATCTGCGGTCGGGGCGTGCCCGGTTCGAAGTCCCTCGATTTCGGCCAGGTCTCGAGGAAGAGCGGCAGCAACGGCTTCTCTTCGGCCAGGAACTGGATGACGCTGGTGGCCTTGATCAGGTCGTCGCCCTCGATCTTGGCCATGCGGTCGACCATGGTGCTCACCCAGGGCGGGTCGCGGTCCTGCTCGATCAGGTAGATCAGACGCCTCATGTGTCCGGCGAGACCGCACTTCGGGTAGAGGATCTGCAGCTGATCCTTCTCCAGAGCCGGCCCCGCCACCGTGCGCCCGGCGGTGCCCTTCGTCTTGTCCACCGCCACGAGAGCGGGCAGGCCCTTGCCGAGGCGCGCCAGGCAGGCGTAGTTCATCAGGGCGGTGATCAGGCAGGGCTGCGCGAAGCCGAACCACCCGCCCCCCATCGTCACTCCCGGCCAGTCACTGTTCTGGATGAGCCGCATGGCGAGGGTCGACTCCACATCCCCTTCGAGCAACGCGCGGTCGAGATACAGCGTGGTGCCCGTCTGGTAGATGATCGCCCCGTCGAGGTCCAGCGCGAGCTTGTGCTTCTCTTCGCTCTCGAAGAACCCGAGTTCGTTCGCGGCGTTCACCATCTTCTCGTACTCGAGGCGGGATCTCGTCTGCACGTAGACCAGGCGCTCCCGCCTGCCGGGCGGAACCGCCTTCCCGGTGAGCAGGTAGTTGGCGAAGGCGCTGGTCTGGACCGCCTCGCGCAGGATTCTCCGCAGGCGATCCTCGGAGAGCGTCCCGTGGAGTTCGAAGTCGCGGCCGATCGTGAGCATCGTCCCCGGCCGGCCGGTGGCCATCTCGATCACCGGATGCGGCTTGTCGCCGAGCTCCATCTCGACCTTGAGGCGGCTCACTTCCTGCAGCGCCGCCGCGATCTTCGCCCGCCCCGCCTCGAGCCCCTCGAGTTCCTTCGAGATGTAGCGCCCGCTGACGAGCTTTCGCCCGAGCGCCTCGTGCGCCGCGGGGCAGTCGTGGTCGAGGCGGAGCAGCGCCTCGGCCAGTCGGGCGCGATCCTCGCCCTTGACCGTCTCGAGATGCGCCGCGAGCTTGCCCACCTCCTTCGCGATCGTCTTCGCCGCGCGCGGCCCCTGCTTGGCGAGCGCTTTCGCCCCGCCCTCGTCCCCGTACTTCTCCCGCGCCGCGGTCAGGCGGGCCAACGCCTTCTCCGAAAACCCCAGTTCCGTGAGCACCTCGATCAGCACCCCGGCCTCGCGGCCGAGCCCGGCCTTCGCGAGATCCCGGGCGGTCCGCTCGAGGGTCCCGAGCTCCTTCGCCGGCACGAGTTCATCGGCCCGGGCGGAGCCGAGCAGGAGCAAGAAGAGAAGCAGCAGCACGAGGTTTCGAGTGGTCATGCACGCCCCCTTTGTTCGACCCGTCATGCTATCGGCTCCGGCGTGGGAGGGAAAGCCGGTTCAGCGGTAGGTGACGAAGACGTTGATCGATCGGGGATAGCCGTCGCATCCCGTCCACCGATAGCCGAGGTCCGCCCGCCGGATCGCGGCCTTAAGTTCCTCGAGATCGTCGGCCCAGGTGGCCTGACGCTTCTCGGCCGCGATGGCCCGGACCACGTGCGGCTCAGCGTCTTCTGCCCGATCGAGACCGAGGAGCGCGGCGGCCCGGAAGGCGTGGTAGCTCTGCCCGGCGTAGCCCTGAGTCTCTTCGAGCTCCTCCCAGCGATCGCACACCGCGAGCACGAGCTCGAACCGTCGGGCCAGGTGTGCCGTGACGGCAGCGTGCCAGGCGAAGGCGTCGAGGACGTATCCGTCCTCCACCTCGGGCTGCTCCCGCACCGGGCAGGCCACGGCCTTCTCGACGGCGCGGATCGCTTCCTCCGGCTCTCCGGCGTTGGTGAAAACCGAGGAGACCATGGTCCAGGAAACGAAACCGGGATTCGTTTCCGCAAGCTCCAGGAGCCGCTCTACAGGCTCGAAAACGATTCCCGGTTTAGTTTTTGAGGCCAACGCCAGGCGGGCCAGGGCTCGGGTTCGCCACCAGTTCGTGGGACCCGTGCCGGTGAGGGCCGAAGCCATCTCTCGCGCCCGGTCGAACTCCTCCCGAAAAAAGAGATACGTGAAGTAGCCCTGCACGTGAATGACGTCCTCGGGGTGGGCCGCGATGCGGCGTTCGAACTCCCGGTGGATCGAGGCGTGGCGCTCCTCGGGGGGCGGGGGCACGGATTCCACGCGAGGGGCCTCGACGGTGATCTCGGGCGCCTCGAGGTCGTAGGCCTCGACTCCCCACCCGGGCCAGCGGCGGTCGCTCGAGAAGGTGACGGTGGTGCCGCCCGGCAGGCGCTGCTCGAGGTCCCAGGACCAGGGCGTCCACCGGTAGGTCCAGGCCCCGGCGGCCGGGCTGCCCGTGGGGAGGTCTTTGATATCGAGCGGGGCCAGGCCGACCCGGGCGGTGTACTCACAGATGGCCAGGACGAGCGGGGTGCCCTCCCGCGCCACCTCGTCGTACTCCTTCGCGCTGAGCACGTTCAGCACCGGATGGCGGTAGGTGAAGTAGAGGAAGCCGAGGAACGCCACCCCGAGTCCGGCCGAGAGCAGGGCTGCGAAGCCCACCCACAGCAGAACGTGGTGCTCGCGAGTCACTCGAGAATGCCCTCGATCGGCCCGCTCTCGGCCTGAACCGCATCCAGGAACTGGGTGTCGAGGACGATGTTCCGGACGTCCTCCATCATCGGGGCGATGGGCGTGTCGTCATCGCAACGCGGGACCCGGGCGCGGATGTAATCGTACGCCGCGGCCACACCCCGGCCGGGGCGAAGCGGCTGCCGGAGGTCCAGGCCGCGGGCGGCGGTCAGGATCTCGATGGCCAGCACGGTGGCCAGATTGCCGGCCACTTCCGCGGTCTTGCGGGCGGCGAGGGGCGAGAGGGAGACGTGGTCCTCCTGGTTGGCGGAGGTGGGGATCGATTCCGCGGCGGCCGGGACGCAGAGCGTGCGCGTCTCGCACACCAGCGCGGCGGCGGTGACCTGGGCCATCATGAAGCCCGACTGCAGCCCGCCATCCAATGCCAGAAACGGCGGCAGCCCCGAGGAGAGCGCGGGATTGACGATCGACTCCACCCGCCGCTCGGAGATGGACCCCAGCTCGTGCAGGCCGAGCGTCGCGTGGTCCATGGCCAGCGCCACGGGCTCGCCGTGGAAGTTCCCGCCGGAGAGCACGTCGCCCTCCTCGGCGAAGACCAGCGGGTTGTCCGTGGCCGAGTTGATCTCGCGGTAGACGACGCGGCGGGCGTAGCTCAAGGCGTCGCGCACCGCGCCGTGCACCTGCGGCACGCAGCGCAGCGAGTAGGCGTCCTGCACCTTGTGCGAGGTCCGGTGGGAGGGGAGGATCTCGCTGCCCTTGAGCAGCATCCGCACGTTCGCGGCGGAGACCTGCTGACCGGGATGGGGGCGCACGGCGTGGATCCGCGGGTCGAACGCGGTGTCCGTGCCGAGGAGCGCCTCCAGGCTCATGGCCGCCGCGAGGTCCGCGGTGCGCAGCAGCCGGTCCCCCACATCGAGGGCGCGGGAGGCGATCGCGGAAGTGATCTGGATCCCGTTGATGAGGGCCAGGCCCTCCTTGGCCTTCAAGGTCAGGACGTCGACGCCGGCGCGCTTCATCGCGCGTCCGCCGCTCATCTGCCGCCCACCGACCGCCGCCACGCCCTCGCCGATCAACGGCAGCGCCAGGTGCGCGAGCGGCGCCAGGTCCCCGCTGGCCCCCACCGAACCCTTGCGCGGGACGACCGGGCGGACGCCGTGGTTCAGCATCTTGAGCAGCGTCTCCACCAGCACCGGACGCACGCCGGAGCAACCCACCGCCAGGGCGTTCGCGCGGAAGAGGAGCGCCAGCGCGACCTCCTCCTCCGGAAGCGGTGCGCCGACTCCGCAGGCGTGACTGCGGATCAGGTTCACCTGAAGCTGCTCGACCTGCTCGTTCGGGATCCGCTTGTCCGCGAGCTTGCCGAAGCCGGTGTTGACGCCGTAGATGGTCCGGTCCTCGGCGAGCGCCCGCTCGATCACCTTCCGGGAGGCCACGATGCGCTCTCGCGCGGCCGGGTCGAGCACGGCCCGGTAGGGCTCACCTGAAAGCACCATATTCACGGTTTCCGGCGAGAGGGTCCGCCCGTCGACAACGATCTCAGCGCTCATAGCTCCTCTTCCTCGCAACGATCCGCCTGCCCGGAGAGCCCGAGGAAATTGAGCAGCGGCATGAAAGTCAGTCCCTGCACCACCAGCGAGAACAGGACGACCCCGAAGCCGGCCACGAGAAGCGGCTTCTTGAACTCCTCCGGGAAGCCCTCTTGCCGCATCAATCCGAGCAGGAGCGCGATGGGAATCGAGCCGCGCAGCCCTCCCCAGAAGAGCACGTGGGCCCACTTGCCGGGCCGCTGCGTTCCCGCCAGGTTCATCATGTGCCAGAAGGGATAGACCACCAGCGCGCGCGCCAGGAGAAGCCCGAGGATCCCGGCCCCGACGAGGGGGAGATGGGTCGTCCAGTCGTCGAGCCCGATGATCTGCATCTCGAGCCCGATCATCAGGAAGAGCATGGAGTTCACGACAAAGTCGATGACCTCGAAGGTGCCCTCCACCATCTGGCTGACGCGTGGGCTCATGGAGAGTCGCCGGCCGTGGTTGCCGATCAGGAGGCCGGCGGCGACGGTGGCGATGACGCCCGAGAGGTGCATCTTCTCGGCGAGGTAGAACGAGCCGACTGCGAGGACCAGGCAGGCCGTGGTCTCGAGCACCGGGTCGTCGAACTGCTTGAGGAAGAGCCAGGTGATGTAACCCAGGCCGATGCCGAGAATGAGGCCGCCGCCCGACACCTTGACGAAACTCAACATCGCCCCGCCGACCGAGGCGTCGCCGCCCTTCACCAGGAGCTCCATGAGGATGGTGAAGAGCACGATCGAGGTGCCGTCGTTGAAGAGCGATTCCCCTTCGACCAGGTGCTTCAGGTCCGGGGAGACGCCGGCGCGCTTGAACAGCGCGAGGACGCTGACCGGGTCCGTGGGACTCAGCATCGACCCGAAAAGCAGCGCCACCAGGACGCTGGTCATTCCCCCCACCAGCGAGAAGACGCCGCCGATCACGAGCGTGGAGACCGCCACCCCGGCGATGGAGAAGATGAAGATCGGCCAGAAGTGCCGCAGCAGCCGGTTGAACTCGAGGTGCAATGCCCCCTGGAACAGCAGCGGCGGCAGGAACACGAAGAAGATCAGGTCGCGGCTGAATCCGAGTTGCTCCGGCCCCGGGACGATCCGCGTGATGCCGATCACCAGCCCCACAAGCACCAGCGCGATGGTGTAGGGCAACCCGGAAAAGCGATTGGTGACGACCGCGATGAGGATCGCCACGAGCAGGAGCTCGATGTAGATGCCGGCGGCGTGTTCAATACCCATGCGCTTCGTCTTAATGAACAGCGAGGGGATTTCCGCGTAGAATCCCGGCCGTGACCTTCGTCAGCGAACCCATCACGCCCCTCCCGGGCGCCACGGACACGGTTGCCATGGTCCGCGGAGAGCCCGGCCTCCCCCCCGGTTTCCGCTGGCGCGACCGCGAGTACCTGGTGGTGGAGCGCCTGAACGCCGGCAAGACCACCGGCGTCGATCGCGGCGAGGTCTACGTCCGCCGCCACACCTTCACCCTGAAGATGGACGACGGCTCGCGGTGGGAGATCTACTTCCTCAGGCAGGCCGCCCGGACGAAGCAGGGCCGGGGCTCCGGCCCGCGGTGGTTTTTGAAGAGTACGAGTACGGAGGCAGACACCTTTTTCCAGAGTCGGTAAAAACTGCTCCGGGACAGATCAACGGTGATTGGAGAAACGAATCTGCCTCCGTATGTCAGTCCAAGGCCTTCAGGATCGCTAGCAACAGCTCTTCGGCCCAGATGCTCCGGGGCTTCCTTTCACCGGGCTCGAGCCAGGTGGGACCATCCTCCCCATAGCGCTGATAGGTCCACGGCCCGCGGAGGGTCGTCGCGGGAACGCCGGGCGGGAGGATCTCGGAGATGTCCTCGGGATCGAGGCCGTTCTCTTCGCGGAACGAGCGCAGTGACAGGTTCAGCAGCACCGTCCACCTGGCCAGCGCGAGGTGCCCCAGGACCGTCGGCAGCATCTGGTAGGTTCCCCGGTGATACTCGGCGAAGAAGCTGTGGGGGAAAGGCCTCCTTGCGGCCAGATCGCGGAACGCCAGGTCCATTCGAGGTGCGTCCGCGACAGTTCGATCCGGCACCTCGGAACGCAACTCTCGCTCGGTCTCCCGGAGCCACTGCCAGCAGCGAATGAACTCCAGCGGGGCGCGAAGCTCGTAATACTGCGGATTCCCTCTCGCGCCGGCCATGATGACCGTGAGAAGCTCATCATGCCCCGTCGCGGCCCGATGGTAATCCCACTGCTCCGCGAGCCAACTCCCGGTCACCAGGGTTTCATAGGACGCGGGACAGACTTCGGACCGCTCAAGCCACTCCCTTACCCGCTCGACCCCCGCTGGCGTGAGAGACTCCCCCGCAACCAGGCTGGAGAGGACTCGCGCAACCTTCAATCGGTGGGAAGCGCCCACGAGCGCATCGATCAGGCTCGCGCCCCGAAGCGTGTCTTCCCCGAGCCGATCGAGAGCGATCAAGAGATCCAGGCCCTGATCCTCCTCGCCGCTCTCGATGATCGTGGGGGCAATGGCAAAGACGAGTCTCTGCAGAGTGCAGACAACCTCATGGGGCGCCGGCCAATCCGGGGAATCATGCGAGCTGGCCCCCAGGCCGCAGCGGAGATTGCTCGCCGGTCCGGTCGTGGACGTTCGTGCCCCCTCGACCAACGCCTCGAATGCCGGAAAGAAGCGTGGGTGGAGGGCTTCGAACCCTTCCGGTGGAGGTTCGGGCCATCCGTCCGACCAGCAATGAGCCTCCCAGACGTCCCTGACTTCGTCATCGCACCAGGCATTCTCTTCCGCTTCGTCGGCCAGGGCCCAGGCCCGTCGATAGTGTTCCCAGGCGGTCCCCGGAACCGCCGTCCCGAAGGCGGGCGGCCGATCCCACACGATTTTCTCGAACGCCGCCGTCTCGGCCCCAAGGGCCGCCACCAACTCCGGCTGCAGGGCCCGGGTCTCCCGGTCCCGGTATTCCCGCAGGCCCGCCGCCCCCAGAACGGGCACGACGAGTACCAGGATCAGCAGCAGGCGTGCCCGGCGTTCGGACGGCATGGTTCGTCCTCCGCAATCAGACCAGTCTACGACGAAGCTCCTCCGATAGCACTGCCGGGTCGAATCCGGCGGCCTTGACCTCGTCGCGGATCCGCTCCAGTTCCTGCCGGGTCTTCTTGCGATCAAGGTGCTCCACCTTGAGGAGCCGGCCCGTGCGGCGGCCCAGGATGAAGAGTTCGCGGTCATCTTCGCTGAGCGCCAGGAAGCGGTCGCAGCGGGAGAGGAGATCTTCGCGGTCGGCGGGGAGGTCGCCGCGAAGTTCCATCAGGAGGTTCATGGAGTGGTCGCTCTCGAGGCGCACGCTCGCGGTACCGAGGGCGGCGAGGAAGCGGCGAATCTCGGCCACCGTCTCCGATTCGTCGAGGGGCTCGAGCCGGCCGTCCTCGACCATCGTGAACAACTCCGTCCCCGGCACCGGGACGGTGGAGCGCAGGCGCACGAAGTCCGGCTCCACCGCGGCCACGACCCGCGCCGACTCGTCGGCGTGGGCCTCCGAGAGGGCGCGGCCGCCGAGACCCGGCATGAGATAGAACGAGAGCGAGAACCCCGCCTCCTTCGCTTTTCGCCCGGCCTCGATCTGCTCCGCGCCGGTCACACCCTTTCTGACCAGGGCCAGCACCTCGTCGGAGCCGGACTCCATGCCCACGTGGATCCGGTCGAGGCCGGCCTCCCTCAAGCGAACCAGGTCCTCGAGCGAACGCCGCGCGATCGACTTCGACCGGGCGTAGGTCGTGATCCGAGTCACGCGCGGGAACCGCTCCCGGATCCCCGCGAGGATCGCCACGAGGTCGTCGGGGCGCGTCAGCATCGGGTCGGCGTCCTGCAGGAAAACGGTCAGCGGGCGGTCCCCGTAGACCTCCCGCATGGCATCGAGGTCGGCGTGCACCTCGGCCACCGACCGCTTCGAGTAGCTCTCCCCCTTGTACACCGGGCAGAAGGCGCAGCGGTTCCAAGGGCAGTTCCGGGAGACCCGAACGAGCATGCTCATGGCCTCGGAGGGCGGGCGGATCGGACCCTGCTCGAAGGAGAGTCCCGTCACCTTCGCGCCTCCACGTGCGCGTGCTCGCCGCCGTGCTGCTTCGCGATCGAGCTCATCAGCTCCTTCGGCGTATCGCCGATCGAGATGGCGTGGATACGCACCGTCCGGCGCGGGTCCAGCTTGGAAAGGCCGGAGAGGATGGCGGGGGTATCCCGGTAGCGGCCGCGGTTCGGCTCGCCGTCGGTGAGGATGAAAACGTCGTCCACTCCCGGCGGCTCCGGCACGGCGAACCGCCCGAGCCCGGAGAAGCCGAGCGCGCGCTCCACCGTGTCGAAGATGTTCGTGTACTTCTTCGTCTCGAGGTCGCCGAAGGAAGTCACGCACTCCAGCTTCTGGAACGGGTAGGCCGGGATCAGCTCCTCCCGCCAGACGTAGGGATGCTCGTTGAAGAAGATCACGTTGAACCGGTTCGCGGTGGAGAGTCCTTCGACCGCCCGCGCCAGCTCGGCCATGGCCGCCTCGATCTTGGGCCCCCACATCGACGCCGAGACGTCCATGCAGAAGATGACGCGGCGTCCGCGAATGGGGATGTCGTAGTAGGTGGGGACGCTCACCGCGTCGGTGGGCACCGTGACCACGGGATCATCCGGGTTCCTGCCGCCCGGGGGCGCGAAACCCTCCCGGTGCTCGTTCCACCACTCTACCCAGCTCCCCGGATCCGCCTTCAGCTCCCGGTTTCCGGTCACCTTGACCAGGGCCTCGTGCGCCCCGCTCCGCACTCCCGGCTTCGAAGACCACAGAAGTTGGAGGAGGGAGTCCACGGTGTCGGCGGAGGGGTGTCGGGAGAGAGCGAGGGCCACCGCCTGTGCCGCCGGCCACGGTACCGGGATCCGGGCGAGCTGGTGAAGCACCGCCAGCGCCTCGGGATCCGCGCTGCGGCCGAGGGCCTCCACCCAGAGCGACCGCACGTCGTCGCGCGGCTCGGAAAACGCTCGCTTCCCGGCCAGCGCCACGAGGGCCGGATCGGTGAAGCCCTCGAGAGCGGTGAGCATGCCCCGCTGCGAGCGCCAGTCGCGTTCCTCGGCGAGCCGGGTGAGGATCATCGTGTCGGTCTCGGGCGTCCGCCGAAGCGAAAGGCACCGGGCCGCCCGGCCGCGCAACTCGGGGTCCGCATCGCGGGTCAGGACCTTTTGAAGCGCCCGCCGCGCCCGATCCCAGCCGTCCTCGGGGACGATCTCCGGGGCGTTCAGGAGCTCGAGCAGGGCCTCTCCGCGCCGTTCCTCGTTCCCGGAGCGGATCCCCGAAATCAGCTTGAGGAAGGGATCCTCTTCGGCGCGAGCAGGCGTAGCGACCGGCCAGGAGGCCAGGAGCAGAAGGCAGATCAGGGTCGCCACGCGCTTCATCGGGTTCGAGTATACCTCTGTCCGGCGACGATCCTCGATGGGCTCGGAAGACCGGAAAGCGGGCCGGCGGCGGGTTCGGGGCGGGGGCGGAGGCAGAAAAGGACTCCCGGTGTTGTTTTTCGGGCCCGTGCCGCGCCTTCCACCGAAAACCGTGCCCCGGACGCCGTCCCCCGGTAGCATCGGCGGCTTATGGGCCGAACCCGGCCCGGGAGAGTGAGCGATGCCCGAAACATCCAGGAACGCCCTGTGCCCGTGCGGCAGCGGCAAGAAGTTCAAGAACTGTCACGGCGCGAAGCACCCGGAGGGGCATCCCCCCACCGCGGACGTGGGCGGCGGCCCCGGCGAGGGCTCGATCGAGAACCCCTTCCGCAGGATCTTCAAGGCCGACGGCACCGTGAACCGCGACTACGTCATGGAGCGCCTGAAGCACCTGGAGGGTCTCCTGAAGGAGAATCGCCACTTCCTCCCTCTCCGCTACGATCGCGAGACGATGGAGAGCCTGCTCGCCGAGCGGCAGGACATTTTCGCCAACGCCGACAAGCAGGAGGACTTCGAGAAGGCCTTCGGGGTCTTCTCCGAGATGGCCCTGCCCATTCTCGTCACCAAGGAGTTCGACGAGAAGGCGAAGGAGCTCCTCCGCGAAGCGCTCAACATGAAGGAGCTCACCGCCCGTGACCGGGCCGGCGCGGCGTGCGGCATCGTCCTCTCGCTGCCCGAGGAAGGGGAGCCGGCCTACCCGCTCCACGAGAACCCGTTCTTCGACCTGATCCTCAGGGTCACTTTCAACGAGTCGATGACCCGCGTGGAGTTCCTGCAGAAGCTCGCCGAGGAAGACCTGAGCGAGATGGAGCGCGAAGTCCGCCTCCAGGAGTTCCTGCGCTCGGTGCCGGCGCTCATGTACGAGCTGCACGAGGCCTTCCAGGGCGTGGTCAAGAAGGCGCTGAAGTCCTACGAGCGCGGCGATTACTCCTTCGGCATCGGCGTGGACATGACCCTGCACGGCGTCAAGACGATCCGCAAGATGACGCGCGAGTACGAGGCCTCCGGCGGCGAGAAGCACACCGAGGAGGAGAACCGGGAGTTCTCCCGGAAGTTCGGCGAGGCTCTGACCGAAGCCTTCGAGGCGGACATCGGTGAGGACGAGACTGAGGAGATCTTCGAGCGCATGGTCGGCTTCCTGGAGGGCGCCCGCAACGCCGGCGCCCACAAGGCCGCCAACGGCCTGAGCTCCGCCCTGGAGGTCATGGAGCGCAACCCGGAGATGCGCCACCGCATGATCTTCGCCGCCTATCACGAGGCGGTGACCGGCAGCCGGATCTTCCGCGACGAGGCGGAGGAGAAGACGGCGCAGGCCCTCTACGCCGACCCGGACGCCGTTCAGAGCTACATCGACTACGGGGAGTGTCTGGAGGCCATCGACCAGCCCGTGCGCGCCGAGCGCGTGTACCGCGCGGCGCTGGTGTTCTTCCCCGAAGACGAGGGCGTGCGCAGTCGCCTGACCGCGGTCGCCACGGCCCTTGAGCCGATCCGCCAGGCCGCGCTGGAGCAGCACCTGAGTGAAATGCCCGAGGAGGCGGAGGCCGAGGCCGGCGCAGGGGACGAAGAGGAGTAGGCAGGACCCTGAATCCCCGCACTGCCGGACCAGGGCCGGTGGAAAACTCGGAGCGGCCCGCCCCTTGAAAAGCCGGCCCTAAGGCCGGCTTTTCAGGAGGCTCTCCACCCAGCGAGCCACGCCGTCGTCTTCCGGGCCGAAGGGCAGGACGAGGTCCGCCGCCTCGATCAGTTCCGGTTCGGCGGCGGGCATCGCCACACCGGTACCGGCGTAGCGGATCATCGCGAGGTCGTTCTTCCAGTCGCCGACCGCGGCGGTCCTCTCCCGAGGGATGCCGAGCTCCGCCGCCATCCGGGCCAGGGCCTCCCCCTTGTTGGTGTTCCGGCGCACGACCACGTAACCGACCTCGTGGCGCGTGAACTCCACACCGAAGATGTCGAGGCCGTCGCCGGTCAGGGGCGAGAGGGCCGAGACCGCGCGCCGGGCGTCCGCCGGAGTTCCGAGGAAGGCCAGAAAGTGGGCCTCTCCCTCAATGCCGGCGAGCGGATCCGGATGGAGGTCGATCCGACGGGAGAAGACGGAGAGAAAGGCCCGCTGCTCCTCGAGTTTCTCGTGCAGCACCAGGCGGTCCTTGCCGTCCACCAGAAACGGCAGGACCGGGATCTCCTCGACGAGCTCCCGGATTTCCGTAAGGCGCGAATTCGGGATTCCGCACTCGAACACCCGGGGGCCGTTGGGCCAGTGGCCGATCACCGCGCCGTCGAGGGCGATCACCGGCATCTCGAGCCCGAGCGCGTCGGCGTACTCCCCCGTCAGGTGGTAGGCCTTGCCGGTGGCGATCATCACCGTGGTGCCGGCGGCATGAAGAGCGCGGAGGGCGTCACGGGAGCGAGGGGTGAGCACCTTGCTCTCCGGAAGGAGAGTGCCGTCCAGATCGATGGCCACGAGTCGGGGAATCACCCCGGGATCCTAACCCACGTTGACAGAATTCGTGTATCCGTCTACATATCGGATTGGATCCCTGAGGAGGAAACCCGATGCGACGCACCCTCGTCTTGATGGTTCTCTTCGCCTCCCTCATCGCCGTCGGCTGCCAGCCGACGCCCCCGCCGGGTCCCGAGCCGCTCCCGGTCCGGGCGGTGGTTTTCCCGGCGCAGACCGTCATGGTCCGGGCCCTGACCGGCCCCTACTGGGAGTCCGGAAGCAGGTGGCGGTGGTGCTCATCGGCCCCTACGAGAGCATCTCCGAGCGCTACGTGGAGATCATGACCTGGATCGACGAGAACGGCTACGTCCCCGCCGGCCCGCTCCTGGAGATCTACCTGGTGCACCGCGGCTCGGGCGTGGACCCCCGGTTCTTCGAGACGGAGGTGCACATTCCGGTGGCGCCGAAGTAGACAGGGGCCAGGTCTGACATTACGGGAAAATCCAGACATTCGGGGGCGGCCGGCGAGAGCAACTTGTGCCTCCGCGGAGGCTGCTCCGTCAGCGCCGTTTTTCCGGGTCAGGGAAAGGGAAACGGATTGAGGGGGGCGCGCCTACCCGCAAGCCCGAGGGGTGCGGGGAATGGTGGGTGGACGGGTCTGGTCGCGGAGGGTGGTCTACTCCAGAGTCTCCAACGCCTTCTTGAATCTCCCCGCGTGGGAGCGCTCCGCCCGGGCCAGCTTGTCGAACCAGGCGGCGATGTCGGTGAAGCCCTCTTCGCGGGCCTCGGTGGCCATGGCCACGTACATCTCGGAGTACTCGTACGTCTCTCCGGCCACCGCGGAGGCCAGGTTCTCGGTCGTGGTCCCGATGGGGAGGTCGGTCACGGGGTCCCCCACCTCGGAGAGCAGGTCCAGGTGCCCGTGGGCGTGGACCGTCTCCCCCTCGGCGGTGTCCCGGAAGAGGCCGGCGATCTCGGGGTAGCCCTCGACGTCCGCCACACGGGCGTAGTAGAGGTATCTCCGATTCGCCTGGGATTCTCCGGCAAACGCGGCTTTCAGATTTTCGTGCGTCTTCGAACCCTTGAACTCAGGCATCCACGACTCCTGCCGGGCCGGGGCCGGCGCTGCCCCTAATCCCGCCCGCCTTCTCTGCAGCGTTCACAGATCCCGGTGAATTCCATCTTCTGGGTGAGATCACAGTACCCGGTCAACCCCTCGACCTCGTCGAGCGACACCACATTCACGTCCAGGTCCACGTCGGCGATCCGGCCGCACTCGCGGCAGATCACGTGATGGTGGGGAGTGACGTTGCCGTCGAAACGGTGGCAGCTCTGCTGGGTGGGGAGCCGCTGGGCATACCCCGCCTCGACCAGGAGTTGGAGGTTACGGTATACGGTGCCCAGGGAGATCGTCGGAAGCCTCTCCTGAACCATGAACTTCAGTTCTTCGGCGGTAGGGTGGCTCGTCGTGGCGCGAAGCGTGTCGAGCACCGCCTCTCGCTGAGGGGTCAGCCTCCGTCCGGACCGCCGCAAGAGGGCCTCCACCTCCTGCACAGGTCTGCTGGGATCAGGCACACTCATTTCAGGAATCCTTATCGTCCTGGAGTACTCAGGCTTCAAGATCTCTGTGGCACATGAGGAGGTCGACCGGGGCGGCACGGCGCCACCCTGACCGCAACTCGCAATCTGATCAGGATACGGCGGAACTTGCGCAACGTCGAGAGCAACCGGACGCTCGAGGTCATTCGCCGTGGAGAGACCTCCTACACCGAGGCTCTCGGCTGGCAGCGGGAGCTCCACGCCGAGCGTGCCGACGGGGCACGCGAGGACACGCTTCTCCTGCTCACCCACTCTCCCGTGGTGACACTCGGTCGGGGCTCGGATCCCGCCCATCTGCTCCTCAGCCTTGAGGAGTACGAACGCCGCGGAGTCGAGGTCCACGAGACGGATCGAGGCGGCGACGTCACCTACCACGGCCCCGGCCAACTCGTCGGTTACCCGATCATCGCCCTTCGACCGCACGGCCTCGGCCCGCGGACCTTCCTGCGCAGCCTGGAGGAGTCGATCGTGCTGCTGCTCGCGCGCCACGACATCGAGGGAGGCAGGGTCCCCGGCCTGACCGGCGTCTGGGTGGGGCGGGAGAAGGTGGCGGCGATGGGGATCCGGGTCTCGCGGGGGGTGACGATGCACGGCTTCGCCCTGAACGTGAGCACCGACCCGAGCGAGTTCGAACTGATCGTTCCGTGCGGCATCCGGGACCGGGGCGTGACGAGCATGGAACGTATCCTCGGGCGAAGCGTGGATCTCGATCAGGTCGCGCGGGACTACCCGCAGTGTCTGCGGCAGGCGCTGGCAGAAGGCGCCGCGAACAACCGGAAGGACGACGCCTGATGGAATTCACCGTGGAGATGGCCGTGGTCATGGGGATCAGCGTCATCGCCCTTTCCCTGTTCGTCTTCGAGGTGCTGGCCGCGGACATCGTCGCCCTGCTGGCGGTGCTCGCGGTCCTCGTCACCGGCGTGGCCCGGCCGGAACAGGCGCTGGCGGGCTTCTCGAATCCCGCGGTGCACACCATCGCCGCGATGTTCGTCATCTCCGCCGGCCTGCTGAAAACCGGTGTGGTGGAGAGCTTCGGCCGCCACCTGATCCATCTCGGAGAGAAGAGCCCGAAGACAACGGTGCTCCTCACCATCGTCACCGTGGTGGTGCTCTCGGCCTTCATCAACAACACCCCCATCGTGGTGATGATGATCCCAGTGACGCTCGGCTTGAGCCGGGCCCACGGCATCGCCCCGTCGAAGCTCCTGATCCCCATCTCCTACGCCTCGATCTTCGGCGGCTGCTGCACGCTGGTCGGCACCTCGACCAACCTGGTGGTCTCCGGGATGGCCGAGGAGGCCGGGCTCGACCCGATCAGCATGTTCGAGCTCGCTCGGGTCGGCATCATCCTGGCGGTCGTCGGCATCGTCTACCTGGCGCTCTTCAGCCGGCGACTCCTGCCGGATCGGGAAACCGTCACCTCCAGCGTCTCCGAGGGGCGCATCCGGGAGTTCGTCACGGAGCTCGTTGTGCAGGATGGCTCGCCGCTGATCGGCGAGATCCTCGGCGACACCGCGCTGGGAGCGGGAGGGAGGCTCCAGGTCCTGCAGCTCATCCGCGGGGAGAAGATCTTCTGGGGTCCGGAGAGGGCACCGCGCCTTCGGGCCGGGGACATGCTGATCGCCAAGGGCCCCGCCAGCGACATCTTCAAAGCGGGCCGCTCGGAGGGGGTGGACCTTATTCCGGACCTCGGGCCGGAGGTGGCCAAGGTGGAGTCGGGTCCCCGCACCCTGGCGGAGGTGGTGGTGGTCCCGGGCTCACGCTTCGAGGGCGCCTCCATCCGGGAGATCGGGTTCCGCCGACACTTCGACGTCGCGGTCCTCGCGATCGAGCGCCACGGGAAGCACCGCGAGCGCGACAAGGTGGTCGACACCCCCCTGCGCGTGGGCGACGTGCTGCTGGTGCAAGGCGAGGCCGTGGCCGTGGAGCAGCTCAAGTCGGAGGAGGGGCTGATCCTGCTGGAGGGAGTCGAGAACACGGTGGTGAACCACCACCGCGCGCCGGTGGCGGTATCGATCGCCGTGGCGGTGGTGCTCGGAGCCACCTTCTCCCCGCTGCCGGTGGTGGCGTGCGCGCTGGCCGGAGCCATGCTGATGGTGCTGACCGGATGCCTCTCCGCCCGCCAGCTCTACCGGTCCATCGACCTGCACACCCTGGTGCTCATCGCCGGCATGGTGGGACTCGGCGCGGCCGCCGCGGAAACCGGCACCGCGAAGTGGGCCGCGGTGCACATGCTCGACGTGATCCGCCCCCTCGGCCCCTACGGCGTGCTGGCGGCCTTGTATCTCCTGACGAACCTGGTGACGGAGTTCCTGTCGAACGCGGCCGCGGCCGTGCTGATGGTGCCCCTCGCCATCTCCACCGCCCAGCAGATGGACCTCTCCGAGCGCCCGTTCATCGTGGCGGTGGCCTTCGCCGCCTCCGCCGCCTTCTCCACGCCGGTGGGCTACCAGACGAATACGATCGTGTACGGCCCCGGCGGCTATCGCTTCTCGGACTTCACGAAGATCGGGGCGCCGTTGAACCTGATGTTCTGGGGGTTGGCCACCTTGCTAGTGCCGTTGTTCTGGCCGTTTTGAGGGGGTGGGCGCCCTGTCGACCGGGATTCAGGATCAGGGGGGCGGCCTGACCGTTTACAGATCGCTGACACTCCGGAGGTCGTTCGCGATGTCGATCTGCTCCTGCCCGCGGTAGACGAACCAACCTGGGCGGATTCTCGGTTCATCCGGGAAATGCATACGGGAGTTCATCCGACGAGGGCCTGTCGCGATTCATGCAGTGCCTTGATCTTGCGTTTGAAGAACTCGGGATCTCTGAAGCCGTAGGCTCTCCGTTTGAGGACCTTGGCCCTGCAGGCTACGGCTGACGTATGTGCACAGGCGGGGAAATCCCCATACGCTGCTGCCGCCGGTAGGACTGGACGACGGCGTTGGTCGGCGTGAGTTTCGCGAGCCGCACGAGCGCGGTGTCACCGATCGCATCCAGCACGTTCAGGTATCCTCCAGCGCCGCCCGCACGATCGGCAGGAGCAGCTCCGCCATCACGCGATGGCCGTAGGCGTTGAGGTGGCATCCATCGAAGGAGAACTTGCGCGCGTCCGCCTCGACCGCCGCGAAGGCGTCGCCGAGGTCAATCACCCGCACGGCCGGCAGGTCGCGCGCCGCCTCCCGCACCGCCGCATGGACCGGCGCCGAGCGGTAGGCGGCGAAGGGGAAGCGAAAGTCGGGAACGATCGCAACCCGCAGGGCGAAGCCGTGCGCGCGCTGGAGCTCCTCCAGCAGCTCGAAGCCGGCCCGCACCGGCGTCTTGCCGTGGAGAACGTTCGTCGCGTACCAGGCATCGTGCTCGGTCTCGCGCCCCGCCGCCAGGCGATGCTGCAGCACGAAGGCCAGGCGCGAGCGCTTGAGCAGGGCGCCGTAGAGGGTGCTGTGCGAGGAGCGCGGCACGCCGTCGTTCGCCTCCTTCAATCTCTCGAAGACGCCGCCGTCGGCGTGCAGGTCGAAGTCGTTCATGCAGAAGCCGACGAAGACGAGATCCGGATCGTAGCGCAGTCCCTTGCGCTCGAGCGTGGCCGCCTCCTGCATCGTGTGGTAGCCGCCGACCGCCATGTTCAGTACCTCGTAGCGCGTCGCGTCGGCCGGGTCGCCGTTCAGGAGGTGTTCGAGGATCTTCGGGAAGGTGAGCGTCGGGTCCGGGATGCCGTTGCCGGCGGTGACCGAGTCGCCCAGCATCAAAATCCGGCTCGTGCCCGGCGGCTTCTCGACCGGGTACTCGCGGTCGCGAAAGCCGCTGGCGTTGATCGTGTAGCCGCGATGCAGCGGATCGAAGGGGCGGTCGCCCGGCCGGTAGCCGGGGCGATACTGGAAGACGATCGCCGGGTCCGCCGCCAAGCAATAGCTCGGGATCGGCAACGGCTCGAGCGGCACCGGCGGGATCGCCAGCACGCGCACGGCGACCTCCAGCAGCAGGAGTCCAGCGAGCGCGCCGCCGACGACGAGTGCGACCCTCGCGACCCAGGGCTTCACGACGAACACCCCGATCGCGACCAGTCCGGCGCCCCCCGGCGCGGCCGGCGGACCACCAGGCCCGGGGAGACGCCGGCCTGCGGGCCGGCGCTCACGGTCTTGCTCCCAGTTGATCCCGCAACCCCTCGCACCCCCAACTCCCTCCGATTCCTGAACGCCGAAGGCGACACGGGCTACTGCACCGTAACCTCTCCCCCCGAAATCCCGCTCCCCGGCCCCCGGAGCGCGATCTCGGGGCTTCCTGCAGGCTACCTCCGCCCCTATCTGTGCGCTACCCCCTCTTTCAGCCCTCGAAACCGACTTCTCCCCCGCCCTCGAGCTGGAGCATCCCCCCTCGCGGTTGATTCCACCCCTTGCCGATGCCCCCCGCCGGTCTTCCGGCAGGCCGCAGTCCAGGTACCGGCGCACCACCTGGTGGACCACGGTGCGGAGCGGGCCGTCGGTCGCTCGCCTGCTCTGTCCTTCTCGTGGCCGATCCCTGCCATGGCAGAAAGAGAGACGCACGGAGACGCCGCCGGGCGCGGCAAACCGGGCGGTGAACCAGCCGTCGCTTGCGCATCTCGAGCGCAAGCAGCCCCGCACCGCCTTCACAATCCGGCGGCCGGCGCGCCGTCGCCGGCAGCATGCTCGAGACGGAGAACCGCTCTACAGATCACTCACACTCCGCAGGTCCTTCGCGATGTCGATCTGCTCCTGCCCGCGGTATACGAACCAACCGGGTGAGGGAGACGCTCCAGAATTGAGCAGCACCGGATGTGGGCCACCAAACGGTGACGTTCCCGGTCACAATCGAGCCCTGAGCTTGCGCGCGAGTCTTGTGCGAAGGCAAGCCACGGGAAGAATTCTCTCCCGGTCCGGCGGGCCGCACACAGTCCAGCCCTTGGGGGCACACGTCGCTTCTACGCTACTGGGTGTTGGGTCAACTATGTACCAAAGTTCCACCTCGCTCCTTCGCTGAGTGCGGGCTCGAAGTTAGCCATCGACAGACCGGTTTGGCGGCGTAGGATAGTTCTGGAAGCAGTTGATTGGAGCCGACACGAGGCAACAGGGGAACCTTCAGCCGCGCGCACCGCGCAAGCAGTCACAGTAGGGTCCGTCTGCGTCCTGATTCGTG
>SWCD01023138.1_pt1 | contig 19756 bp, 17 predicted proteins | sample 4693011 | NCBI WGS metagenome assembly SWCD01 (sample SAMN10267278, study PRJNA491770) | bioreactor metagenome | isolation source: DHS bioreactor inoculated with marine | place: Japan: Omine Ridge, Nankai Trough | reverse complement strand
GTGTTGCTTTAAATAATCGAATGCTTTATCTAGAACGTCGCTGGTGCAGGAGGATTGCTGGTAGGGATAATGGCGGCGAAAACAATAACGGCAGTGTACGGCGCAGGCGCGGGTGCTGATGATAAGGGCGCGGCCAAAATACTTATGTAACAGACCGGGCGAAGTCATGGCGTCGATATCGCCGACCGGGTCAGTGGTTCCGGCGAACTGTGTTGGCGGATGATTTTCTTTGCTGAGAGGTAATACCTGTTTCAGTAAAGGATCGTTGATATTGCTGGTCTGCATCTTGTTGATATAGCTTTCGGTTGCCAGACATTTGAAGTTCGGCTGTTCATCGGCGATGTCAAGATGAGCTTTTAGACCGAGCCTTTCAAGCAGGTCATGCGCAGAAGTGGTGGCGTTGGCCAGTTCTTTTTTCCAGTTTTCCTCCTGGTCGGAGGTGAGTGTCTGCGGGTCTGATAATAGTTCGATGGCTTGTGACATGATGGCTGAAAATAAGGTGGCCTGTGAAATTAGTTAGTCTGGCGATTTAAGTTAACAGTGATTCAGGGTAATATAACGGTCGGTTCATAATGGCCGATTCACAACGGCCAATTTATAACGGCATTACTATAGCGCAGCAAGGCGAAAGTTTAACATGGCAACATACAGCACAAACCAGTTTAAAAACGGCTTAAAAATCATTCTCGATGGTGACCCTTGTTCTATCACTGAGAACAACGTGGTGAAGCCGGGCAAAGGCCAGGCATTTAACAAGATAAAAGCGAAAAATCTGCGAACCGGTCGCGTGCTGGATCGCACCTTTAAATCCACAGAGTCAGTCGACGCGGCCGATGTCGATGAGATGAACGTGGAGTATTTATACAGTGATGGTGAGGCCTGGCACTTCATGGATCCGACCAGTTTTGAGCAATACGCCGCTGATGCGGTGGCTGTGGGTGATGCGGTGAAATGGATCAAGGGTCAGGAAGTGTGTGTCATGACATTGTGGGACGGCGCGCCGCTGGTGATCACGCCGCCTAATTTTGTCGAGCTGGCGGTAGCGCAGACAGATCCCGGTCTGAAAGGTGATACCGCACAGGGTGCGACCAAACCGGCCACGCTGGAAACCGGTACCGAAGTAAAGGTGCCGTTGTTCATCAACGAGGGTGACATATTGAAGATCGATACTCGCAACGGAGAGTATGTGTCACGCGCCTGATGCCTGAATCGATGTTTGACGACAGTGCAACCGGCTGGCGTACAAACGCCAGCAAAGAGATGTTATTGGAAAGAGCTCGCATGTTGAAAAACATCCGGGCTTTTTTTGATGCGCGCTCGGTCATCGAAGTTGAAACGCCGCTATTGTCGCACTATGCGACCACCGATCCGCACCTCGACAGCCTGGCTTCACGCTTTCGCGAGCAGGCCTGTTACCTGAACACCTCACCGGAATATGCCATGAAACGGCTGCTCGCGAGCAACCCGCAGGCGATCTACCAGATATGTAAAGCGTTTCGTGATGATGAACTAGGTTCTTTTCATAACCCTGAATTCACCCTGCTGGAATGGTATCGACCGGGCTATGATATGCGGCAGTTAATGGCGGAGCTGGCGGAACTGATTGAAACAGTTCTTAAAGGTTCAGCCATCGATACCGGTTTCGAATACCTGAGTTATCAGCAGGCATTTGAAAAAGCCACTGGTTTAAATCCTCACCAGACTACATCGGACGAATGTTATCAGTTTGCGCGGAGCAACGATGTCGAAATCCCGCAGGGTTTAACCGCGATGGATGATGTCGATGACTGGCTGGACTGGTTGCTTACACAGCGGGTATTGCCAGTCTTCAAAAGGAACGGCTTTACTTTTTTATATGACTACCCGGCCTCGCAGTGTGCGTTGGCAAAAATTGAAAATGATGCGGGACAGGTCGCGGTGGCAAAACGTTTTGAACTGTTTTTTGCTGAGGTCGAACTGGCCAACGGTTTTTTTGAATTAACCGATGCCGATGAGCAGCTGCGGCGTTTCCAGCAGGAAAATCAACGCCGGCAACGGGCGGGCAAAGACGTTTCGGTTATCGATGAAAATTTCATCGCGGCATTAGCGCATGGTCTGCCAGAATGTTCGGGTGTTGCTGTCGGTCTCGACCGTTTGTTGATGGTGTTGTTTTCGTCTGAAAATATTGATCAGGTGTTGTCATTTTCCTGGCAACAGGCATAAGGCATTATCGGTGTACCGTTTTAATTAAGCTATGAAAGATATGTTCGAATAAAAATGTTTGCGCGAACGAATCTTCATAAATAGATATGAAATTTTGTCAGCTTTTCATTGAGGGGCTATGATTTTTTTTATTTTTGTCTGCGATTGATTTAAAAAATGGTGATAAGCCGGCGAAAAACCTTGCAATTTATACCCTCACAGGGCATTCTCTGGAGTCTGCGCATCTCGTACTCAATGTGAGATATGCGCCCTTGTTTTTTTGTGTAAATGAACATGAAGGTAGCTTTGAGCATGTCAAAAATCTGTCGAACGAAATTCCTCTTCTCTCTCTCACTAACACTACTTACTGGATGGTCCACACTGGCGCAGGCAGATACTGTTATCACCGTCGGTGTTAAGTCGCATGGTGGTGCAGTTATTTTAGGTGGCAGCGTGATCCCGCTTAAAGAGGTGACGCTGGCGGCGCAGATGCCGGGGCGTGTTGTCAGTATCGCTGGCGAAGAAGGTGATGAGTTTACGGCGGGTACCGAACTGGTAAAGATCAACGATGATGACTTGCAGGCAAAAAAATCAGCGGTTGAAGCGCAGCTGAACTCAGCAAAAAATTCGATGCAGAACGCACAGGTTCAATACAATCGTGAACTGTGGAACCCACGCGTCTACAACCCGCGGCCAATGGCCGGCATGGGTATGCCTTCGATGTTTGATGGTTTTTTCAATGGCATGGATGACAACAATTTCATGCCGGGCAACAACGGCAATAAAAGCATCGAGCGCCATGCCGACCTGGTGACTCAGGGCACACAGGTCGCGTCAGCTCGTTCCCATGTTACCGAAGCTGAATCAGGTTTACGTGCGATCAACGCCAAGTTGCGTGATACCAAAGCCATCGCACCGTTTGATGGTGTGATCATGAAAAAGATGGTCGAGATCGGCGATACCGTGCAGCCAGGCCAGCCATTGATCATTTTTTCCTATTCTAAATTTCTTCGTATACAGGCTGAAGTGCCCGCACGTTTGATGCCGGGGCTGAAAAAAGGCATGGTGGTACCAGCCAGGCTGGACGTGGGCAACACCCTGATCAATGCTCGCGTGGCACAGATATCCCCGGTCGCCGACAGTCAGCAGCATACGGTCACCGTCAAGTTTGACCTGCCGGAAGGTGTGCCAGGCGGCCCCGGCATGTATGCCGAAGTAATGATTCCTGATGTAAATTCACCGAGCCGTGCGCTACCGGTGGTGCCGATGGCAGCTATTCAGAAAAAAGGCAGTTTGCCATCAGTGCAGGTACTGGATGATGAAAATAAGCCCAAGATGCGTTTAGTGCGTATTGGCGAAGTGGTTGATGATAATTCAGTAACGATTCTGTCCGGCCTGAAGCCGGGTGAACGCATACTGGTGCGTGGACGCAACCAGCAAAATTAAATGTCATCTGCGGGCGTGTGACGTCTGGCAGATGTTAGGGAGGTGTTCGTAGCTGCATTGCGAACAGGGTTGAACTGTAGAGAATAATTAGTAGTCCTCATGGCAGATAATAAAGAAACGAATCAGCTGGAAACAGCAAAACATAGTCTGGGTGTTGCGGGATGGACCGCAAAGTCATTCATCAATTCACCATTAACGCCGATGTTAATCGTCATTTTTATTCTGATGGGGTTAACTGGTATCGCGTTTACGCCACGGCAGGAAGATCCGCAGATATCGGTGCCGATGGCCGACATCTTTGTGCAGTATCCGGGTGCCTCCGCTGAGCAGGTCGCCGCGCTGGCGGCCAAACCTCTGGAACGAATAATGAGCGAGATGGACGGTGTTAAGCACGTCTATGCCGCCGCGCAACGTGACTCCGCGCTGGTCACGGTCGAGTTCGATGTCGGTGAAGACATGGAGCGTTCGCTGACCAAAGTCTACAGCAAGCTCAACTCCAACCGCGACATCATGCCACCGGGTGTGACTAATTACATCGTCAAGCCAAAAGCGGTCGATGACGTCCCGGGACTGACCATCACGCTGTGGTCGAACGAAGTGGATGATGCCTCATTACGTCTGATCGCTTTAGATACATTGCAAAAACTCAGTGAAGTGCCTAACTCCAACCAGGGCTTCGTGGTCAGTGGCCGCAAAGAAGAGTTACGCGTCGAAGTGCTGCCTGAAAAACTGGCGGGTTATGGTGTCAGCCTGCCGCAACTGGCGCAGGTGATCCAGCAGGCGAACAGTGAAAAATCGGTGGGTGATATCGAAGCCTGGGATAAAAGTTTCAAAGTTTATACCGGTTCATTCCTGAAATCCGCACAGGATGTCGAAAGCATCGTTGTCGGTCTGAAAAATGGCATTCCGGTTTATATCCGTGATGTTGCCAATGTGTTGCACGGCCCTTCTGATGTCAGCAGCATGGTTAACCACTATACCGGGCCAGCCAGTGCGGAAGCCGAGGTTGCCGACGGTGCGCCGGCAGTGACCATTGCTATCGCCAAGAAAAAAGGTTCAAACGGTGTTTCGGTCAATGATGCTCTGCTGGAAAGGCTGGATGAGCTAAAAGGCGAAATTATTCCTGACAATGTCAATGTTTACATCTCACGTAATTACGGCGAAACCGCCAACGAAAAAGTAAACGAGCTGATTTTCAAGTTGTTTGTTGCCACCGGCATCGTGACCTTGCTGGTATGGTTCGCACTGGGCTGGCGTCCGGCTCTGGTCGTGCTCATCGTTATTCCGATCGTTATCCTGTTCACCGTGTTCAGCGCCATGGTGCTGGGTCTGACCATCGACCGGGTGAGCCTGTTTGCGCTGATTTTCTCTATCGGTATTCTGGTGGATGACGCCATCGTGGTCATCGAAAACATCTACCGGCACTGGTTGATGAAAGAAGATATGAGCGAAGAAGTTTCGGTGGAAGCGGTGCGTGAAGTCGGCAACCCGACCATCCTTGCGACCTTTACCGTTATCGCTGCGCTGATGCCGATGGGTGTAGTGCGTGGCATGATGGGGCCGTACATGGCGCCGATTCCTGCCCTGGGCTCGGTGGCGATGCTGTTCTCACTGTTCGCTGCATTTGCCTTTACTCCGTGGCTGGCAAACAAGATGAAGCCATCGATGAAGACCCTGAAACATCACGCCGAAAAAGAGCACGCAAGTAACGAGCGACTCGGCCGTTTCTTCCGTAACTCGATCACACCGTTGATCGAAAACAGTGTCCTGGGTTATGGCTTTCTGGCATCACTGTTCGTGATTTTCTTTGCCAGTTGTGTGATGTTCTACACCACGGCTGTCTCGGTCAAGATGCTGCCGCTGGATAATAAAGGCGAATTTGATATCGTGATTAATTTCCCGGAAGGCACGTCATTGATCGACACCGCAAATCTGGCTGCAAATCTGGCGGCGGAAGCCAGAAAATTTGATGAAGTGGTCGCCCTGCAGACCTATGTGGGTACCGCCTCTCCATATAACTTCAATGGCCTGGTGCGCCATTATTACCTGAGGACGAAGCCGTGGCAGGCGGACATACAGCTGGAGCTGACGAACAAAACAACACGCGACATCACCAGCCATGAGCTGGCAGAAGCCATGCGCGCTGTTATGACACCGATCGCTAGTGAGGCTGGTGCGCGTATCCAGGTCGTCGAGATGCCGCCGGGGCCACCTGTATTGCAATCAGTGGTTGCTGAAATCTATGGTCCGGATCAGGAAACACGCCATCAATTCGCGCGTGACATGACAGAGATGTTCGAGGTAGCGGAGAGTATTACTGACGTCGATAATTATCTACAGGAACCTTACGAGATCTGGCGTTTCGAAGTCGACCGTGATAAAGCCTTGCGCCAGGGCATTAGCATCGATGCGATCAATATGACGCTGGAAATGGCGATGGGTGGTTTTGTCGTCGGTGATCTAAAACGTGGTTCGGTGGTCGATCCTACTTACATCATATTACAGGTGCCGCTGTCTGCGCGTTCTGAGTTCTCGCGCCTGGGCGCTATTCCGGTCAAGGCGCCAGATGGTTCGATGTTGCCATTGTCCGAATTAGGTGGTTTTGTTAAAGACATCGAAGAAGATATTATTTTCCACAAAGATCTGCGTGATGTCGAGTTTGTTACCGGTGAAAATGCCGGTGATCTGGCAGCGCCCATCTACGGTATGTTCCAGGTAGACGACATGCTTGCTGATTATGTCGCGCCGGATGGTGTAGCTGTCGATCACAGTTTTATTAGCGGCGGTTTCTTTGGTCCGCCAGCGAGCAGTGATAAATCTGGTTTTGAATGGACCGGTGAATGGACCGTGACCTACGAGACCTTCCGTGACATGGGCGGTGCTTTCATGCTCGCCATGGTGCTGATCTACATGCTGGTAGTCATCGAATTTAAAAACTTTATTTTTCCATCGATCATTATGGCGCCGATCCCGCTGACGCTGGTCGGTATTATTCCGGGTCACTGGTTCTTCGATGCTGAATTTACCGCGACCTCGATGATTGGCTGGATCGCCCTCGCCGGGATTATCGTCAGGAACTCTATCCTGCTGGTGGATTTCACCAAACATGAAGTCGAACGTGGGGTGCATGTCATCGACGCGGTCATCAACTCGTGTCAGGCGCGTACCCGCCCGATCGTGATCACGGCGTTGGCTCTGGTCGGTGGTTCGAGTGTGATCCTGAGCGATCCGATCTTTGAAGGCATGGCCATCTCGTTGTTATTCGGTGTCGTGGTATCGACGGTACTGACATTGTTCGTGATTCCACTGGGTTGTATCTCAGCCAAAAAAGCCTTTCCGGAATGTGCCGATATCTGTCCTGCTGAGCTCGAAGAAGAAGCTGCAGCTGAAGAATATAAAACACCGTTGTGGATGCGTATCTACGGTGGTATCGTTAGTCTGGTTGGCTGGATTATCGTCATCGTGCAGATGGTGTACAACTTATCGCGCATGCTGGTCGGCATGATCATGCCAAAATCCTCGCCGCCAGAACCACCATCTGAACCACCCGCATCGGCACCACCGCCATCAACACCACCGCCACCGCCAGCGGCACCTGCGCCAACCGCATCGATTTCGCCAGCAGCAGGTTCTGCTTCGAGCGCAGAAAAGACAGTGACAGAGGAACCGGCGGCTGCGGTAAAAGCGGTCGCACCTGTCAAGAAGAAACCGGCTGCGGTTAAGAAAGCGCCAGCGAAAGCGAAAGTAAAAGCAGCGGAAAAAAAATCAACGGTAGCAAAAAAAGCGGCACCTAAAAAGAAGGTTGCGGCCAGAAAAAAAGCCACCGCTAAAAAGATTGCGGTGAAAAAAGCGCCGTCCAAGAAATCATCGCCGGGTGGCCGTCGAGGCATTCGACTAAAGGATGATACTTGAGTTTTATAGGAGTCAGTGATGTTTTTATTCGTCTCATACGTATGTTTTAAACGACCATTTTGCACACAGGCAGGCCGCAGAAAAACAGGTCTGTCTGCAGCTCTGTTAATGCTGTCTCTGGCGGCGCACGCCGTGCCGTCCGATACGGCAGAAAAAACAGCAAGTGATGCACTGGCTTCAGATGTTCAGAAGCAGGAGGTTCAGCCACAGCGTAACCGGATTTCCCATAGCAGGGCACAGAATTTCAAGTTTCCGAACTGGCCACAGCATCAACAGGGAAACAGGGTGATTATTCCACCGCCGCCGCCAGGGCCTTACATGTCATCTGCGCTGAGCGATTATTCTGTTAGAACGCCTTCATCTGGTCCTCGTCCCGGTAAGCATATGCCGCGTCGTCCACCTGTGTCTCGCAACAGTTCGGCATCGGTGCCGATGGATACCTTTAGTCCCGATATTCCGTGGCCAAAAAATTTAAGGCCAGAACAACGGATGCCAAATCATCGGGTGTCCGGGCAGGGGAATCATTATGCAAAACCGAAAGCTATGCAAAAACAGCTACCGGTATCGCCCTATGGCCCGACGAGCAAAAATAGATATAGCAATTTTAATTATGGAAAGAGGCAGGGGCCGCACTCGAACGGCCCAAGTATGAATGACATGGGCATGAATGGTTCTCGCTGGATGCCTTCCATGGGAATGACACCGCAGGGACCATATAGCAACCGATTGAATTATGCGCCGAGTTACGGGTCGAATTATGGTCCGCGTTACAAGCAGCCGGTGAGTAACAATAATGGTACGAAATCAGCTAATCATACTTATCGGTAGCCCGGTAAATCAAGATATCTCGAGTAGCGCCGTTGGCGCTTCGTTTGTTTTTTAAATTGAAAGACATATGGTCTGGGGATTTACTGTCGGCATCTATGAGTCGTTTTAAGGTACGCTTTAATGCAGCATTACATGATCAACAACAAACTTATTATGAGCCTGATGTTTAGCCTGCTGGCAACGGTGGCTGTTTCGACGATGGCTGGCGGCAATGCTCGTCAGCCGTTATCGCCTTATTCGCTGTTGTTGGCGGGCGGTTCAAGCAATCCATGGGCGTTGCCGCAAGCCCCTGAAGAAGCGCCCAGTTTTCGGCGTTCACCACAATATAGCAATCGGCGATATCAGGAAGATCAGACCGATATTCAGTACCCCGGGTTTCGCTTCGTAACCCCTGAGATTCTCGAGTCACTCAAGCAACAGCAGATGCAAATGCAACAGACTCCGAGAAGGTATCCGTATCGTCAGTACAGGGCTCAGCCATCGCCTCCGCAGCAGCAGCTTATGTCCGAGCCGCCGGTGCAGGATTATTACGGGTTTCCGTCTACGGGTATGGGTTCTTCCAACCCGTTATATGACACGCCTGCTGTTTCACCCTGGGGCAATGGTCCGGATGTGATGTATCGCGGTGAGTCATTTCCGTGGGTGCCCGATGCGGCGATCGGAGGTTTTCCGCCGATGAACGTCCAGCCATTTACTGAAAATACTGAGACGCGTGAGACAGAATCTGGACGCAGAAGGGAGCAGAATAACGTATTTAATCCATTTACTTTTGGACCGAACGGAAATTTATAATTGCAATAGATTCCGTTAATTAACAGGCGTATAGTGTGAAGTTAACCACTGAAAAGTCGATAACTTCACAAAATTCAGGTGTTGGGTAGCTCCCTCGATTCAATGCCACATCTTAACGAGGGTAGTAGAAGAGGTGTTATTATGAAATCAATGATTAGATTGGCCGTTATATCTTCAGCGTTAACTTTTGGTATGGCATCCATGTCAGCAAATGCTGGTTGGGGCGGGCCGTGGGATAACAATAACAATAACAATGGCTGGGGCAACAATAACAGCAACTGGAACAATGACTGGAACAACAATGGTTACGGTTATGGCGATGGCTCTGGTGATGGCTCCGGTGATTTCGATGGTGGTTTCAATATGAGCATGAAGGGCAAAGGCCGCGGCAACGCACGTGGTAACAACTCATATTATGGAAATAATGACTGGAACAATAGTAATAATAATGGCTGGAACAATGGTTATTCTGGCGGCAACCAGGGTTACGGTCGTCCGTATTATGGCCCAGGTCCTGGTTATGGTCGTCCTTATGGCCCAGGTCCTTATGGTCAGCCACCACAGGCAGCACCTGCGCCACAGGCAGCACCTGGACAATAAGCAAGCCCTGAGAGGCGGTGCCTGTATGGCGCCGCCTTTTCTGTTAATTTATTATGAAAAATTTGCGCATATTATTCTTACTGTTATTTTCACTCCTTGCATCAGTGCATATGGTGGCGGTGCAGGCTGCTTCTTTTACTGCTGACGCGGTACAGATTCGCGGTGAAAATGTCAGTCACGCCAAGATGTTCTGGCTGGATGGCAACGTGCGCTTCGAGTACACCGAAGACGGTGTACCGATGGTACAGATTTTTGATAATAAAAATAACAGGATTATCTGGTTAGATACCGAGAATAAATATTTTCTGGAACGCGAGATGCCGGAAAATGAAAAAGTTATAGCAAGTAAAAAGAGCAAGAAAAACACCGACCCCTGCAAACAGTTTGTCGGTGCCGAATGTGTTTTTCTCAAGAAGACAAAAATCAAGGAGCGAGCTGCAGAAAAATGGCTGATCACACTGAACAATAATGGCAATGATTTTCATATTTTTCAGTGGATAGATAGTAAATACAAAAATATCCTGCGCCAGGAAAATTCAGACGGCAGTGGTTTGAGCGTCGATATCAAAGATGACCAGGAGATAAACGATCGCAAAGTCAGGAAGCTGACCATGGTTGCTTTCAGTGCCAGCGGTGAGCAGCAGCAGGGCGTGCAGTGGTATGACAACGAACTGGACATCGTCGTCAGGCAACAATATGAGGATGATGTTATCGATGAACTGCGAAATATTTCTGTCGGCAAAGTGAGCAAGAGCCTGTTCATAATCCCCGAAAATTACACGCTGTTTGAACCCGTGCTAAAGACTGAAAAAAAAGTTGATATAGCCGATGCGGCGGCCAGGGATTAATTAGTTGTTTACTTTGCTTAAAGTTGCCTTAAGTCATAATGCCTTGATATAAATAAGATTTAAAATCGTAAGTAATCGATAATAATAATCGGAAAACCGTATATGATAACAGTTGTTGGGAATTTAAAAGGTGGTACGGGCAAAAGTACAGTTGCGTTTAATCTGGCAGTCTGGTTGGCGCATGATAAAACCGGAGTAAAAGCATTCGATCTTGATCCCCAATGTACCCTGGTTGATGTTAATGAAGTACGCGTAGAAGACGGCTATGAGCCGACTTTTGGTGTTTCGACCGATCTGGCTGAGCTTGAAGCGGTGGCCAAAGACAAAACCTGTAAGCAACCCGTTATCGTTGATATGAGTGCGACTAATATGTTTGCAATGGAGAAAGCGATTTCATTGGCTGACCGAATACTTATCCCTATTCAACCCAGTCAGGCAGATATCTGGTCGACACAGCGGTTTTTAAAGATCGTTAACAATAATATCGATAAGAAAACAACGGAAGTTTTAGGGTTTCTCAATCGAGCTGATACCCATATTGGTGTGCGTGAAACAGATGAGGCAGAGCAGGCGTTGCAAATGATGCCCGGTATAAAACCCGTGGGTATTCGTTTGTATCAGCGTACGGCTTATCGTCGATCATTCAGTGAAGGTCTTGCTGTTTTTGAACTTGACCCGATGGGTAAAGCGTCAAAAGAAATGAAAAAACTGGCGACAATGTTAGATTGATATGTGTTGCTGGTACGATTTTAATATTATTGCAGGTATAGAGGTCTAGATGAAAATTTTCCGCTGGTTATTAAGTCATTTTTTTCTTATCCTGTTAATCGTGGTAGTTATCTACGGTTACATGTTCTGGGGCAATCTGGCAGGTGAAAAAACACCGGCAGGTAAAGCCCTGGCTTATCTCTCAAGTGAGTTTGTTGAAGTCGAAGAATTTATTAACGCAGTGAAAGCGAAGCAGGCGCAGCTGTCAGCAGAGCCGTTGCCCGCAGGGCAACAGCAGGTGTCAGCTGAGAAGCTTGACGAACAGGCGGATGATAATAAGTCAGTCGCGGTCGCTGCTGTTTCAGCGGCAAATAAGACCGTTGCGATCACAAAAGATATTGCGCAGCAACCGGTGAGTATCAGCTATAGTCATAACCAGATGCGAGTTAAACAGAATTCGGTTGGTCAGATAGAGTCACAGCCAGAATCCCCCGCGCAGACCGAAGTAAAAACAGCCAGTGTCGAACCGAGCATTCAGGCTGAGCCGGCTGCGAAACCCGAACCAGCGCCGATAGTTAGTCAGCCTGCCGCAAAAAATGATGCATCATTGCTGCGAGAAACACCGTCACAGGTTGTTACAGCCAGGGTGCAGGTAGCGGATAATTTCATTTCGCCGAAAGTAGAGCAGCAGCTGAACAATGTCGATAAAAATGGCAGAGTAATCAACAAAGCATTGCAAGGTTCGGCTATCCGGGATAGCTGGGTGACCGCGAGAAAATCATTTTATCAGCGAAAATATGAATTGTCAGAACAGAGTTACCGGGACGTTATTAAAAACACCACTGATAACTTTGATGCTTATGGCGAACTTGGTAACGTTTATTTTAACCAGGGAAAAAATGCAGAAGCGGCGAGTGCCTATTTCGAAGCCGCTTCCATACTGGTACGTAAAGGGCAGATCAGACGCGCTAAAAATTTAATGGGGTTACTCAGGCATCTGGATGATAGCAAGGCAGTTGAGTTGCAAAAACTGATCGATGCAGCGGTGTCTTAATTTAGCAGTAATTTTGAGGTTTTAAACGATGTTTTATGCGTTACGTAATTTATTTGCACTGGTCGGTTTTATTGCCGTTGTTGTTGCAATTTATGTTGCCGTAAAGATGGCTCCAATGATGCAGGCTTTCGATGAGTTTGATGAGAAAGCTATGAGTGTCTATGGCGACATGGTGACCACGCTTCTGGAGACGGGTAATGCCGCAGAAGCAACGGTGTGGAAGGTGCAGGTAGAAGATGGTCTGACGGTGGAAGATGTTGAAGTCGCATTAAGAGCGGTTGCGAATGAGCTCAATATTAAAAATGTTGGTGAGCTTCCTCTATCTGCTCAGGTAGAAGCCATGAGCGGCAAGAAATCCCGCTTCTTTAAAATATACATGTTCTGTAATGCGCTGACAGCCGCGCAGATGCTTGAATACAGCGATGCTTATTCTGCGTATCTGCCATGCCGTGTTAGCCTGGTCGAAGATAAACAGGGCAAGTTATGGCTGTATTCGTTGAACATGGACGCCATGATCTATGGTGGTAAGCCGTTGCCGCCAGCATTAAAAGAAGAAGCGATGGGTGTTAAGAAAATTATTTTAGAAATTTTGAATCGAGGCGCTGAAGGCGACTTTTAAGATGGTAGATAAAAAAACAACTGATGAGAAGCCGGCAGCGAAAGGCGCTGCTTCCAGGAGCACCGCCAAAAAGGCGAGTGTGGGCAGTGCTAAAAAAGATGCGGCATCGAAAGAGACCGCTGCCGCCAAAAGTGCAGCTTTTAAGTCTGCATCTGCGGCGACTGCAAAAGCGGCCGCTTCGAAAGAAGTCGATATGAAGGCCGCTGCTAAAAAGATAAGCGAGATAGACAAGATGGTGGCCAATAATGCTATCAAATCCAGGAACAGCAGTGATGATCTGAAAGCGCGTGCGCACGAAGCAAAACAACGTGCCCAGAAAAAAATACTGGAAAAAGCTTACGTCAGTGATAAACCGACCGACCCACTGGAGAGGCTGGCTAACACATTTGATAGCAGTACGAGACGATGGGAGATGGTGGTTTATCCCTCGTTGTTTGCGTTTGTCTTACTGGCGGGTTACGGCTTCTTTCTGATCTACCGCCTGACTCATGACATCGCTATCCTGTCGCAGTCAGTCACTCACATGGCGGTCATTGTTTCCGACGCGATGCCACGCATGACAAAAGATCTGGGCACCATGACCGGCAGCATCGATAACATGACCGGCAACATCGATGGCATGACCACTGAGATCGTTTCCATGTCTGACCAGATGAACAGCCTGACACCGATGAGTAATAACATCAAAAGCATGACACACAACATCGGCAGCATGAACCGCTCTGTCTACGGCATGCAACGTGATATGCACGGCATGAATCGAACCGTTTCCAGTGGTCCGTTCGGCATGATGAATGACATCATGCCGTTTAGTTCGAGCACCAACGTGCCGCCACCGATGGCACCACCGCCAACCTGGCCTACATACGGTAATCAGATGCAGCGAAATGCTTACGCCAGACCTTATCAACCAGCGAGAACCCTGCCGGTGGCGAAGGCGAAAGCGAAAGCCGCACCGCAGGAAGTGGTAAAAACTGAAGTGACCATGCCCGGCGCCAGCCCGGTATCGCTGAAAGAGGTATCGCGCCCAAAGTCAGCAGCGGCAGCACAGGATGACGGTCAGTAGACCAGAGGTTCCCTAGATGTTAAATCGCCCGGATAAGTCCATTCGAGATCGTTTAACGAAACTTGAGACGCACTTAAATAATGAAAACCCGTTGTTGCTCGACGTGGTCTCACGCTTTAAAAAACTTGATACTGTCGCCTATAAAATGGGCTTGCTCGACACCAGTGATTCATATGCCACCAGCATTCCGTGGTGGCCGCTGGTCTCGGTGCTGGGCACTTTCTCTGCGGGTAAATCGTCATTCATCAATAATTTTCTCGACGATAAATTACAGCTGACCGGCAATCAGGCGGTCGACGACAAATTCACCGTTATCACCTACAGTAGCAGCAAAGAAAATCGTGTGCTGCCCGGTGTCGCGTTAAATTCCGATCCGCGTTTTCCGTTTTATCAGATGAGTGATGAGATCGATAAGGTCGCCAGTGGTGAAGGTCGCCGCATCGATGCTTATCTGCAGATGAAGACTTCGCATTCGGATAAGTTAAGCGGCAAGATCATCATCGACTCACCGGGCTTCGATGCCGACGAACAGCGCAATGCGATCTTACGCCTGACCGATCACATCGTTGACCTGTCAGATCTGGTACTGGTGTTTTTTGATGCCAGGCACCCCGAGCCGGGCGCCATGCATGATACGCTGGATCACCTGGTCGGCAACACCATCAATCGCAGTGACTCCGAAAAATTTTTATATATCCTGAACCAGATCGATACCGCGGCGCAGGAAGATAATCCAGAAGCCGTGGTTGCCGCATGGCAACGTGCGCTGGCTGCAAAAGGGCTGACCGCCGGACGCTTTTATTCGATTTATAACCAGGACGTTGCAGTGCCGATCGAAGACGAAGCCGTGCGTCAGCGTTTCGAAAAGAAATGCGAGCAGGATAAAGCGGCTATCTTCGAGCGCATCCATCAGGTCGAAGTCGAACGCTCTTATCGCATTGTCGGTGCTCTGCAGACCATCGCCAATGACATCGAAAACCAGGTGGTACCGGCCGTTAAAACCGCGATGAGCAAATGGCTGAAAATGGTGTTGACGCTGGATGCGATTGCCATCGGTATCTTTGTCATGCTGCTATTTGTGTTGAGCAACGTATTTGATTCGTGGGCGCTGTTTTCATACGATTTCACCAACGCCAACATCATGTCTTCGATAAAGCTGGGGCTGACTGTTCTCGGTTTTTCCGTGGTGCATTTTATGGCGCGTGCTTTTTCTGCAAGAGTTATCGCTAAACAGATCGTAACAAAAATAGTTGTCGATAAGAATCTGGCCGGTGAACACCGCGAAGGCAAGATACTGGCCGGCAATATCAAAAAAGCGTTTCTGAAAAACACTCAGCTACTGAGAAGTATTTTCAGACCGATGCCGGTCGGCTGGTCGATGCGTTCGAAACGAACACTGGTTCAGGTGACCGCAGACGCCTGCGATTTTATCCAGACCATGAATGATCGTTATACCCGGCCATCGGGTGAAAAGGCGCAACTGGAAGAGGCTCCTCCTGAGTCAAGTCCGGGCGTGACGGTCGAAACCCTGCAACCGGTTAAATCAGAAACGAATTAATCGTCCATCTCTGATGCAATGCGGGCGCTTAACTTTTGCTGGGGGTCGCCAGGCATTGACCGAATTTAACCTCTGCCTCGGCAACCATGTTTCCTGTTATTTGCATCTTGTTCGTGGCCAGAACGATAACCGTTGAGCCTAAATTAAATCGTCCCATTTCATCACCGCGGTTCAGTGTGATGTTTTTATTGCTGTAGTCGAAACGTTTTATCCTCTTTGTTTCACTGGTGATCATGCCGTGCCATACCGTCTCGATAGCAGACACGTTAATCGCGCCGACCAGGATCATCGCCATCGGCCCCTGTTCGGTTTCGAAGTAACACACACAGCGTTCGTTGCGTGCAAATAAGCGCGGGATATAGTTGACTACGAAGGTAGCGACGCTGAACAGGCGGCCGGGAATATATTGCATGTGTTTGAGCTTGCCAGTGGTTGGCATGTGAATGCGGTGATAATCTCTGGGTGAAAGGTACAGTGTTGCGAACTGACCATCGTTAAAAATCTTTTCCAGTTCCTGGTCGCCGCCGACCAGTTCCAGCAAGCTGTAATCCTGCCCCTTGGCCTGAAAGATACGGCCATTATTTATTGCCTGCGCCTGGCTGACAGCGCCATCTACCGGACATAACCAGTTGCTTTCATCTTCATCGAAAGGGCGGCATTCGGGTTTTAAAGCGCGGGTAAAAAAAGCGTTGAGCGACTCGTAGGCGAACATATCTTCTTCGACAGCTTCGTGCATCTTCACCGGGTGAAGACCAGTGTAACTTTTGATGATGAAATTTTTCAGCGGTTTCCAGCGGATACGCGCGGCTTTGAACATCAACCATGAAATAGCATGATGCGGCAGGACGTAAAAGATTAAAGCCAGTAACTTCTGTTTCATTAGTGCTGTGCTTTTTTAACGGTGATAGAAACTGTTTTTGTCGAGTGTCCGCTGGTGCTTAATTTAATATTGACCGTGTCACCTGCTTTTAGATGCCTGACAGGATTGAATAACATTAAATGTTTGCCGCCTCGTTTTAACTGGATGCTGCCGTGGGCAGGAATCTTCAAGGCATCATGATGGATCATCTTCGCCATGCCGTGTTCGTGGATGGTCTCATGAAATTCGATGCTGCTGTACATTTCAGATTCTGCTTTGGTGATAGTGATAGCTTCATCACCGTTATTGTTTATCGTCAGGTAAGCGGCCATCACCTTGCTCACCGGTGGTGCTTCAGCAATCCATGCGTTTTCAACGCTTATGTCGGCTTCACCGGCATGAAGCGGGTTTGTGAAACTGGTAATTAATAAAGTCAGTGCGCAGAGTGTTTTTTTATACATGATGTTTACAGTGAGTTTTAAAACGTTTTGAAGTGCGGATTATAATAGTATCCAGTGAGGCATGGAAGCGGTCTTTTTGTGTACAATACGTTTATGATTAATAAACGCGAAATTGCTAACGATCTGGTGACGATGCGCGATCTGATCCGCTGGGGGACCAGCCAGTTTAATGCCGCAGCGCTGAGTTTTGTTCAGGGCATGCCAACGGCCATCGACGAAGCGGTTTATCTGTGTTTAAGCGCCTTGCATCTGCCGCCGGATTTCAGTGTGGAATATTTTGATTGTGTGCTGACCATGGACGAGCGGCTGCACGTTCTCGACCTGTTTCAGCAACGCGTTGAACAGCACAAACCGGCGGCCTACATCACCAATGAAGCCTGGTTTTGCGGCCTGAATTTTTTTGTCGACGAACGCGTGCTGATCCCACGCTCGCCGATCGCAGAGATGATCCAGCAGCAGTTCTCACTGTGGACAGCGCCAGAACAGGTGCATGATATCCTCGATCTGTGTACCGGCAGTGGCTGCATTGCTATCGCCTGTGCCTATGAGTTTGAAGAAGCGCGGGTCGATGCCAGTGATATCTCATCTGATGCATTAGCGGTCGCCGAGATCAACCGGCAGAATCATGGCCTGGAAGACCGGCTCTACCTGATCGAGTCTGACCTGTTCGAATCGCTGCCGGAAAAACGTTACGACATCATCGTCAGCAACCCACCTTATGTGTCGACGCCGGAGATGGCGCAACTGCCGGTCGAATTTGAATTCGAGCCCGGCCAGCTGGCACTGGCGGCCGGTGAAACCGGCATGGATATCGTGTTGCCGATGCTGAAACAGGCGCGAGATTATCTGACGGATGAAGGCATTCTTGTAGTCGAAGTCGGTTATTCAAAACCGCTGCTGGAAAAACTGCTGCCCGAAGTGCCTTTTTTCTGGGTGGAATTTGAACTTGGCGGTGATGGCGTGTTCGTCTTAACCGCAAAACAGCTGGAAACGTATCAGGCAGATTTTGAGCGTGTTAATATCCAGGGAAGCTCTGATTAATGTCATTCTGAGCGAAGTCGAAGAATGACAAAAACAAGAATTAATCAGAATTTTCTTAGCAGCAGGGTGGGCGAAAGAACCTGCCCACCTTACGGTTTGTGCAAAATTTTTATAATTTTAAGTTGGTAATATGTCAGGCAATACAATAGGAAAACTGTTCAGTTTAACCACCGCCGGTGAGTCGCACGGTGCGGGTCTGGTCGGCATCATCGATGGCTGTCCACCGGGCATCGAGCTGAGCGAAGAAGATTTACAGCTTGACCTTGATCGCCGCAAGCCCGGCACCTCGCGCCACACCACGCAGCGTCGTGAAGAAGATAAAGTGAAAATTTTCTCCGGTATTTTTGAAGGCAAAACCACCGGCACCAGCATTGGCCTGATCATCAAGAACACCGACCAGCGCTCCAAGGATTACGGCAACATCATGGACCGTTTCCGTCCCGGCCACGCCGATTACACCTACCAGCAGAAATACGGCATCCGGGATTATCGTGGTGGTGGTCGTTCTTCAGCGCGTGAGACCGCGATGCGCGTTGCTGGCGGCGGCATCGCCAAAAAATTTCTGAAAGACCGTTACGGCATCGAGATATACGGTTACATGTCGCAGCTCGGCCCGATCGAGATGCCGATGCTGGACAAGAACGAGATCAACAATAATGCCTTTTTCTGCGGCGATGTTTCCAAACTCGCCGAGCTTGAGACTTATATGGATGCGCTGCGCAAAGAAGGTGATTCTGTCGGTGGAAAAATTACCGTGGTTGCCGAAGGCGTGCCGCCGGGTCTGGGCGAGCCGGTCTTCGACCGTCTGGATGCCGATATCGCGCACGCCATGATGGGCATCAATGCCGCCAAAGGCGTGGAGATCGGTGATGGTTTCGGCTGCGTCGAAGCCAAAGGCACCGAGTTTCGTGATGAGATCACGCCTGAAGGTTTTAAATCGAATTATGCCGGTGGTGTATTGGGTGGTATCTCTTCCGGTCAGGCCATCGTCGTGCACACCGCGTTTAAACCGACATCCAGCATTCGCCTTTCCGGTGAAACGGTGGATGTCGAAGGCCATGCCATCGATGTGGTCACCCACGGGCGGCACGATCCCTGTGTCGCCATCCGCGCCACGCCGATCTGTGAAGCCATGCTGGCGATCGTGTTATGCGATCACCTGTTACGTCAGCGTGGGCAGAATATGGATGTGCATTCGCAGACGCCGATCATTCCGTCACATACCTGATATTAATTGATGGAAAAATCCGGCATCCCGTACTGGCGGCTCAGCGGGTTTTATTTTTTCTATTTTGCCTCGCTGGGTGTGCTGGTTCCGTACTGGAGCCTGTATCTGAAATCGCTGGGTTTTAACAGCCTGACCATCGGCGGTCTGATCGCTATCCTGCCGGCGACCAAACTCATCGCGCCGTATATCTGGGGCTGGCTGGCCGATCACACGCGACGTTCGATGCTGATTATCCGCGTTGCCTGCCTGTTGGCACTCATCAGTTTTTCACTGGTGTTTGTCAGTCAGCAACTGTGGTGGCTCACCTTCGTCATGCTGCTATTCAGCTTTTTCTGGAACGCGACCCTGCCGCAGTTCGAAGCCATGACGCTCAATCATCTGGGCGATGATAGCCATCGTTACAGTATGATTCGTCTCTGGGGTTCGCTGGGTTTTATCGTCATCGTGGTGTTGATCGGGCACCTGCTGGAAACCTATGATGCCGACATTATTCCGCTGGTGGTTTTGTTTACCTTTGTGATAATTTTGTTGAGCAGTTTTGCTGTGCCCGAAAAA
>SWCD01012942.1_pt2 | contig 19796 bp, 15 predicted proteins | sample 4693011 | NCBI WGS metagenome assembly SWCD01 (sample SAMN10267278, study PRJNA491770) | bioreactor metagenome | isolation source: DHS bioreactor inoculated with marine | place: Japan: Omine Ridge, Nankai Trough | reverse complement strand
AATTGTCTCTGGAGCGGGGTATTTTTTGCGAAGCGACTTTGTGATTTGATCACTGGATGTTCCAGATCGTGTGTATTGGCTGAAAAATGAACCATCCAACGTGTAGAGAATAGCGGCGGCAATTTGGGGTTTGGCTTTGAGGGATGAAAGGTTTTCCCTTGCTGCTTGCTCATCGGAAAAAGTCATGGCAGGGCCGCTGTTTAAAGCAACCACTTCTGCCAGGGAGAGGAGTTCCGAGGTAAGGCTTTGGGTAGAGTTTTTCTTCTCGTATGCGATGAGAACAGAGAGAACGAGCCCTGTTGCCAGGATGGCGGTCAGGTTAAGAAGGAGAAAGAACTTTGTCTTTATGGAAAGAGTCATTTCTGCTCCCTCTTTTCTGCTGAATCAGTTTCATCCACAATTGTTGCCAAACGCAGGATTCGGGAGCTTATTTCCAGGTTTTGTTGACGGGCCGTTGTTCTGTTTATCTCAAAACCAACACCTCCTTTTTCATTGGTAGTCAGGTTGACAACCCCGCCTGATTTTGCAAATTCGGGAATCTCACCAATGGTCAGCACCGGTTTATTTCTTACGGCCCTTAATGATCTCAGTAAGACCTTTCTTTCGATCTCTCTACTGAAAAAGAGGACATCGCAATTGTCAGCGCTGTCTGAAGGGCGCCTGTAGTGAACGTGAAGCAGGTGTTTGCCGATTTTCTTGCCGTCAATGGTTGAGAAGGCGGATCTCAGGGATTGGTCGGCGATCACACAGAGGTTGTAGGTGCCGTCAGATGCGACAGCAGAGGAGTTTTTCCAGGTGCTGAATTTGATAAAGTTGTAAACAAAAGCAGCTTTTACAACATATTCCTTTCTGGCTTCGGCCCAAAGGTTTCCCCCTGAGCAAAGCATAAGGAAAATGCTGAGCACGAGCAGGCGAGATAGCCGGTTAACCGGTTTTTTGCCCCCTTTAATCACTACCTTACCTTCCTAAAAATAAGACCGGTTTGCTCCCAAAGCTCCGCAGTAACAAAGAAATTTGTTGAGCTCCGGGCCAAACCGGTATGTAAAATCTTCGTATACCTTTTTATAGATTATAATAATGACCTCTGGGTGGACAGTTTTTTTTGAGGTTTCATCCGGAATTGGCTACCGGTATATTCCTGGGTTCAATAATCCTAACAGTTTGAAATATCAGCTTTTTTGAGGAACCTGGCTGCTGGCATGTGGGTATTACCAGTGGAAGTTGTTGTCAGATAGATGAGGCTTCTGAGGCTATGGAGAAAGGAATGCATCCCCCCCAAACCCCGAATCGAATAGCCGGCTCGGGGTTTGGGGGGGAGCTACTTTGATGTCTAGTTATTGATAGTGGTCGATTTGCTCACCATATCAATGATCGGCAGAATGGGAACCTCTTTAATACCGTATATGGCTTCCAGGTGAATATCCTCAGGAACGAGGCCCAGCAGTTTTTCAGCTACCTTTTGGTCGGCCTGGCGGTAGCGGAGCTTGACTTCCAGGTTGATGGGCATTCCCTTTGGAGCTGATAGGCCGTAGAAAACATCTTTATAGCCTTTAGGCGGGATGGTGTCGTGCTTGGCAAAGGACTGAACTTCCCACGGGTCAATGGCAAAATGAAAACCCTCGTGCTGCCCTTCAGAGTTAAACATGCGCACGTCGTTCGATATTTTTCCTTTGGCGTCCACGGTTCCTGAACTCATCAAGACATTGCCCTTGCTGTCCTTGGCAGTGACCTCAAGCCACATTTGCCGAACATTGGTAAGGGAGGTGGGCAGGTTGTGGCCGGCCCGGATGTTGTTCACCCTCACCTTGACCTCAGCAAGCTTGTTGCCACGATAGACAGGAGAGACCTCAACATCGGCAGCCGATTGCAGGCGGGCCACCGCCATTTCAAATTTCTTATGGGCATTGGCAGCAAGCTCTTCATTTCCTGCCTTTTGGGCAGCGAGTTCAGCAAGGTAGTAGAGCAGGAAGTTGGCGCCGTTAAAATAATGGTGATACTCGCCGCGTTTGGGCCTGATAAACTGATCGGCAGATCGCTTAAAGGTGTCGATCTCCACCATGTGACAATCCTGACAGTGGATATTATTTGCTGAGTAGGGGCCGTTTTTCCACTCTGTGTAGGTAGCTTCCAGGGGGGTGTGGGTCTCGTAATGAAAGACCTGATGACAGCCGGCGCAGAGTTCGCTGGTCAGATGTAATGGCGACTCAATACATTGATGGAAATCCTCGCCACAGCCCTCGCCTGGAGGGAACGCCGTATATTTTGTAAGGACGACACCATCTTTGGTGTCTTTGCCGGGGGACATGATAAAAGAGCCGTTTTCAGGCTGATGGTAGGGGGTTTGCCAGTGAGTGTGGCCGCTGATTGAGTGGCAGACATCACATGAAACACCAGCCAATGCCAACGGGCTCAGACCCTTCAAACCAGCCCCTTTAATTTCTCCCTGAACCATGGCAGCCGGGGTATGGCAGCCTTCGCATTGTCTGGCAATATCGTGGCCCACAGCCTTGATAGCGGCGTTGAGCTCTCCCTGGTAGACCGGGTCTTTAAAGGCCAAAGCATGTACGGAGCTTGTCCACTCTTCATATTGGTCTGGGTGACATTCAGCGCAGGTCTCGGGCTCGTTGAACTCAGCCTTGCTCTTATCCCATTTAATTAATGAGGGGGCATACGGGTAAAACTCCTTGTCCACCTCCGGGATGTTTTTCCCTGCTATGGATGGGAGAGCAGTGCAAAGCGCCAGTGAACAGGTCGCCAATAGGGTGGGGATAAGTTTCTTTGTCATGTAGAGCCTCCTTTGGTGTGAAGATATATAAAAACAAAAGCATTTAAGCGCAAAATTAAATAATAAAGATTACTATTTGCGTAATGTCAATTGCTTTTTCACAACCAAAAAAGGGAGGCGGTGCCATGAAAAGTCTTTTAGGAAAGCAAACTCCTGCTGGAAGTCATTATGCCTAAATTATATTTACCGGACAAGGCCCTTTCTCAAAATAAGATCCTAATTGTCAGGGCCGAAAATCGTTTTGTCCCCTGCCCGCTCTAGGCAGTGAATATTGTAGCTTAAAATGAGTACCGGTTTAAAGCAGTGCGCAGAAGGCTGAAAAGAGAAGTTTAAACTGGTTCTTCAAGAGCTCTTGCTCGGCAGCTAGGGTTCCCAACAAAACTTCTATGTCAACGGGAGCAGGATGTAAGGAGCTGAGCCATTCATAGTCCTTTTCGTACCATACTTTTGCATCATCAGGGTGGCCTGCATGGTTGTCGAATTGGACCCCGACAATATGGGGACGTTCTTTGATGGTAAAGGCTTCGACCTGACATTCCTGCGAGGTGGCAAGTATGTGAAAATGTCTGGGTACCGGGGGGATGACCGCCTGGGCATGCCACTTAAACACAGGAAATGGTGAATCAATGCCCTGGAAAAGAGGGTGTTTACGGCCATTTGTTGTGAGAAATGCCTGTGATAGGCCTATGGAGTGGCAGAAGTTGGGGCCTATCTGGGCCCCGGAAACACTTGCCAGAAGTTGGTGACCGAGACAAATGCCGAGACAGGGTTTATCAGCTGTTAGGATTTCTTCGATGCTTTTCTTCTCGGCAACGAGAAAGGGGTAGCGGTCTTCTTCGTCGACATTGGCACTCCCGCCTAAAAGGATAAAGCCGTCATAGCTTGTTGGGCTGGGAAAAACTGCCTCCCAGGCATTTATAATGCTAAGTTCGATTTTATTCGCTTTAGCAGCCTCTAAGAGGAAACGACCAGGGCCTTCCCAGGGGCTATGTTGGTAGACTGCCAGTTTCTTGGTCATTTAATGTCGCCTCAGGGCATGAAGGATCCCCTGTCGAGGCTGGGAGGGGGCGTCGACAGGGGAGAGGAAGAAAAACAGTGGAGGTTAGTAAGAAGCCCGGGCATAGAGGAAAGAGCGTATGCCCGGGCAGGGTTTCGTTTAACTGCTAAGAAGTATGATCTACGATTTGTTGATGACAAAGCCGCCGTAGGCTTCCATGCCATGTTCGCCAACATCAAGACCCTGGAGTTCTTCTTCTTCGTCAACCCGCAAGCCAAAGATGCCTTTAATTGCCAGGAAGATGGCAAAGGCTGCAGGGAAACAGACAGCGCCATAAGCGAGTACGCCTATCAGCTGAACCATGAAAGAGTGATCAGCGCTGAAGATACCAACAGCCAGGGTGCCCCAGATACCGCAGACGAGATGCACGGAAATGGCACCAACCGGATCATCAAGTTTCATACGATCGATTATCATAACAGAGGCCACAACGATAAGACCGGCAATAAAACCGATAACAATAGAGCTCATAACACTGACGACATCAGCACCGGCAGTAATACCGACCAGGCCGGCCAGTGAACCGTTGAGGGCCATGGTAAGATCAGGTTTTTTCTGCAGGATCCAGCTTAACAGTATGGCGCCAACAATACCGGCTGCAGCAGCCAGACAGGTTGTTACAAAGACAAAGGATACCAATCCTGGGTCAGCGGAAAGCACAGAGCCGCCGTTAAAGCCGAACCAGCCAAGCCACAGGAGAAAAACACCAATGGTTGCAAGGGGCATGTTGTGGCCCATGATAGGCTTAATTCCGCCACCGACATATTTACCAAGACGTGGTCCAAGCAGCATAACGCCAGCCAAAGCAGCCCAGCCGCCAACAGAGTGAACCAGGGTTGATCCTGCAAAATCATAGAAACCTTTGGCATCCAACCAGCCTCCGCCCCATTTCCAGCTACCTACCCATGGGTAAATAATAGCCACATAGATGATGGAAAAGATCAGGAAAGAATGCAGTTTAATACGTTCGGCTACAGCACCGGAAACAATTGTTGCCGCCGTTGCAGCGAACATTGCCTGGAAAATAAAGTCAGTCCAGTAGGTGTAGGCGCCTTCAGCATAGGCAATACCACCCGCATCACCGGCAGGGGCAGCAATCCCAAAACCTGCAAAACCAAAGAATCCGGCAATGGAAAAATCTCCAGGGTACATGAGGTTGAAACCCATCAAGGCATAAGTCAAAAGACCGATGGCGATAATGGCCGTATTTTTAAAAAGGATATTTACGGTATTTTTGGCCTGGGTCATTCCAGCCTCTAAAGAGGCAAAGCCGAGATGCATGATAAAAACCAGAAAGGTGGCAACCAGCATCCAGGTGTTATTGACAACGTACATTGCAGCAGAGACGGGTGCCTCCTCCCCTGCCATTGCTGTTGCCGGCAGGACGGCAAGCAGGGCCGTAAGTAAAGGCAGGGCTGCTTTGCGTGCGATTGACTTTTTCATTGTTAACTCCTTGTTGCTTAAATTAATAACATCCGTATTCATGTCTAAATTGCCTCCTCATCGGTTTCGCCGGTGCGGATTCGGGTGATGGAGTCAACCGGTAGAACAAAAATTTTACCGTCACCGATTTTGCCGGTTTGGGTTGCTTCCATGATGGTGCTTACAGTCTGGTCGACCATGTCACTTTTAAGGACCATCTCGACTTTAACTTTTGGGATAAAGTCAACGTTGTACTCTGCGCCGCGGTAGATCTCTGTGTGACCTTTCTGGCGTCCAAAACCTTTGACCTCACTTACGGTCATGCCGTTTACCCCAATTTCATGCAGGGCGTCTTTGAGAGCGTCCAGCTTAAAGGGCTTTATGATTGCTTCGATTTTTTTCATTGTTTCCTCCTTGGGGAATAATTCTGTTTGCTCATGTGATAAAGCGATAAGCGTGCCATTGAAGAAGGTAAAAATAAAAAAGGCCGTAAACCCTTTTTAATTAAGGGGTTACGGCCTCTTGTTGTTCAGAGTCATGCTGGCGGCAGGCCGGCTATTAGCTACAAAAATGTAAACTTATATTTTTAATATATTACAATTTTGTGTTTATTGGGGCAAGTTAGGGTGGCCAGAACGGAAGGCTTGGGGGGTTAATTTTTAATCTTACGGATAAAATTTCGAGCGTTGTCACCGCGAAGATTTTCTGCCAAACCAATAAGACCGTCTTTGAGGTATTTTGTGGTGTAGCCAAGAGTTGCTAAATAGGTACGAGCCATGATAGCCCTGTCTTTATGGGGACAGGCAGTGACAATAACCTTTGATTTATCAAGTTCTCCGAGCCTGGCTGGTAGTTGATTAATGGGTATATTTAAAGCAATTCCCATATGCCATGCCTCATACTCTTCGGCAAAACGAATATCGATCAGTTGCGCCTTGCCTTCTGTGAAGAGTTTAATGAACTCCTTGCTTCCTATTTTCATCTCAATGCGATCTTCATAGTCAAAATTGCTTAGATAACTACCGAGGTCTTCAGCGCCATGGGCCAAGGTGGTGATGCTTAAAAATATCACAAGAGAAACGAAAATATATCTAGTCATTACAGACTCCGTAAATGGTGTAAATTTTAATGCATTTTCAAATGCTTGAGTTTCAAGTGAGGATTGTTACAATGCAATATGGGCTACTTGATCATCATGGTCAAGTTTATTGCTCTAAAGTCACAACTACTAGGGAATTCATGGTCAATAAATCAGCAGTACATTTTAGCATCCTGGTCCTTTGCTTGATCATTATTGGCGCGCTCCACCATCTGACTCCTGGCGAGAAAATTGTTTTCCATGAAACCTATCGCCGCATTAGTTATTTCCCAATTGTTGTGGGGGGGCTTCTCTTTGGGGTTCGGGGTGGTATCACTCTTGCGCTCGTAGCCTGCCTGGCCTTTATTCCTCATCTCCATCTCTTCCATGACATGAACTATGATTTTTATCTCAGCGAGTTGGCTGAGGTGGTTCTCTATCTTATAGCCGGCGGTGGAGTAGGTTTTATTGCCAGTCGAGAGAAAAATTTAAGGGAGAAATACCAGGATCTTTCCGAGCGACTGGAACGCTCTTACCGGCGCCTCCATGAAGAGGCTGAGTTGCTCGTGGAAGTTGAAGAGCAGCTACGGGCCAGCCAAAAGTTGTCGGCTTTGGGACAACTTTCCGCCGCGCTGGCCCATGAAATCAAAAATCCTCTAGCATCAATTAAAGGGACTGCAGAGATCTTTCTCGATGAGTTTCCAGAGGGCCACCAAAAAAGAGAGTTTGCCGAAATACTCCTCAAGGAAACATCCCGTTTAAATAAAACCGTGGAAGAGGTCCTCCATTTTTCGCGTAAGCAGCAAAGCAGCACCAGTGAGGAACCGGAAAAGGAAGAGGCCTCGGCAATTTTAAAAAGAGTGATTACGCTTTTAGATAATACCTTTCGTAAAAAAGCAATAGATGTTGAACTCAACTTGCCCTCGAAAGGCAAAGCAATCCTGGTTGATGCCGATAAAATGGCCCAGGTTTTTATCAACCTTTTAATAAATGCCACAGAGGCAGTGCCCCAAGGGGGCCGCATTGTTGTTGATCTTGCCCGTGAAGACGAAGGAGTCACCATTTCCTTTGGCGATGATGGCCCCGGTATCCCCGAGGATGAGTATGACCAGGTGTTTGCTCCTTTTTATACGGGCAGGGATGAAGGCACCGGCTTAGGGCTGGCAATCAGTGCTAAGATTATTGAAAGCTACGGCGGCAAGATTACAGTCTCTCGCTCTAAACTTGGCGGAGCCCTTTTTACCGTGAATGTGCCAAGGCAGGACACAATTTACAAACATGGCTGACCATATCCTATTAATAGATGACGATGAGAGTCTGCGTCGGGTAACAGAGTACAATCTTGTTACAGCAGGCTTTTCCGTGGTCTCTGCGGCAGATGGTAAAGCGGGCTTGGCAGCCTTTAAGAAAAAGCAGCCAGCCCTGGTTATTACAGATGTGCAACTTGGTGACATGAGCGGCATCGACCTTCTCAAGCAGTTTAAAGAGGAGGCGCCGGAAATGCCGGTTATCATTATCACCGCCTTTGGTTCCATAGAGATGGCAGTGCAGGCCATGCATCTCGGGGCATTTACTTTTATTACCAAGCCGTTTGACCGGAACGCCTTGCGTCTTTCCTGTGCTAAGGCCTTAGAGTTAAAAAAACTTAAAAGAAGAACGAAAAATCAGGCTGAAGAGATTAATCGTCTCACCGGTGTTGAGGGCATGGTAACTGCCAATTCGGCCATGGCTGAACTGCTTGAAACCGCCCAGAAGGTTGCTGAGTCTGAAGCCACGGTTTTGATCACAGGCGAGTCAGGCACAGGTAAAGAGGTGTTGGCCCGCCTTATTCACCAGGTAAGTGGCAGGCGAAATGAACCCTTTGTGGCTGTAAACTGCGCTGCTATCCCGGCAAATCTCATTGAAAGTGAGCTGTTCGGGCACGTAAAAGGCGCTTTCACCGGAGCAGTGAAAGACCGCAAGGGTCGGTTCCAGTCAGCCCGCGGTGGTACCCTTTTCCTCGATGAGATAGCAGAGCTGCAGCCGGAAATGCAGGTGAAATTTTTACGGGCCCTTCAGGAAAAGATTGTGGAGCCGGTGGGTAGTGACGACAGTGAGGAGGTTGATGTCCGGATTGTTGCCGCCACCAACCGCGATCTGCATGAAGAAATTAAGCAGGGCCATTTCCGTGAAGATCTTTTTTATCGGCTCAGTGTGATACCCCTTCATCTTCCACCCCTGCGGGATCGGCGTGAGGATATCTCTCCTTTGGTAAGCCATTTTCTTAAAAAGTTTTTAGCACCCACTTCAGTGCACTTTAGCAAAGAGGCCCTTAATGTTTTACAGTCCTACTCCTGGCCCGGTAATATACGGGAGTTGCAGAATGTTGTAGAGCGATGTCTTATTCTTCGCAACTCAGAGTGCATTGAAAAAGAAGATGTTTTCTTGCCCAGCACGATTCCGGCAGGAAATGACTTCATTCCAGAAATTCCCCCAGAAGGGCTTTCCTTGCCTGAAATGGAAAAGGCCTTAATCGAAAAGGCCATGCTGCAAAGTAACGGTAACCGATCTCAGGCTGCCCGGCTCCTTAAAATTCCCAGACACGTTCTTATCTACCGCTTGGAGAAGTTCGAGAAAGATAATTAGAGAATATTCTCTAATTTGATTGAAGAATATTCTCTAATTCTGCCCTTTCCATGGATTGAATCCCTCGATTTTCATCCTTGTTTCTCAGCAAAATTCTTTTTTTTCAACAAGCCCACCTCTGTATAAAACTCTGATTTCAATAGCTTTCTTTTTGGATGTTTAGGCGCGCCAAACTTTTTTTGGGTTTCTGAAAAGAAAAGCGGCATATTTCCTGAAGTAAGCTCTCTTATAATTAACAGGATTTTTAGCGGCGCCTTGGGCGCCAAAAGATAATTTTTTGATTAGGAGATTAGTCATGAAAAATATTAAAAGCCTTTTGGCTATAGCACTTGTAGCTGCTTCCCTTATTGCGGTGAGCACTTCCTATGCCGGTCATGTCGGCGGTAGTGGACATGGAACCTATGACTGTGAGACAGACACCTTCAAAAAATAGATCTGTCAGCAAATGTTAAACACTTAACCATGAGGAGATTCGCTATGAAAACTTTAAAAGGCCTAGTTGCCGCACTTTTTGTTGTTGCCGCTTTATTCGTTGGAACCACAGCTTCTGTTGCCGGTCCGGTGCCCGGAGGTAACGGACAGTGGGACTGTGAGACTGATACCTTCACAAGGTAGAATCTCGGTAACATGAAAAAGGGGATATCTATCTTAATAGGAGCCGTTTTATTGCTGATAGGGCAGAAAACGGCTTCTGCTTCGCTGGGGCAATATGTTGAGGAGGCCTTAGCTCATAATGACGGACTTGCCTCCTCTCAAGCAGCCTTTCACGCAGCCCAAGAGAGGGTAAGAAGAACAGGTGTATTGCCTGATCCGGTGTTGGGAGTGCAGTATTACCTGGAGCCGGTAGAAACCAGGACCGGGCCGCAAGAGGCTGCAATTAGTCTGAGCCAGAAGGTTCCCTGGCCCACAAAACTATCTGCACAAAAAGAGGAAGTTCGCCTTAAAAGTGCCATTGCTGAAAGTCGCCTCCAGGAGGCACAGCTTAAAGTAGTCAGGCAGGTGAAGGAGATTTATATCGCCTTTGCCTTTAATGCCGAAGCAAGAAGGATCACAGGGGAAGGACTGGAACTATTACGTTATTTTGAGTCCGTGGCCCTCACGCGCTACAGCGCAGGCAAGCTTGAATATGGCAATGTTCTGAAAATTCAGGTGGAGCGTGCCCGTTTGGAAGAAAAACAACGCTCCTTGCAAGACCAGATAATACCACTCCAGGTCCAGTTGAATTCTGTTTTAGGAGCTTCCCGTGAAATTGCCAGGCAGAGCCCTGAGAAATTACCTGCAATTGCCATGAACCTTGACGAGGATGCTCTTTACAACCTGGCCCGCCAAAAAAGTCCGAAGCTTGCCGGAGCGCAAAAGGATGTCATGAGGGCGAAAAGCTCCCTTGAAACAGCTGAAAGTGATTTTTATCCAGATTTGGCCTTCAGTTTGAAAACGATCATCACGGATGAGGCTGATTATGCAGACAATATCCCTGACAGTGGCGATGATCCGGTGATTGCAGGCATTACACTGAGCATTCCCCTGTTTCGCGATCGGCGTCATGGCGCTGTTGCTGAAAAGCGGCAAGAGATCAGAGCCGCCCGGGGAAAAAGAACCCAGAAGATTCGTGACCTTGATGCCGCCATTGATCAGGGCCTCTTTCGTTACCGAGATGCCCAGCGCCGCCAGTCCCTTTATCAAGAGAGCATTATCCCAAAAGTGCGCCAGGAGGTGGAGGTTGGTCTCCAGGCCTTTCAGGATGGCCGTCGCAGCGTGCTTTCTCTGCTGGATGCAGAGAAAAATTTATTGGAGTTTGAATTGGGCCAGAGACGGGCCCAGGCAGATCAGGCCCTGGAGGTTGCCCGCTTGGAAGAGCTTGTGGGAGTGACCCTGGCTGATTGGAATAATTAAAAGCAGAAGAGGCCGAAGAGCCGCAGGTAGAGTGATTTACTAACAAGGAGTCGATTATGAAAACCGCCAAATCTTTATTTTTACCATTAGTATTAGTGCTGGGTTTTGCCACCGCTGCCCTGGCAGAGCCCCAGACCACCTGCCCTGTCATGGGCGGCACTGTAAACAAGCAGCTTTATGCCGACCACAACGGTGAAAGGGTCTATTTTTGCTGCGCCTACTGCGAAGGTCCGTTTAAGAAAGATCCGCAAAAGTTTCTCGATAAGCTGAAAGAGCAGGGCCAGGAACCGACTAAAACCCCGAAAGGGTAAAGGAAATACCTTAGGCCATGGGTGGTCCAGGGGTGAGTTCAACTTCTCTCTCTCAAAATCTTGTGAAATCCATCCCCTTTTTTACAAGCGAGCTCACCCCTGTAGCACCCATGGTCTCGGAAGGTTCCTGATCCAAGGAGATCGTTATGCTTCAGCACATGAAAAAAATAGGGTTTCTGATCATCATCGTGCTGTTTTTCATGCCGGTAATGGTTCAAGGTGCAGTGGCTGAGCATGATCATGACCATCCGGGAACTGTCTGGACCTGCTCCATGCACCCCCAAATTCAGCTGCCGGAGTTTGGCCAATGCCCCATCTGCTTTATGGATCTCATTGAGGTCCCCAAGGATGACAGTGCCGGCAAACGCCAGAGTTTGCGGCAGATCAGCTTTGATGCCCGGGCCCGCAAGCTTGCCCGGGTAGAGGTCGTGCCTGTCTTTCGCGGTGCTGCTGGTGTTGAAACACGGATGGTTGGCAAGGTGGATTATGACGAGACTCGGCTGGGGACCATTACCGCCTGGGTTGCTGGTCGAATTGATACCCTTCATGTTGACTACACCGGGTCGATGGTTCAAAAAGGCCAAGCCATGGCTGAGATTTATAGCCCTGAGTTGCTTGCTGCCCAGGCTGAACTGATCCAGGCCGTTTCTGCCGTGACATCCTATAAATCGAGCAATTCTTCCATCCTTCAAAATACTATTCAGCGCACTGAAAAGGCTGCCCGGGATAAGCTCCGCCTCTATGGCTTGACCCAAGAGCAAATTGATGAAGTGATTGAACGCGGTCAACCCCTCGATCATATCACCTTGCTTGCTCCCATGAGCGGCATTGTGATTAACAAAAATGTTTTTGAAGGCATGTATGTCAAGACAGGCGTGCCAATCTACACCATTGCCGACCTGCGGTCTCTGTGGGTGGTGCTGGAGGCCTATGAGTCAGACCTGCAAGGGTTAAGCCTGGGCCAGCAGGTGAGTTTTCATGTTGAAGCTTTTCCTGGCCGCTCCTTTCAGGGTAAGGTGGCCTATATTGACCCACTTGTAGATGATAAGACCAGGACCATCCGTGTCCGCCTTAATGTCAAAAATGATGAGGGGGTGCTCAAGCCAGGGATGTTCGTGCGGGCCCAGGCCCGTGAATTGGCACCTGTGGTTGAAACTAATCTACCGTTACTTATTCCTGTTTCAGCACCGCTTATTACAGGCAAGCGTGCCCTTGTCTATGTTCAGCTTCCGGACCAGGAGGGGGTTTATCTTGGTAAAGAGGTCATTCTCGGCCCTCGGCGCGGGGAGTATTATCAGGTGGAAAGCGGTCTTCAGGAAGGGGAGCTTGTTGTCAGCACCGGCAATTTTAAAATTGATTCTGCTATCCAGCTCCAGGCCCGGCCTTCGATGATGAACCCTTTTCAGGCAAGTAGTCCTGAAAGCCAGCAGGCCCTGCCTGAACTTTTTACATCCAAGCTTCAGGGACTTAACAAGCTTTTTGAGAAGATTTCCAGCCAGGTTCATCAGGGCAATATAGATGTTCGTCCCTTACTCCAGGCATTTCAGCAGCGCTTACAGGTCATGGCTGATGAAGGTTTAGAGGCTGAAGATAAGCTTGCCTGGCAAGAGATGTCCATGCTGCTTACCGGTGATGTGATCCTGTTGCAAGAGGCAGCAGATCGTAATGAACGTGATCGTCTCTATGCCTCCATGGCAGAGCATTTTCATGGCGTGCGCAAACAGTATAACCTGCAGGAGAGCTCAGGGGGCGGTGGCTCTCAGCAGGTACAGCTCGCCCTTGGCAGGCTTGTAAATGAGTATTTTCTATTGCAGAAAGGGTTGGCCGCCGATGATCTGGAGGCGACCCAGAAGGCGGTGGTTAAGGTTGAGGCAGCTTTGCAGGAAGTGATTCCTTTTGTTGAAGAGCCCATGGCCCAAGAATTAAGTAAGGCTGTTAAAGGATTACCGGCTAAGGGCGAAATTGAAGCGATTCGGACAGCCTTTTACCCCTTGAGCCAGGTGCTCGGCCAGGCAGTCAATGATTTAGGTGTTGAAGGCACAGGGCCGGTTTTTCAGCAATTTTGCCCCATGGCCTTCGGTAACACAGGCGCCACCTGGCTTGCTGAGAATGAAGAGATTAATAACCCATATTTCGGCGCCATGATGTTGCGTTGCGGTGAGGTGCAGAAGCAGCTTCATGACGAAATGTGAGGCTTGTGAAAAGCTGTAAATTTCCCCTCACCCCAACCCTCTCCCCAAAAGGGCGAGGGAGCTTAAAAGCCGTCCCCTCTCCCTGAGGGAGAGGGGTGGGGTGAGGGAGAAAGTTGACTGGTTTTGTAAATTACTATTCATCTCTGCCTAAGATTGTTTTCTATGAACTCAGCTCAAGACCAACTTCCCAAAGCCACCACTCTGGTGGGGCATATTGTTCGTTTCTGCCTTCTTAATAAGTTGGTGGTGGGGCTGGTGTTGCTGGCGGTGTGCGGATGGGGGTTGATGGTCGCGCCCTTTGATTTTCGGCTGGCAGGGTTGCCCCGTGATCCGGTGCCCGTGGATGCCATCCCTGATATCGGCGAGAATCAGCAGATTGTCTTTTCCAAATGGCAGGGACGTTCGCCTCAGGATGTCGAAGACCAGGTGACCTATCCCCTTACGGTGGCGCTGTTGGGTCTGCCCGGCGTTAAGACTGTGCGCTCCTACTCCATGTTTGGATTTTCTTCCATTTATGTAATTTTTGATGACACAGTTGAGTTTTACTGGTCGCGGACCCGGCTTTTAGAAAAGCTTGCCAGCCTGCCGCAAGGCACCTTGCCTGACGAGGTGCGGCCGGTGCTCGGCCCGGACGCCACAGGTCTGGGTCAGATATTCTGGTACACCATTGAGGGCCGCGATGAGCAGGGAGAGCCCACCGGCGGTTGGGGCCTTGACGAGTTGCGTTCTGTGCAGGATTGGTATGTACGTTATGCCCTAATGGGGGTGTCAGGCATCTCTGAAGTTGCCTCCATCGGCGGCTTTGTCAAGGAGTACCAGATTGATGTTGATCCGGCGGCCATGCGTTCGCATAACGTCACCCTGGAAGAGGTCTTTAAAGCGGTGAAGATGTCCAATATTGACGTCGGCGCCCGCACCATTGAGATAAACCGGGTTGAATATGTCATCCGGGGCATCGGTTTTGTTAAGAGTCTGAGCGATATTGAATCTGCTGTGATCAAGGCCAGCGACAATCTGCCGATCAGGGTGGTTGATGTGGCTATGGTTTCTCTTGGTCCGGCTCTGCGCCGCGGCGTTCTTGATAAAGGAGGGGCCGAGGTTGTCGGCGGCGTGGCGGTGGTCCGTTACGGTGATAATCCCCTGGCTGCCATTGACCGCTTAAAGGAAAAGATCAAAGAGATCGAACCGGGCCTCCCCACCAAGACCCTGGCAGACGGGACGGTGAGTAAGCTGACCATTGTTCCTTTTTATGATCGCTCCGGTCTGATCCATGAAACACTTGATACGTTGAAAACAGCTTTAGGCGAGGAGATTCTCATCACCATCATCGTGGTGCTCATCTGCCTTATGCATTTTAAAAGCTCCTTTTTGGTTTCCTCCATGCTGCCTTTGGCAGTGCTGATGAGTTTCATCGGCATGAAGATGTTTGGGGTGGATGCCAATATCGTCGCCCTTTCCGGTATTGCCATAGCCATTGGTACCATTGTTGATATGGGTATCATTATTTGTGAGAATATCCTCAAGAAACTGGAGGAATCGGGCCCCAAGGCCCATTCTCTCACCGTGATTTATGAGGCCAGTGTTGAGGTGGGTTCTGCCGTACTAACCGCTGTTGCCACCACCATTGTCAGCTTTCTGCCTGTCTTTGCCATGGAGGCGGCAGAGGGAAAACTTTTTAAACCTCTGGCCTACACCAAGACCTTCGCCTTGATTGCCTCCATTATTCTGGCACTCACTGTCTTGCCGCCCTTGGCCCACCTCTTGTTCACGCGGATAAAAAAGCATGGCAGGCCGGGCTTCCTGCAATTTGTTATGCCAGTCCTTCTGGTGGTAGCCGGTGTTGCTATCATGGTAATGTTCAGCCCCCTGGGCTTCATTCTGGTCGGCATTGGCGGTTATCGCTTTGCCCTTAAATGGTTGCCCGCAACCCTGCAGCTTCAGCTTGGAAAAGTGGAAAACTGGCTCGCAGTTGTGGTGATCACTGTTATTCTCGCTCATTTCTGGCAGCCCCTTGGGGTTGAGAAGGGAGAGCTGCTTAATATCTTTTTTGTCGGCCTTATGATTGGCGTCACCTTGGTCTTTGTTCAGGTTTTTTTAAGTCAGTACCGGCGCATGTTGGCTTGGTGTCTGGGCCATAAGAAAACTTTTTTGATCATGCCCATGGTTCTGGTTTTGCTGGGCAGCATGGTTTGGCTTGGGGCACCACGACTTACCTCCTGGATGCCGGTGTGGCTTTTGAAAACGCGTCCCATGGTAAGCTTGGCCCATAGTTTCCCAGGCCTGGGCCGTGAGTTTATGCCGCCCCTTGATGAGGGTTCCTATCTGTATATGCCTACCACCATGCCCCATGCCGCCATCAGCGAGGTGCAGGAGGTCTTAGCCCAGCAGGACCGGCAGATATCCGCCATCCCTGAGGTGGAATCGGCAGTGGGTAAGCTTGGCCGGGCAGAAACACCTCTGGATCCGGCGCCGCTCTCCATGATCGAAACCATTATTAACTATCACTCCGAATATCTGCGCGACGATCATGGCAAACGTCTGCGTTTTAAGTTCGAGGCTGGCAAGAAGGATTTTTTTAGATCACCGTCGGGTGAGCTGGTGAAGGCAGATGACGGTGCTCCCTATCTGGTTCAAGGCCGTTTTGTCCGCGATGACTTGGGCAGGCTCATTGAAGACCCTCAGGGACGTCAGTTTCGGGTTTGGCGCCCTGCTCTTGACCCGGTCATCAACCCTGGTCGCAAGGCGTGGCCCGGTATCAAAACTCCTGATGATATCTGGCAGGAAATCATTGCTGCCGCTGATATGCCAGGGGTAACGTCGGCCCCTAAACTGCAGCCCATTGCCACCCGTATCGTTATGTTGCAAACCGGGATGCGCGCCCCCATGGGAGTGAAAATTAAAGGGCCGGATCTGGCCACTATTGAATCAGTGGCCCTGGAGATAGAAGGGTTGCTTAAAGAGGTTCCTTCTGTGGCTCCGCTCACCGTACTTGCCGACCGGGTGGTGGGAAAGCCGTACATGGAGATCTTTGTCAACCGCGAGGCCATTTCCCGTTACGGGATCAAGCTTGCCCAGGTGCAGGAGGTTATCTCAGTGGCCGTGGGCGGCAAGATGATCACTACCACGGTGGAGGGCCGCGAGCGCTATCCGGTTCGGGTCCGGTATTTACGAGAATTGCGTGATTCTCTGGAGGCTCTTGAGCAAATTCTCGTAGCCACGCCGGGCGGCGAGCAGATTCCCCTGGTTCAGCTTGCAGATATTCGCTACAGCCGCGGGCCGCAGATGATTAAGAGCGAGGATACCTTTTTGGTTGCCTATGTCCTTTTTGACAAGAAAAAGGGCTATGCCGAGGTGGATGTGGTGGAAGAGGCCAAGAGTCATCTTGAAACCAAGATTGCCAGCGGTGCTTTGCAAATGCCTGCCGGGGTGTCGTACAGCTTTGCCGGAAGCTATGAAAATCAGATTCGGGCCCAGAAGCGCCTCAGTGACCTTTTGCCCTTGGCCCTGATTATTATCATGGTCATCCTCTTTCTGCAGTTTAAGTCGCTGCCCACCACCATGATGGTTTTCTCAGCCATTTTGGTGGCCTGGTCAGGTGGCTTCATGATGATCTGGTGCTATAACCAGCCGTGGTTTCTCGACTTTGCCCTCTTTGGCGTCAATATGCGTGATCTCTTCCAGGTTCAAGGCATCAATCTGTCGGTGGCAATTTGGGTAGGTTTTTTGGCCCTGTTCGGAATTGCCACTGATGACGGAGTACTCATGGCCACCTTCCTGGACGAGTCAAAAAGACGGTTTGCAGGCAGTGATGTGCCGGCGGTGCATGAGATGGTTTTGGATGGAGCAGAACGGCGAATCCGACCAGCCTTGATGACCAGCGCCACCACCATTCTTGCCCTCTTGCCCATCCTTACCTCAACAGGGCGGGGCTCTGACATTATGGTGCCCATGGCCATACCATCCTTCGGAGGTATGGCTATCGCCACACTTACTGTTTTTGTGGTGCCGGTGCTCTATTGCTGGGTTGAAGAGAGAAAGCTAGTAAGAAGTGGAACCTAGAATGTTTGGTCTCAAATGTCATTCCCGCGAAGGCGGGAATCTAGGGGCGTATAAGACTGGATTCCCGCCTTCGCGGGAATGACTCTGGGGATAGGTGTTTTAATAAATACTAGCCCAACGCCACATCCAACGTCATCATCACGGCAAAACCGATCATCAGTCCCACCGTGGCAACATCGGAGTGTTTTTCAGCCTGTGATTCAGGAATGAGTTCTTCAGCCACCACATAGATCATGGCGCCGGCAGCAAAGGAAAGGGCGTAGGGCAGCAGGGGTCGCATCATCAAAACTGCCAGGGCACCAAGGACACCGGCCATGGGCTCAACAATTCCGGAAAGCTGCCCGTACATGAAACTCTTACGGCGTGATAACCCTTCCCGGCGCAGGGGGACTGAGACAGCCGCACCTTCTGGGAAATTCTGGATACCAATACCCAGGGCCAGGGCTATAGCACCGCCCATGGTAGCTGAAGGAAGGTCAAAGGCTACAGCACCAAAAGCCACCCCCACAGCCAGTCCCTCTGGAATATTGTGAAGTGTGATGGCTAATACGAGAAGTACAGAGCGTTGCCAGCCGGTTTTAATGCCTTCAGCTTCATTGGCAGGAAAGCCGGGGTGGACATGGGGCAATAGCTTGTCAATCACCCACAGAAAGGCACCGCCGCTTAAAAAACCGATTAAAGGCGGAATCCATATTGTCCCCCCTGCCTCTTCGACCATATCTATGGCAGGTGCCAGCAGCGACCAGAAGCTTGCGGCAATCATCACACCGGCAGCAAAACCGAGCATACCGTCGAGTACTTTGCGGTCTATCTTTTTAAAAAAGAAAACAACAGCAGCGCCCAAGGCTGTCATAAACCACGTGAAGCACGTGCCGAGGAAGGCCTGGTGGATTGGAGAAAGGCTTGTAAACCAATTGTACATGACAGTCCGTCCTTTGGGTGAAAGAAATACCTATAAGATGAAGTAGTTAGGGTAGGATATTAAATATACGTATAAGCTTCAAGCCGATTTCTGGTTTTTTCATTGGTTTTCCCAGAGCATTTTTTTTAAGGTCAGTTAGTGTTAGGGAAAAGAAGCGATAGAGGGTGAATTTTGTCAAATGGTCGAATAGCTCTACTGAAAAAGAGGTTGTGATGACTGATTATCGTGAAGAAAAAGACAGTATGGGAGTAGTGAAGGTTCCTGTTGATGCCCTCTACGGAGCGCAGACCCAGCGGGCGGTTGATAATTTCACCATTGCCAACCTTGCAATGCCATCCATCTTCACTAAAGCACTGGCAATCATCAAGAAAGCAGCGGCTGAAACCAATGTTGAATTAGGGTTACTGTCTCCTGAGTATGGAACAGTTATTTCCTCGGCGGCACAGGAAGTTATAGATGGAAAACATGCCGAACAGTTTCCTGTCTCAGTCTTTCAAACCGGGTCAGGCACCAGCAGTAACATGAATATCAACGAGGTCATTGTCAGCCTGGCAGGCCGGCAGGGTATTGATCTTTCGGCAAACGATCATGTCAACTTGGGTCAAAGCAGTAATGATGTTATCCCGACAACTCTTCACCTTGCGGCAGCACGAAGCATCAAAGAAACGCTTATCCCATCTCTGGAGCACCTGATACGGATGATTCGAGAGAAGGCTTCTGGGTATGATCATGTGATTAAGACCGGCAGAACCCATCTTATGGATGCGCTGCCGGTTCGAATGTCGGCAGAAATGGAGGCCTGGGCAGCCGCCCTTGATGAGTGCCTGGAACGCTTGTCCTCATCGCTTAGTCGTCTCCAGCGTCTTCCTTTGGGGGGCACAGCTGTTGGAAGCGGTGTGAACTGTCATCCTAAATTTGCGGCCCGGGCCATTGCAAAGATAAGTAGTATGACAGGATTGGAATGCACCATGGCTACAAATTTGTACAAAGGTCTCAGCAGCCTGGATACGGTGGTTGAGGCCTCAGGCCAGCTGCGAACTGTGGCTGTGGTGCTTGCAAAGATCAGCAATGATTTGCGCTGGATGAACTCGGGGCCTGGGGCTGGGCTGGCAGAGATAGCTCTTCCAGCCCTACAGCCAGGCTCAAGCATTATGCCTGCCAAGGTCAATCCGGTCATTCCCGAGGCCGTGCTTATGGCTTGCGCTCAGGTTATGGGTAATGATCAGGTTGTTTCCCTGGCCGGTCAAGGGGGTAATTTTCAGCTGAACACCATGCTGCCGGTTGCAGCGCATAATATTCTTCAAGCCGTTGATCTGCTGAGTGGAAGCGCCCGGGATCTTGCTGATAAGGCAATTGCCGGATTTGTGGTGAACGAGGAAGTGTGTGCCGCATTTGTCAGCCGGAATCCTATTTTGGTGACTGCCCTGAATGCTAAGATTGGTTATTTGAAGG
>SWCD01004669.1_pt1 | contig 19846 bp, 15 predicted proteins | sample 4693011 | NCBI WGS metagenome assembly SWCD01 (sample SAMN10267278, study PRJNA491770) | bioreactor metagenome | isolation source: DHS bioreactor inoculated with marine | place: Japan: Omine Ridge, Nankai Trough | reverse complement strand
ATTTCTAGAAGGGATTTTGCTTTGTCGTAGTGTTTAAATTTTTCAAAAGTGACATCCACAAAAAACGCATACTTCCATGGTTTTTCAATGACGGGCAACGATTGTATCTTGGTAAGGTTAAGATTGCAATCGCTCATTACGTTGAGCACCGTTGCCAGGCTGCCCCTTTTGTGGTCCAATACAAAACGCAGGGAAGCCTTATTGATCTCCTCTTCAGGCCAGATTTTGTTTTTGGTGGTTACGACAATAAACCGGGTCGAATTGATCTTTATGGTCTGAATCCCGGCGGCGATGATCTCCAAATCGTAAAGTTCGGCCGCTACTTTTGGCGCGATGGCCGCAATATTGTGAAGTTGGTTCTCTTGAATCCTTTTGGCGGTAGCCGCGGTATCAACATCCTCGACCAACTTGATGTGTTTATAATTCCTAAAAAATTCCTTGCACTGCAAAAGAGCCATGGGGTGGGAATGAACTTCCTGTATATCTTCAAGCTTCTGACCCTTCAGCACCATTAAATTATGGTATATATTTAGGTACTGCTCCCCTATAATATGAAGATTGTTGTGAAAAACCAGGGCATAATTTGGAATGATAGATCCCGCAATGGAATTCTCTATCGCCATTATTCCCTGATCGGCAGTTTTATCCAGTAATTTATCTACCAAAGCATCAAAGGACATACACTCTATCAAATCGATATTGTTGCCGTAATAATCCATGGCCACTTGGTGGTGATTGGATCCCTTAATACCCTGAATTGCAATTTTTAACGCCATGACCCTCTTCTAACCCCTACCTGCTAGGGGAATTTAATGATTTAAACCTGAGATTCACCCAAAAAAAAAGTCCCGGTTTTCACGGGACTTTTTTATACTATATTTTTAAAATATACTAAAACAGTCCCTTACCTCCCCTAAAAAAGAAGTAAAAATAAAAACCGTTCCAGAAATATTGCTTTGTCATTTTCTATAAAATCTTGGCTAAGGTAATTATTAAATTTAAAAAACAAATATGAAGCTCCATTTTTTTTATCCTTTTTATGCAATAATCACAATTTGGGGCCATATCCTGTTATTTATATATTCCAGCTGCGTTCCCTTGATCTCTGATATCCGGAAAAAATAAAGTGTAGCTTATTTTCTTGCCTTTTCCCTCCTTTATAGCCTATATAAGCACCATAAAGCAGAGCAATTTGTTTATTTTTGACAAAACTTATTTTACATGTCCATTACCGTAAGGAACATCATCAAGTCTTTTGGAAATCAGAAGGCATTGAACAATATTTCTTTTGAAATTAACAAAGGTGAGATCGTAGGTTTTCTTGGGCCAAACGGGGCAGGGAAATCTACCTTGATGAAAATATTGACCACCTCCATTCAGGCAGACGGGGGCGAGGCCATTGTTAACGGACATAACGTTCTGTCCGATAAAAAAAATGTGCAAAAAAGCGTGGGTTACCTGCCAGAGCACAACCCACTTTATTTGGACATGTATGTAAGGGAATATCTGACCTTTAACGCAGAGGTGTACCGTGCGGACAAAATGCGAATTGACCAGGTGGTGGCGCAAACAGGACTATTGCCCGAGGTGCACAAAAAGATTGGTCAATTGTCCAAGGGCTACCGGCAACGTGTTGGACTGGCAGCCGCCCTGCTGCACGACCCAGAAGTGCTGATTTTGGATGAGCCCACTACAGGATTGGACCCCAACCAATTGTTGGAAATCCGAAAGCTGATCAAACAAATTGGCAAGGAGAAGACTATTTTGCTCTCTACCCATATAATGAAGGAGGTGGAAGCTGTGTGCGACCGGGTCCTAATTATTGACAAAGGGGTTATGGTAGCCGACAAAAAATTGGATGAACTTAGGGAAACAGCGGAACAGATCATTGAAGTGGAGTTCGACTACCGGGTGGAGGAAATCGTTCTAGAAAAGCTCCCCCATGTTGTAAATGTGAAAAATATTATCGGATTTGTTTATGAAATCACCTTTAATACCACCAAGGATATGCGTCCGGTATTGTTCGACTTTGCCCATGACAATGAACTAAAGACACTTCAATTGAGCAGAAAGAACAAAAATTTGGAGAGCCTGTTTACAGAATTGACGGGGAAATGATGAAAAGACAATAGACTAAAGACCTTGGAGCCAAGAGAAAATGGCTTTTAGATGCAGGGGTGATTTGAAATTTCCGGCATGTATCGATGACAACCCCTACCAAAGAGGGATAAAATTCTAAAAACTTTTCGAAACAATATTATCTCAAAACCTCAACGCCAAACCCAGCCCATTTTCATTGGTTGTAGGTTCCAGGTAAAATGACGTTTTCCTGCCCAAGCTGTCATTGTACTCCAAAATGGCCATCTTCTTATTTTTCATGGCCGAATGAAAGATTATAGAACCTATAAGCCCTGTCCCCGCAAAGGTGATAAGAGGTGCGGTAACCGGTTTATCGTCCATTTCATTGACCACAAACCAAATGGCCGAACCAAGGTTTACAGCTCCAACGCCAAGGGCGGCCAACATTTGTTTCTTGGATTTTTGCCAGTATATTTCGGAAACTTGACTTTCCGTCATTATTTTATCAATTTCCTTCCAACTAAGTTTTTTGGTGTCCTGATAAAACTCGTCCCCCATAAAACCAGAGAAAGAGGTAATCTCCTGGGCGGTTAGATCCCAGGCAAAAAAGATAAGTGCGACGGTAATTAAAATAGTTTTCATCTGTTTATTTTTACTGTTTTTTATAGGTCAGACCAGCCCGACAGAATCGTTCTGGCGGGTGTAATTTGCCAATAATCATTTACTCACTTACTTATTATTTTATACTTTGGTGTTCGTGAATCTTCGAATTCGGTGGGTATCCGGAATGGTTATGGCTCCTTTCATGATTTTCCTTACAAAAGGAATTAACATGTCTATAAAGGTACTTAAACCAAGGGAAAATCGTAACTGTAAAAGTTTATTTTTTAGCTCAGACGGTTCCGCTGTATAAGAATGTTCATGGCCGATTTACTCGCTGGGGAGATGGGATAAAAAAGGAGAAATAAATATTGAACTTATTATTTATAGATCAATCTTCCCGTATATATCTCTTCCACTTCCACCTGGTCAGGACGGCTGAAACTGATGACATCCCCTGTGCCCCTGATGACACCTTTTAAGGATCGTTCCGGGTAAACCAGCATATCATTGCTGCCACGATGGTTAAAATTGATATTTTGCGCCTTTAAATCCTGTGCCTCCAAACGGGAATCCCCTGCCGCCAGGGTCACATTAAAGTGGACCGTTTTCCCAATCAGATGAAAGTATGCTATCCCGTTGGAAACAATATTTAGGCTTTGGCAATCCAGCTCCAGTTGAAATGCCCCACTGGTATTGTCGGCTTCCGGATCGTTAAAACGCTCCGATAATAACGAAAGTGTCGGAAAGGACAACACGCCCTCACTGGTAACCGGAAATCCGGTACTGCTCCTTATTTCGGTAAGATTGGGTACGGTGACGTAGATTGTAGTAAGACCGTACTTACGGGTAAAATTACAGTCATTGGTATCATGCAACAATAATCGGCCGTCCTCTACTGTGGCTGATACCTCATTGCGCAAATATTCCCCCGTTTCTATTTCTACCTTTTGTTCCGGCCCTTGTTTTACATACAAAGTTACATTATCGAATACCGTAATCTTGGTAAACTCGGACACTTCCACTTCCTCACGAACCAAATTACCCGCATTTTGGAAACAATCGGGCACGTTGTCCCCATTGCACGCTAACAGCATAAATGCCGACATAACAAAACCAATTGCGCTTCTGATTCGGAGAAATTCCAAATCCCAGCTTCCAAATCCCAAATGTATTTTCCTCTTTTTCAACATTGGTCGTATCCCGTTTCTAGTATCTCGAGCTTGAGTTTGATATTTGAATTTGAATTTTCACAGTCTCACCCCTATTCCGAACTCTACTGCCTCGGCCTTGGCCCCATGGGATTTAAGGGTTATCGCTCCGAACAGTTTTTTGCCGATATAATATTTTATCCCTATCCGAAGATAGGTTCTTCCCTCAAAATCATAAGGGTAGTACACATAATATCCATACTGGCCCAACAGCGACATCTTGTTTATAAATAGCTCATATCCCGCGAAGATCCCTACCCGTTTATAGTCCGTGTCCGGATCTACGTTTTCCTCAGGAAATGAGATGGATTGATAGCGGATCAGTTCCTTTAAAAAATTGGAGAAAAATACGTCCCCACCTAACTGTATAGCACTTTTTCGACTTAACCTTTTGTCCGCATAGGCAGAAAATATATAAAAAGGATACTGTCCGGAGTTGATTACATCACTCTCGTTAATTCCAGATCTAAATACTAGGTTAAAGCGTACGGGTTCGGTAATTTTTTCCAGTTTATAGGGGGTCACATAAGATACGGGTGCCCCACCATCCAAGTCGTAAACCAATCCTAGGTTAAATGCCAATGTATTCGTAGATGTGTTGGGTGCCTTTACGTTGGCATTGGAGTAGTGGACCACGGATAAGCCTGCCTTAAAACCAAGGCCATCAATGATGTTCTCCTTGTGGTAGTTGAGCATTAGGTAAGTGGAGCTCAAAAAATGTGTGCCGTAGGCGTTGTTTCTAAAATTAAGGTCTTTGTCGTATGGATTGGTATTGTATGCCAAGCCTTGGGCAAGTCTAAATTGAAGGTTCCGCTTAAAAAAGTAAAAGTTATAGTGGGCATATAATCCAAAGTTGCGACCCAAAGTGCCATTGTTCATTTCCTGATAAATGAAAGACCCCCCCACATCCGGATAATCATAAGCCTGCTCCCATTCCTTAAGGCCATAGGTTTTTTTGTTATAGCTCAATATTAGTCCCATGGGATGGGCGGTAATCAAATGCGAGATATCCGGGTTGTGCAGCAAGATCGAACCATAAAACTCGCTAATATCCACGGTCGATTTTTGATGCTTTTCCCCGGTTTGCCCAAAGCAAAAACCAATCGAAAAAAAAAGCAATAACAAAAGGCGTTGGTTCATGGGGTGCAAAAGTAGTGAAATTCAAAAAACCCCTTTAGCAATGGCCTTGATATTGTCAGATTTTCCCATGGAGTAATAGTGAAGAACGGGTACCCCGGCCGCCTTTAGTTCTTTGGACTGTTGTATGGCCCATTCAATTCCCACTTGGCGCACCGCGGCATTATCCTTACAATCATCTACAGCATCTATAAGATCCTGGGGCAGGTCTAAACTAAACACCTGCGGGAGTAATTGCAGGTGTCTTTTTACCGCTATAGGTTTAATTCCAGGGATTATAGGAACGGTGATTCCCATCTCCCGGGCAGCTTCTACAAACTTGAAGAACGGTTCATTGTTAAAAAACATTTGGGTCACCACATAATGGGCTCCGGCATCCACCTTTTCCTTCAATCGCCTCAGATCCGATTGGAGGGAAGGAGCCTCCAAATGCTTTTCCGGATATCCGGCCACCCCTATACATATCTCGGAAATATTATGCGCCTCAATGGACTGGTTTAAATATTTGCCCCGGTTTAAATCGGCTATCTGCCCCACCAGCTCCGACGCGTAGCAGTGCCCGCCTTGTGTGGAAACAAAATATTTTTCATCCTTCATGGCATCGCCACGTAGGGCCATGACGTTTTCTATACCCAAATAATGGCAATCGACCAACAGGTATTCGGTCTCCTCCTTGGTAAAGCCCCCACACAGTACATGGGGTACGGTATCCACGCTATATTTATGGGAAATGGACGCACAAATTCCAATGGTCCCAGGCCTCATCCGGGTCATTTTCTTTTCAAGAAGCCCCCCCTTATCTATATAGATATACTCTTCCCTAGAGGTAGTTACATCAATAAATGGTGGATTGAACTCCATTAAAGGATCAATGTTGTCGTACAATTCCTGAATGCTCCTCCCCTTTACCGGTGGTATAACTTCAAAGGAAAACAGCGTTTTCCCCTTCGCATTTTTTATGTGATCGGTTACTTTCATATCGGCCCCCAAGCCCCCAAAGGGGAAACTCTTATTGGGGTGTGTTTATTGGATTTGTATTATTTTTTAATTTCATATGGGCGTTCCGGCCCTCCTATCGTCGCCCCGGCGGGCTATCCGCTATATCTTTTTTTTCAAAAAAGGATGTCGCTCCTATCCCTAACGCTAACCCCTCCACCGTCGGTACCCTTCCCTACTTCGTCATTCAGGCTGGATCCCCTTGAAAAAAGGGGGGACCGATAAATATAGTCCCAAAACTATTTCAATTTTTGGTGGCTCTATGTAGGGTTTACCAATTTTCTTGTTTCTTTCCAAACACCCAAATCCTTGTATTCCATAACGAACAACGATCGACTAACAACCATCAACCATTAATTGTCATCTATATTCGGGGCGAGCCATTTACTCGCCTCTTCCTTGGGTATTCCCTTGCGCTTTGCAAAATCGAATACTTGGTCCTCCTTAATTTTGCCTATACCAAAATACCTGGCTTCGGCGTTGGCAAAATAATATCCACTGACACTCGATGCCGGCCACATGGCCAAACTTTCGGTTAGCTCCACCCCAATTTTACCCTTAACGTCCAAAACTTCCCAGATGGTCAATTTTTCCAAATGATCGGGACAGGCGGGATATCCGGGCGCCGGACGGATGCCTTTATACACCTCCCCTATCATTTCCTCATTACTTAAATTTTCATTGGCGGCATAGCCCCAATACTTGGTTCTAACCTCCTTGTGCAAATATTCGGCAAAGGCTTCCGCCAATCTGTCGGACAAGGCCTTGACCATTATGGAATTGTAATCGTCCAGGTCTTTCCGGAACATTTCGGCCTTTTCCTCGGTCCCAAAACCAGTAGTGACACAGAAACATCCAATATAATCGGAAATACCCGTTTCCTTGGGAGCAATAAAATCGGCTAGGGCAAAATTGGGTTTCCCAGCGTATTTTTTCAACTGCTGCCGCAGGGTCCTGAATTTGAATTTTCGGTCACCAACCGTTACTTCAATATCGTCATCATTAATGGTATTGGCAGGGAAAATCCCGAATATACCCTTGGCCTTTAGCCATTTTTCCTTAAAAATCCTTTGGAGCATTTCTTGGGCATCCGCAAAAAGTTCAGTTGCCTGTTTCCCTACCAATTCATCTTTCAAAATTTCAGGATACTTGCCGTGCAACTCCCAACTCCTGAAGAAGGGAGTCCAATCCATTATTTCCTCCAATTTTTCCAGATCAAAATCCTCGATGACCTGAATACCAATTTGGTTTGGGCTAAAAACTTCGGTGGTATTCCAATCGATAGCGTATTTATTCTTTCTGGCATCGGCAATGGACAAATATTCCTTGTGCTTGGTACGCTTTAGAAACTGTGTCCTAAAAACCTCATAGTCGGCCTTTATGGCTTCCCTATAATTTTGGGAGGTTTCCTTTTTCAATAGGTCGCCAACCACGGTTACCGCCCTGGAGGCATCGTTTACATGCACCACCGTATTCTTATACTGGGGGTCTATTTTTACCGCGGTATGGGCCTTACTAGTGGTCGCCCCACCGATCAGCAAGGGAATCGTAAAATTCTGTCGCTCCATTTCCTTGGCCAAATACGCCATCTCATCCAAGGAAGGCGTGATAAGTCCACTGAGTCCAATGGCATCCACATTTTGGTCTTTGGCGGTCTGGAGGATCTTTTCCGGCGGTACCATCACCCCTAAATCTATGATCTCATAATTGTTGCAAGCCAGTACTACCCCTACAATATTTTTACCAATATCGTGGACGTCGCCCTTCACAGTGGCCATTAAGATTTTACCAACGGCACCGCTACCTCCATCGGGATCCGGATGGGCCAATTTCTCTTCTTCGATAAACGGGAGCAAGTAAGCCACCGCTTTCTTCATTACCCGGGCCGATTTTACCACTTGGGGAAGGAACATTTTTCCACTACCGAACAAGTCGCCCACTACGTTCATTCCGATCATAAGATGCCCTTCGATTACCTCTATGGTCTTGGAGGTCGATTGCCGGGCCTCTTCCACGTCTTCCACGATATATTGATCCACCCCTTTAACCAAGGCATGGGTAATACGATCTTGTAACGGATTTTCTCGCCAAGAAAGATCAACGGTCCTTTCCTTTGCATTGCCGACAACGCTTTCCGCAAAATCCAAAAGTCGTTCCGTGGCATCGTCCCTTCGGTTCAAAATAACATCCTCCACCCGCTCCAATAGATCCTTGGGAATATTGTCGTACACCTCCAACATGGAAGGATTTACGATTCCCATGTTCATCCCCGCCTTAATGGCATGGTATAGAAAAACGGAGTGCATAGCCTCCCGCACCGGATTGTTGCCGCGAAAGGAAAAGGATACATTGCTCACGCCCCCGCTTACGCTGCAATAGGGCAGGTTCTCCTTGACCCAAGCGGTTGCCTCGATAAAATCGAGCGCATTGCGCTTGTGCTCGTCCATTCCGGTGGCAACAGGGAAGATATTAAGATCAAAGATGATATCCTCTGGGGCAAACTTTACCTGATTTACCAAAATATCGTAGGACCGCTTGGAAATTTCCAATCGGCGCTCGTAGTTATCGGCCTGTCCCTCCTCATCAAAAGCCATCACGATTACAGCGGCACCATATCGTTTTATAAGTTTGGCATGCCGAATAAATTCTTCTTCCCCTTCCTTAAGGCTAATGGAATTCACCACACATTTGCCTTGAACAACCTGTAGTCCGGCCTCGATAATATCCCATTTGGAGCTATCGATCATGATAGGAACGCGGGCTATATCGGGCTCGGCCATAATAAGGTTCAGGAATTTCACCATAACCTTCTTGCCGTCCAAAAGGCCGTCATCCATATTCACATCGATGATCTGTGCCCCTCCTTCCACTTGTTCACGAGCGATGTCCAGGGCTTCCTCGAACTTCTCCTCGTTTATCAATCGTAGGAATTTTTTGGATCCTGCCACATTGGTCCGCTCCCCAACGTTTACGAAATTGCTTTCGGGGGTAACGATCAGGGGCTCAAGTCCACTTAGGGTAAGTCCTTTCCTTTTAGGGGTTTGGCTTTCTATTTCTGATTTTAATTCGCTCATCTATTTATGTAGTAGTACTGTTGGCCCTGACATTTCTCGGATCATAATACTTTGCCATATCCGCTATCGCCTTAATATGCTTCTCCGTAGTTCCACAACAACCACCGATAATGTTGACCAATCCCTTTTCCAGATATTCCTTTATTTGATCGGCCATTTGTTCGGGAGTTTCGTCGTATTCCCCAAAGGCATTGGGCAATCCAGCATTGGGGTGGGCAGAAACGGCGGTATCCGCTTTCTGTGACAACACCTCCAGGTAAGGCGTTAACTGCTTGGCTCCCAAGGCACAGTTCAACCCCACGGAAAGCAATGGGATATGGGAAATGGAAATTAAAAATGCCTCTGCCGTCTGTCCAGAAAGCGTTCGGCCAGAGGCATCGGTTATGGTACCACTCACCATGACGGGAATAGAAATGTTCCGTTCCTCCTTTATTTCCTCAATGGCAAATAGGGCCGCCTTGGCATTGAGGGTGTCAAATACGGTTTCCACCAACAAGATATCGACCCCTCCATCGAGCAGGGCCCCTGCTTGTTGTTTGTAGGCCTTTCTTAATTCTTCAAATGAAATGGCCCTAAATCCGGGGTCGTTAACATCGGGGGACATGCTGGCCGTTCTGTTCGTAGGTCCCATACTACCCGCTACAAACCTGGGTTTATCAGGGTTTATTGCGGTAAACTCAGCCGCTACTTTTTTGGCGATTTGGGCCGATTCAAAGTTTAGGTCGTACACCAATTCCTCCATGTGATAATCTGCCATCGCAATAGTGGTACTAGAAAAGGTGTTGGTCTCCAATATATCGGCCCCGGCCTCTAAATATTTACGATGTACTTCTGCAATAGCCTCAGGTTTGGTCAAGGATAATAGGTCGTTATTCCCCTGCAGGGGATAAGGCCAATCCTTAAAACGTTCTCCACGAAAATCGGCTTCGGAGAATTTATAACGCTGCAGCATAGTTCCCATGGCACCATCCAAAACCAAGATTCTCTCTTCTAGTATTTCTTCAATTTTTTTCATTGATTCGCGGCAATTATGCAGAACTGCGATTTGGGTAGTCCAAATAGGGGAAATCCTATTAATTTTGACTTTGCAAAGTAACGGTATAGCACGGTCAAATACAAGGGAATCGGACTATTTGGAAACTAGGCGTGAACCTTGTGCAAACCACAACAAAAAGCCCGCTAGATTTGGGAAGCTTATAAAAAGCTCCCAACTCGGCAGGCCTTGACTAATTCAGAATAATTATCTTATTGGCCCAACCTCCGTTAAGCCATTATACTTTGTACCACTTCTTTTTTGGCTTCCTTTTTGGTACCGTCAAATCCTTCTACCCCGCCTACCGTCGTATATTTCATCACATAACGTTTTCCGGGATTGATCAATTGATAGGCACTCTGGCACATTACTGCCGCCTCGTGGAAACCGGAAAGTATCAATTTCAGTTTGCCGGGATAGGTGTTTACATCCCCGATGGCATAAACTCCGGGAATATTGGTCTGGTAATCATAGGAGTTATCAACTTTGATGGCATTCTTCTCGATTTCCAAGCCCCAGTTACCGATCGGACCCAACTTTGGGGAAAGTCCAAACAAGGGAATAAAGGCATCGGCTTCTACGTAAGTCTCCCCTTTCTCCTTATCATTGTGGGTTACGATAACCGCTTCCAACTCCGATTCCCCATGTACGGCAGTAACCTCAGCTTCGGTAAAGAGCTGAATTCTGCCCAGTTTGGCCAATTCAGAGGCCTTTTCCACGGAGTCCAACGCTCCCCGAAACTCGTTTCTTCGGTGTACCAATGAAACCTCACTGGCCACATCGGCCAAGAAAATGGCCCAGTCCAAAGCGGAATCGCCACCCCCTGAAATCACCACTTTTTTATTTCGATATACTTCGGGATCTTTGATCATATAGGCAATCCCCTTATCCTCAAAATTCTGGATATTTGGAATCAAAGGCTTGCGAGGCTCAAAAGAACCTAGCCCGCCAGCGATCACCACAACGGGCGCATGATGTTTTGTCCCCTTGTTTGTGGTAACGATAAAGGAACCATCCTCTAGTCTATCCAAGGTTTCCGCTCTTTCCCCTAGGGTAAAACCAGGCTCAAAAGGCCTTATCTGTTCCATTAGATTCTTTACCAAGTCCCCAGCCAGTATTTCAGGAAATGCGGGAATATCATAGATAGGCTTCTTTGGATATATCTCCGAACATTGCCCGCCAGGCTGTGGCAAAGCATCTATCAAATGGGTTTTTAGCTTTAACAGCCCAGCCTCAAAAACGGTGAACAGCCCTGTGGGCCCGGCACCAATAATCAAAATATCTGTTTTTATCATTGTAAGTGACTTAATTCTAGTTTTTATAAACTTTCTTCCTTTGTCCCGATGTAGTCAAAGGCAAGACTTTCCGATTTTATTTTATGGCGTTCTATAATATTCAACATTGTTTCCCTGTGGGCAACCACTTCGCCTATGACAATAATGGCCGGATTGGCCAATTGATGCTTACCAACTTCCTCCTCAATGGTGTCAATGGTTCCGAAACCCACTTTCTCATCCCAGCAGGTCCCGTTCTGGATGATACCGACAGGAAGGTCGGATTTTCCCTGTTTTTTATAGAGGCCAACGATTTCCGATAACTTGGACATTCCCATTAAGATGATTACCGTAGCATTGGATCGGGAGGCCAAGGCAACATCCTTGGATAATTTATGGTCCTTTGTAGTACCCGTAATGACCCAAAAACTTTCTGCGGCCCCTCTCTTGGTCACAGGAATGCCCTGATAGGCAGGTACCGCCATGCAAGCGGATATTCCGGGGACCACGGCTACTTGCAAACCATGGGAAGCCGCATATTCCATTTCTTCGGCACCACGGCCAAAAACAAAGGGGTCGCCCCCTTTTAATCGCACTACATGTCCTTGGGTCTTGGCACGGCTAACGATCAGTTCATTGATTTGTTCCTGCTGAAAAACGTAGCAGCCCTTTCTTTTGCCCACGAAAATATGCTCGGCGTGCGGGGCATATTCCAACAATTCAGGGTTTACCAAGGCATCGTAAAGAACGACATCTGCAGCGTTCAAGGCTTTAATGGCTTTTAGGGTGATGAGTTCTACATCGCCAGGGCCCGCTCCTACGACCGTAAGAAGCCCCTTAGCCCCCTCCCAATAATTTTGGGAAGGAAAAATTAAGGGCAAATTCCCAACCTTGTTTTTATGTTTATCGTTTGTTTTCAAACTAATTTCCTGTGATGGGTTATTGGTTTCTTCTTTAAAAGTTAACTGTGATACTATTTTTATATTAACAAGTTGGACCTTTTACAATACTGCCAACTGTTACTGCCAACTTTGTAGGTCTTACGCCTCCGCAAGCTCTAATTTTCTGTAGGCCTCCCCTTTTTCCAAAAACGCTTTGGCATCTTCCAAATAGCTTTTTGCAAAAGCTTCGGTCGGGGCATTCTGGTTCAATTGAAGTAAGAACCTCTCAAAGGAGGTTCCCAAATCTATTTTATTGGTCGACACAAAAAATTCATCAAAGTCCTCAATTATCCCGATATGGGTATTGGTCTTCTTATTGTCCGAAAGCAATAAGGCCTTGGCAGAATTGATGATCGAAGAATACGAATGATAGATGCTTGCAGCCCATTTTTGATTCTTATAAGCAGCAAGTGCACTTTCAATTTTCTCCTCGCTCTCCGTAAACAAGGTCGCGATCAAATCGATGATAACCCCGGCGCATTCGCCTACCCCAATTGCCTTTTCATATTGTTCATGGGTTCCCCAATCTATAAAATCCTCGGCGGTGAGGCTTTCAATGTCTGCCAACGGCTTTAGAAAATCGTAAAAATAGATCTGGCCCTTTTCCTCATAATAATCCACAAAGGACTTTCCGTTGGCATTGGCCTCATAATCGTCCAAGATCAACCGCAACGCCTGTGGCCCTCGTTTGCTGGGCACCTTAATCACCTTGTCCGCATAACGGCCATTTCCGTTCCCAAAATTACCACCACCCAACAACACCTGAAGGGCCGGAGCCACCATCTTGTTATTGGCCCTTATGGACATGCCCTGAAAGCCGATATTGGCCATATTGTGCTGACCGCAGGCATTCATACATCCACTGATCTTTATGGCCACATCTGGATTATTGATGTAGTGCGGGTATTCGGCATCGATGACACGCTCCAGTTCAACAGCGATCCCCGTACTACTGGAAATACCCAGGTTGCAGGTATCCGTACCCGGGCAGGCTGTAATGTCGGCCGCAGTATTATAGCCGACCAAGGCCATGCCCAGTTTATCCAATTCCTGGTAAAAGAAGGGAACAACATCTTCCCTTACATAGGGAATCAAAATATTTTGGCGCAGGGTCATCCGCATTTCCCCAGCGGCGTATTTCTCAACAAGATCGGCCAGCTGTCTTGCCTCCTTGGTGTAGAAATCCCCTAACTTTACCCGTATTCCGATGGCTACGTAGCCTTCCTGCTTTTGAGGAACCAGATTGGTGGACTTCCATTGTTCAAATAGTATTTGGTCCTTTATTTCTATTTGGGGAATATCCTTTATCTCCGCAATTTTCACCTTGGGATATGCCTCGGCATCAATGGGATAAGATTTAAAGGGCACCGCCAATTCCTCCTCCTTCATTAATTCCTTGAACTTGTCCAAGCCAATATTTTGGATAAGAAATTTCATCCTGGCCTTGTTGCGATTGTTGCGCTCCCCATAACGGTCGAATACGCGAACCACATTTTCCATCAAAGGAACTATCTTGTCGGCAGGTAAGAATTCGGCAAACAAATCGGCATGTCTTGGTTGGGCGCCGAGTCCACCACCGAGCAGTACCTTGAACCCCCTAACCCCATCTTGAATCTTGGCAATGAGTCCTATATCGTGTAGGTAGGAAAGTCCCGTGTCCGCATCACTTGCGGAAAATGACACCTTAAATTTTCGGCCCATTTCCTGGTTGGGCGGATTTCTAAGAAAATACTCAAAAAGCGCATGGGCATAGGGAGAAACATCGAAAGGTTCGTTGACATCTATTCCAGCAGTTTCACTAGCGGTTACGTTCCGTACCGTATTACCACAAGCTTCGCGAATGGTCACCTCATCCTTTTCCAACTCCGTCCAAAGCTGTGGGGTCCGGGCAACATCCACAAAGTGTATCTGGATGTCCTGCCGTGTGGTAATATGAAGGCGTCCTGTAGAATACTCATCGGAAACCTCACAAATTCTACGCAATTGGGCAGAGGTAACCTTGCCATATGGCCTTTTAATTCGAATCATCTGAACGCCGGGCTGCCGTTGGCCGTAAATCCCTCTTGCCAAACGCACGCTGCGAAATTTATCATCCGTTATTTTTCCGCCTTTGAACAAGTTGATCTTAGCCCCAAGATCCAAAATATCCTGTTCTACTACCGGATTAACCAATTCTGATGTAAATGTTTTCATGCGTTCAAATTTTTGTAATTATCTGATAATTAATTAAAAAACCCGCCTTTCGTCATAAACCCGATCGGCCTATCTCAAATTTCGCTATGTCCTATTTCATAAGTTGTGCCCAAATCCCCTACTGAAAATTGGAACTCATAACTGGACGATCAAGGTTCTGTCCATATTAATCTATTTATCCTATAGATTCAATAGACTTGTTGTACAAATCTATCCCACATCGTTTCTGTAGGCTCTTAATTGATAAACCCTACTCCAGCCGTATGGTTGGAATTGGAATCGATCAGAATAAAAGATCCATTGGTACGGTGATTCTTGAACGAATCGTAAAAAATGGGTTTGTTCAGTCTAAAAGATACTTGTGCAATGTCGTTCATTCCCAAAGAAGCCACTCCTTCCTCAATACCTGAATAATCTGGATTGATCTTGTGGTGGATCGTCTCAACCTTGGCCAAAACCTTGTTCACCCCATGCTGTAGGACGTATTTATTACCAACACTTAAATTTTGTCCATCCATCCAAGAAATCGTCGCTGTAAATTGTTTGTCGATCGTGGGCAGATCGCCGGCCTTTACCAACATATCCCCTCGACTTACATTGATTTCGTCTTCCAAGGTTATCGTTACCGAAGAACGGCGGGTCGCGGTCCTATATTTTTTATCATAAAAATATATGTCCTTAATTTTTGATTTGGTCATCGATGGCAAAACCACCACCTCATCACCCACACTTAGTTCCCCTCCGTACACCTTTCCCGCAAAGCCCCTAAAATCGTGAAATTCATCCGTTTTGGGCCGAATAACGTATTGCACCGGGAATCTGGGGGTGCCAATATTATAGACATCCTTACGATCAACCGCTTCCAAATGCTCCAAAAGGGTCTGGCCCTTGTACCAAGCCATCGCCTTTGATTTATGGACCACATTGTCCCCTTTTAACGCACTTACCGGAATAAAGGTAATATTCTGATCTTGGTAATCCCTTTTGCCCATTAATACCTCGAAATCCGATTTGATCTCATTGTATCGATCTTCGGAAAAATCGACCAAGTCCATCTTGTTTATGGCAACGATTACATCCTTGATCCGGAGCAGGTTGTTGATAAAAAAGTGCCTATTGGTCTGTTCTATCACTCCTTTTCTCGCATCGATCAAGATAATCGCGGCCTGGGAGGTGGAGGCGCCGGTAACCATGTTACGGGTATATTCCACATGGCCGGGAGTATCGGCAATGATATAGCTTTTAGTCGCCGTTGAAAAATAGATATGGGCCACATCGATGGTGATCCCCTGTTCCCTTTCGGCTACCAAGCCGTCCGTCGCCAGGGAAAAATCCAAATAGTCGTATCCCTTTTTCTTGCTTGTTCTTTCAATGGCCTCCAACTTATCGTCGGTCAAGGATTTTGTATCATAGAGCAACCTTCCAATCAAGGTACTCTTGCCATCATCCACGCTTCCTGCCGTTGCTATTTTTAGTACTTCCATAATCCCCTCCTGCCCTCCCTGGATGGGAGGAACTATTAAATGGAGTCTTTTTTAGTTATAAAATTCTTTTCTTTTTATTCTGGTATAAAACAAAATATATAGGACTGCCTACCGCTCCTGCCAACCGATTACTAAAAGTAACCCTGTTGCTTCCTTTTTTCCATGGCTGCCTCGGATCGTTTGTCGTCGATCCTTGCACCCCTTTCGGAAATTTTCGAATCCCTTATTTCTGCGACCACCTTGTCTATGGTATCGGCATGGGATAGCACCGCTGCCGTACAGGACATGTCCCCAACCGTTCTAAAACGCACGGTTTCCTCTAGGACTTGCTCGTCTTCTGCACGAAAAACAACATCGTCCTCGGCGGACCAAATCATTCCGTCCCTTAAAAACACATTTCTTTTGTGCGCAAAATAAATGGACGGTATTTCTATATTCTCCTTTTGGATATAGCTCCAAACATCAAGTTCCGTCCAATTGCTGATCGGAAACACCCTAACATTCTGGCCCAATTCTATCTGTCCGTTGAGCATATCAAAAAGTTCGGGCCTTTGGTTTTTTTCGTCCCATTGGCCAAAATCGTCCCTAACGGAAAAAATGCGCTCCTTGGCCCTTGCCTTTTCTTCGTCCCTACGGGCACCGCCTATACAGGCATCGAACTTAAACTCCTCTATCGCGTCCAACAAGGTAGTTGTCTGCAATATATTTCTACTGGCATACTTCCCCGTTTCCTCTACCACTTTCCCCTCATCTATGGAGTCCTGTACGTTTCGCACAATAAGCTCTACCCCCAGTTCCTTTACCAATTTGTCCCTAAAGGCAATGGTCTCCGGGAAATTATGGCCCGTATCTATATGCATCAATGGAAATGGGATTTTGGCTGGATAGAACGCCTTTTGCGCCAATCTTACCAAGGTAATGGAGTCCTTTCCTCCAGAAAACAACAGCACCGGTTTTTCAAATTGTGCAGCCACTTCCCTAAATATGTACAAGGCCTCGTTCTCCAATGGATTTCGGTTTAAAACCTCCAAATTCGAAGTTTCGTTCACCGTAGTCACTTCTTCCAATTCTGATTCCAATGTTTCCAAATTATACTTTTTTATGCGACCTTAACAACTGATATGATGAAAGCCACTTGATTATTTTTTTTATATTAAATGCTAGCCAAAGTTAACAAACAATTAGATATGCAACCCGCATTCCCGGTTCTCAAGAACCTTGGTAGGATCAAAATATTTGTGCTCGTTGGGCAAATTTCGTTCCTTGAGGTAAGCGTCCAATTGGGCATCGCTCCAATGATAGAACGGGCTTACCTTTAATACACCATCCTTGCCAATGCTCAATATGTCCAACGTATCGCGCAATGCCGTCTGTCCCTTTCTAAGATTGGTAAACCATACCTCAGGTTTATGTTCAGCCATGGCCCTATTGAAAGGCTCCAATTTCACCTGACGGGTAAACTCGGCATGTCTGGGGTCCTCTATGTTGGGTATACCCATTACGGCGTCCCTATGGGCCGAGGTCTGTTTGGGAACGTATAATTTTATATTGAGCCCCAAACGGGAAATAAGGTCTTCGGCATGTTTATACGTATTGGGGGTGTTGTACCCGGTATCGCACCAAATAACCGGGATATTTGAATCTACTTCAGTTACGGCATGCAAAATAGCCACCTCGTAGGGCCTAAAATTAGTAGTTACGACCGCCTTTTTGGAATGATCCAAAACCCATGAAATAATATCCGCCGGCGGAATTCCCTTAAAATGAATATTTAGCTCCCGTAACTGCTCTTGACTATGCTTCATAATAATCGTAATTTAAATACTACCTATTTTCCCCAGTTAATGGTGTTCCAAAAACGTTCGTGAAAAAAATACAAAATCATTTTGGTAAATAACTCCACGGCCCCAATGGAAAAGGCCACTTTTAAAGTTCCCGTCACTAACCATGAAATCAAAATGGTGTCCAATGTGCCAACGATCCTCCAGCTAATGGACTTGGCAATACTACGCTTTGGTTTTTCAGACTTTCTATCTGTATCAAAGGTTTCCTTATTGGTGTTTTTATCTAAAATCAATTGCTCGGTAATCATGAAATCTGTTTATAAATCTAATACCCTATCGGTTTAATAGAGTTTACAAAAATATAATTATTTTCATAAAGTCGGACAAAATGGATAAATTAATAACGAGTACACCTTATAGTTTTGATAGATTGATAAAAATAACAGGGAATATCATTAATCGTTCTTATATCCGGACCGAATTTTACGAATCTTCAAATAAATTAAGGAACGGGACCATTATAAGGTGGAATTCCGTGGAATTGTGGATTAGGGTCGGGAGAGCCTAAATCAGATCGGCCAAGGTGTTATTGCGATATATTTCCAAATTGCTGTCCCGCACTTTTAACATCAACCTATTTACGGAACAGGCCTTTTCATCGGGGCAGTCATCACATTTTTCATAAAAGTTTAGACTTACGCAAGCAATCATGGCAATGGGACCCTCTAACACGCGCATCACCGTGGCCATAGATATCTCGGAAGGCTCCTTGATCAAGTAATATCCACCCCCCTTACCCTTTTTAGAGCCCAAAAAACCGGTCTTTCTCAGGGTAAGTAAGATACTTTCCAAAAACTTTTGGGAAATGTTCTCGTGTTCCGCGATTTCGGAAATCTGTCGTGGTTGTTTGTTCTCCTGGGATGCTAAATATGCGAGCGCCTTGAGTCCGTATTTTGTTTTCTTGGAAAGCATAGTACGAAGATACTTTATAGAGACAAAATTAACAAATTTACCCTATGGAGTTATTAGGATATTGAATTACTTTGTTAATAGGTGTTGGATGATGGTTTGTAGTTCAAGGTGCAAGGTGCAAGGTTTACAAAATGTCCATGCCTAAATAGCATTGACTGGTTTTAGTTGGTTGTTAATATACATTTTTTGGTTCTTTTTTCTTTAAACAGCTTTTTTTATTTTCAAACTCCACTGGGTTCATTTTGTTGATCGCACTGTGCGGTTTTTGTGTATTGTACATCTTTACCGCTTTATCCGTCATGCGTACCAATTGATCAAAATCAATGGGGGCGTAATGCCTTATATAGTTGTTCTTTATTATCCCGTTCAACCTTTCCGCATTGGGGTTCTCATAGCAGGTTATCCCCATACTGTTGATGATCCCGGCCTTGGAGGTGAGCTTTATGAACTCCCTGGAATAATATTGTCCGCCCCCGTCGGAATGGAATATCAGGCCATCCAGCCTTGACGCCCTTCTTGTCCTCAAACCTCCCAGTAGCGCCGGGATGGTCGTATGCCCCGTCCTCAGGCTGCGGCTTACCCGGTGGCCCACTATCAACCTGGAGTACATGTCCATGATCAAGGTGATGTAATAAAATTCGTCCCCTATCCTATAATAGGTTATATCGCTTACCCATAACTGGTTGACGGCTTCCAACTCAAGGCCTTCCGCCAGGTTGTCAAAACGTACCACCCCCGACGAATCGGTCGTCCGTCGGAACGCCTTTTTCATCCGTACCCCGTACCCCATGGACATGAAATGGCTCTCGAACGCGTCGCGGCCCATAAAATCGGGGCCTATCAACCTATGGAGGTCCCTTAGGTTCATCCCCGGGTGGTCCTTCCTTACCTCCCCCACAATGACCAGCAACTGCGCCATTGCCCCTTTTCTTGACAATTGCCTGTCGAGCTTTGCGTGGAAGGACTGCCTTGTCGTGCCTATGGCCGAAAAAAAGCCGTTCAGGCCCATGTTCATCCCTTCCCGGTTTTGCCAGAACCAGACCTGGGTGTCGAACCAGCTTTTTTTTT